>ERZ772961.398-NODE-398-length-18292-cov-5.782585_pt1 | contig 18292 bp, 15 predicted proteins | sample MGYA00580677_ERZ772961 | MGnify/ENA primary metagenome ERZ772961 (study PRJEB29015, sample SAMEA2738088) | human oral metagenome | biome: human oral; feature: human-associated habitat; material: saliva | place: China | collected 2227 ... | reverse complement strand
AGTCCGCACGACTGCAAGCAGTCCCTTGCGGCTAACCTGCGAACCGTCATCGCCTCTAAACGCTTTTCCTCACATCCTGTTATTTCATCTGATTCGAGAACACATCCAACTGTGCGGCGATGTCTTGGAATTCTGCATAGTCGTCCATAAAGATTCCATTTTGCATTTCGCCACTCACCATTTCGCGAGGGAAGTAGAGGCGTTCATCACCACGTACTTTTCCGGAAATAGCTTCTACAATCGAGCTGACTTGAGAAAGCTCGACCATATTGCCGTTGCGTTCTACAAGCTCGATTTGCGTTCTTGGTTTAATCGAATCTGGACGATAGAAATCGTACGGTAAGTCGAAACTGTTGTTAATCGCAGTGTAGTACTCTGGGTCGAAGCCAACTGCTTCTACGATTTGTTTCATGCGCTCGATTTGGGCACCGTCGTTTTTACGGTTAAATGGCACTGATTTGAACGGACGACGGTTGATGAAACGATCCGACAAGTCGCTCAAGATGGCATCTTCTTCTAGTAACCAGTGAGAGAAGTATGTGTTCAATACGCCATCATCGAGACGTAAGTAGTCTTCCAAAGTCCATGTTCCCTCGAAGAAAGGCTTCAAGAACGTTGCAGAGTGTCTTAATGGATTCAATTCTGAGTGGTAGCAAGCGGAAGCGCGTTTTAATAAATGATTTAACACGACTTCCATCCCACGAGAAACTGGGTGGAAGTACACTTGCATATACATTTGATAACGACTTACGATGTAGTCTTCTACCGCGTGCATTCCTGAATACGTAAATGCAATGCCGCCTTTATACGGACGAATCACACGAAGAATACGCGTAAGGTCGAAAGTTCCGTAGTTTACCCCAGTGAAATAAGCGTCACGAAGCAAGTAGTCCATACGGTCCGCATCGATTTGACTCGAGATCAATTGCACCACTTGAGGGTTTGGATGTGTTTTTTGAATCACGCTAGCCACTTCTTGCGGGAAAGTAGGAGAGACTTTACGTAAAATCTGATTGACTTCCGTTTCCTCAGACAAAATGATGTCGATAGTGATTTGTTCATGGTTTGTATCAAAGATTTTCTCGAAAGTATGGGAGTATGGTCCATGCCCAATGTCATGCAAGAGGGCGGCGCAGAGCACAACAAGGCGATTGCTGTCGTCCCATAGGCCATCTCCTTCTTCTTTAGTCGCATAGTTACGAGCAAAGTTGTCGCAAATACGACGGGCGATTTCATATACCCCTAAAGAGTGAGAGAATCGTGAGTGTTCCGCTGTATGGAAAGTATACATGGAAGCTCCGGTTTGTTTAATTCTGCGGAGTCGTTGTAATTCACGACTATTAATCAAATCAAGAATAATTGGATGTTGCACGTGGATATAATCGTGCACTGGGTCACGAAATACTTTTTCACGTTTAAATGCTTCAGTCATGCGATTAACGCCTTCTTTCGGTTAGATTGTGAATAATACTCATAAGCACTTTCAGTTTATGCTATTTTTGGTAGAAAAGCAAGAGGGTGAAGCTTTTGAAAAGCTTTTATACCGCGTTTTATAACCGATTATTGTCTTTTCACAAAACGCTCGAGTGCTTTTTGGAATTCTGGAGTGTGAAGAAAGTCTGTTTCGTTTTCTTCCAGCGTACACCCAAGTTTCGTTAATGCTTGTAGGATGCGAACTTGCACGTCTTCAATCGTAAGGTCGATTCCAAGCGCGTCACTAATATTCCACATACTGTCGGCGTTGACTTCTGGGAAATGCCATTTCGTCTCTTCCCCTTGAAGTGCGTGATCATAGAAATCACGAACAACAAGTCCTCGACGGTTTTGGTCTCCATAGACGCTTAAGTAAATCGAAACGCACACCACATCTTTCAAGCGGCGCTGCGCAATCCCGGCGATTTTACGCTTTTGAATGCTAAGGTCATAGTCTCCTGGACAGTAGGAGTCTGCGACTTCAAAAGCTTGAATTCCACCAAGGGCCTCTGCTTCTGGGAAAGCGGCTTGAATGAGTTGTTGCATCCATTCATAGGCTTCGTTAATCGTCGGCATTTGTTGGTTTTTAAAGAGAAGGCTAATGTTTAAGATGCCTTCGTTACTCACAACGGCCAGTCCACCTGCTTGGCGCACAATCGGTGTAAATCCGTTGGCACGCATTCTTTCTAGTCCTTGTTCCAGATAAGGAACCTTTGTATCGGTCATCCCAAGAATCACGATATCTTCAAGTGTCCAGAAGTGAACGAATGGCCCCGTTTCTTCTTTTGTGAGATGACGAATCAGCGTCTCATCGAGCGCAAATGGCGTCAGCATTTCTTCAAGTTTTTCAGTTTTTGGAATTTGTGTCGCAACCAATTGAATGGTTTGCTGTTGGATAGGTGATTGAGTCATACGATTCTCCTTTAGAGTTCTTCGTGTTTTATTATAACAAAACTTCGCGTGATGGTCGTGTTGGAGGCCGTTTTTAAGCCATTTCTTAGGAATTTATTAAGTAAAAGTCAAGAATCGTAAAAATTACTAGCAAAAATGATCTATTTTTAATACGATAAGGTAGAAAAAGAATGAAAAGAGGGAATGCTCATGAAAATTTTAGTAGTAGATGATGATCGCGAAATCGTTGAATTATTGACGATTTACTTAAAGAACGAAAATTATGAAATTGTAAAAGCCTATGACGGGAAACAAGCTCTTGAAAAATTAAAAATGTATCCAGATATCGATATGATTATCTTGGACATTATGATGCCACGCTTAGACGGAATCTCAGTGGTGCATGAAGTGCGTAAAGAAAATGCACAATTGCCAATTCTATTATTAAGCGCGAAATCAACAGATATCGATAAAATCCAAGGGTTAACAAATGGTGCCGACGACTACGTTACAAAACCATTCAATCCACTTGAAGTTATTGCGCGTGTGAAATCATTATTACGTCGCTCAACGATTACTCAAGAAGGTCCTGCCAACGAAGAAATTACAATTGGGCCTTTAACGATTAAGAAGGAATCTCACCAAGTGACAACAACAGATGGCACTGAAATTCAATTAACAGTACTAGAATTTGGAATTCTATACTTACTTGCGAGCCATCCAAACCGCGTATTTAGTGCAGATGAAATCTTCGAAACGGTATGGCAACAAGAAAGTATCGTTTCAACGAAAACAGTTATGGTACACGTAAGCCACCTTCGCGATAAAATTGCCGAAGCGACTGGTGGAGAAAAAGTCATTGAAACAGTATGGGGAGTAGGCTACAAGATTGAAGACAAATAATAAAAAAGTTCTTCCATTTCGAAAAGTCAAAAACGAACCGACACTCTTAACGCTCACGCCAAAGGAAATCAGCGAACTCGTGTTAGAAGGAATCGTGACACTATGTATCGTGTTCCTATTGTACTTAGGAATTCTTGTGATGGTCAGCCAACTCATTAACGAGCCAGGGTTCATCTCTGTGGAGTTCTCCGCTCGTGAGGTGTTCCATATTGAACGCGAACAAGTGCTTTTCTATAAGAACATCTTCACGATTACATCCATCGTTTTTGCAGTGGCGTTTACTTATTGGCGCTTGATGCGAAGATACCAACAAATGCAGTTAAACCATATTTTGGAGGAGTTGCATTTGATTGCGGAAGGACAGTACGATCGACGTATTCCGTTCCGTTTATCAGGAGATATGGGGCAAGTCGTAAACTCGATTAACCGCTTGGTCGATTCGACCGTGAATGCGCTAGAGGATGAACGTGCGATTGAGAAATCGAAGGACGAATTGATTACCAATGTATCGCACGATATTCGTACACCGTTAACCTCGATTCTTGGGTATCTTGGACTGATTGTCAATCAACCAAATGTCGATAGTGCCGATGCGAAGCGCTATGCGGAAATCGCGTATTCGAAGGCGGAGCAAATGAAATTACTCGTGGACGACTTATTCGAATATACGACGACGCGTCCAAATGGAGCACCGCTTCGACTCAATGATATTCCAATCGTGAATTTCTTAGAGCAAGTAGCAGCGGACTTCGAGCTTGAGGCGCAAAAACGCAAAATGGCGATTGAAGTCTTACCGAATAACCGTGATGTGGTCCTTGAACTCGATGCCGAGAAAATGGTGCGCGTGATTAATAATCTCTTATCGAATGCAATTAAATACGGCTACGAAGATTCTGTCATCACGATGGAAGTCTTAAAAAACGATGGTGTCATTACGATTGCCGTTCGAAACGCCGGAGATCCGATCTCGAAAGAAGTGTTGGAACAACTCTTTGCACGATTCTATCGCGCAGAAGCCTCACGTTCCAAAGAAACAGGTGGAACAGGACTTGGCCTTGCGATTGCCGAAAACATTGTACAGTCGCATGGCGGGATGATGTATGCCGAATCTGAAAACGGACAAACAAGCTTCTATGTATGCTTGCCGGAAGAAAATCAAGGTTCAATCAAAAAATTTAAAGAAAAACTCAAATAACCAGAAGGAGGCAGAAATGCTTTCCTCTGGTTATTTTTATTCGCAAAAAGGCCCTAGAGTTGATACTATGAAAGAGACGTAATGGAGGGAAAAATATGAAATTAGCAACGTGGAACGTGAACGGAATTCGTTCGGTATTAAATAAAGGTGCTCTACAAGAGTATGTATTAGAAAGTAATCCAGATATTTTATGCCTACAAGAAACAAAGGCGCAACAAGAACAAGTGGAACTCGGAATGGAGTTTAGCGAGTATGATGTGTATTTCAACTCGGCTGTGAAAAAAGGCTATTCTGGGACAGCTATCTTCACCAAAGTAAAACCTTTATCGGTGACGTATGGAATCGGCATTGAAGAACATGACCAAGAGGGACGTGTGATTACAGCCGAATTCGAGAAATTCTACTTAGTAACCGTCTATACACCAAATGCCAAGCGCGACTTATCCCGTCTAGCCTACCGCCAAGTTTGGGAAGATGATTTCCTTGCATACATCAAGAAGCTAGAAGAGACAAAACCTGTTATTTTCTGTGGCGACTTGAACGTGGCACATAAAGAAATCGACTTGGCCAATCCAAAAACGAATACGATGAATGCTGGATTCACTAAAGAAGAACGCGCAAAATTCGACCAAGTTGTATCAAGTGGCTTAGTGGATGCGTTCCGCTACTTACATCCGGACACAGTAGGAGCGTATAGTTGGTGGAGCTACATGGGTGGCGCTCGTGCACGAAATATCGGATGGAGAATTGACTATTTTGTCGTATCTGAGGTTCTCGCGCCGCTTCTTAAAGAAGTCGATATTCGTAGCGACGTCACAGGGAGCGACCACTGTCCAGTAGAAATCGAAGTAAAACTATAAGAACGTTTGTTCGCACGTAGAAAGTTTGATACAATAGAGGTATCGATTAAAAAAGAGGTATAGAAATGGCAAAAGACCATATTTTCGTGCACGGTGCACGATCTCATAATTTAAAAAATATTGATGTGAGCATTCCTCGTGACAAGTTTGTCGTGATTACAGGACTATCAGGGTCAGGGAAGAGTTCGCTTGCGTTTGATACATTATACGCAGAAGGGCAACGTCGTTATGTAGAGAGTCTATCTGCATACGCACGTCAATTTTTAGGGCAAATGGACAAACCAGACGTGGATAGTATCGACGGTTTGAGTCCAGCGATTGCCATTGACCAAAAAACAACGTCACGAAATCCGCGTTCAACGGTTGGTACGGTGACGGAGATTAATGACTATTTACGTTTATTATATGCGCGTGTGGGGAAACCCATCTGTCCAAATGACGGAACACCGATTGAAAGCCAGTCCTTAGAACAAATGGTAAACCGTGTCATGGCGATGCCGGAGAAGACGAAGATTCAAGTGTTAGCGCCAGTTGTCGTTCAAAAGAAAGGCGAGCATAAGAAAGTCTTCGAGAAGATTCAAAAAGACGGTTATGTGCGTGTGCGCGTGGATGGCGAGATGCATGAAGTCACAGAAGAATTCAATCTCGAGAAGAACAAGAAGCATAATATTGAAATCGTCGTAGACCGTATCGTCGTAAGCGATAAGAGTCGTTCGCGTCTATTCGATTCGATTGAAGCAGCCCTTCGTTTAGCAGAAGGCTATGCGATTGTCGATGTGATTGGTGGGGAAGAACATCTCTTCAGCGAACACCATTCATGTCCGATTTGTGGATTTACGGTGGGCGAATTAGAGCCACGTCTCTTCTCATTCAATGCGCCGTTTGGAGCGTGTCCTGAGTGTGACGGTTTAGGGTCAAAACTCGAAGTTGACTTAGATTTAATCATTCCAGATAAGAATTTAACGCTGGAAGAAGGAGCGCTTGTTCCGTGGAATCCCATTAGTTCGAACTACTATCCAACGATGCTAGAACAATTTTGTAAACAATTCAAGATTCCGATGAATATTCCGTTCGAGAAATTGACGCAGTCGCAAAAGAATATGGTGTTATACGGTTCAGGAGATGCGACCTTCAAGTTCCATTATGAAAATGAATTTGGTGGCGTGCGTGATGTCGAAATTCCTTTTGAAGGGGTTGCCGTGAATGTAGAGCGCCGTTACCGTGAAACGAATAGTGATTTCACGCGTGAACAAATGCGTCAATATATGGCAGAATCCGAGTGTAAGAGATGTCATGGTTTCCGTTTAAATGAACAGGCATTGTCTGTCAAAGTCGGAGGCAAAAACATCAGTGAAGTGTTGGCACTGTCTGTAGATGATGAGATTGATTTCTTCAAGGACTTACACTTATCTGAAACTGACGAGCAAATCGCTGCTCCAATCTTAAAAGAAGTAAGCTCTCGTTTGAAATTCTTACGCAATGTTGGGTTGCAATACTTAACATTGAGCCGTGCTGCTGGAACGTTATCAGGGGGAGAAGCGCAACGTATTCGTTTAGCGACGCAGATCGGTTCAAACCTTTCGGGAGTGCTCTATATTTTAGATGAGCCATCGATTGGACTTCACCAACGCGACAATGACCGCTTAATCGAGTCATTGAAGAGCATGCGTGACCTTGGAAACACCTTGATTGTCGTAGAACATGACGAAGACACGATGCGTGCTGCGGACTACTTGATTGATATCGGTCCAGGTGCAGGTGAATTCGGTGGTGAGATTATCGCAGCTGGAACTCCAAAAGAAGTGGAGAAGAATGCTAAATCGCTGACAGGTCAATATTTAGCCGGTAAAAAATATATTCCAGTTCCAAGCGAACGTCGCAGGGAAGATAAGGGCTGGATCCATTTAGAAGGTGCTGCGGAAAACAACTTACGCGGCATCGATGTGGATGTACCACTTGGACGTTTTGTGGCTGTGACAGGGGTATCGGGTTCTGGAAAGAGCTCGCTTGTCAACAGCGTATTGAAGAAAGCTTTAGCGCGTGAGATTACGCGTACGAAGGAAAAACCAGGGAAGTTCAAGAGCATTTCTGGATTTGAGAGCCTCGATAAGATTATCGATATTGACCAAAGCCCAATCGGAAGAACCCCACGAAGCAATCCAGCGACGTATACGGGTGTATTTGACGATATTCGTGATTTATTTGCGACTACAAACGAAGCCAAAATCCGTGGATACAAGAAAGGTCGCTTCAGTTTCAACGTGAAGGGTGGACGATGCGAGTCTTGTAAAGGGGACGGCATTCTGAAAATCGAGATGCACTTCCTGCCAGACGTATATGTGCCGTGTGAAGTGTGCCACGGAACGCGTTATAACTCTGAAACGCTCGAAGTGAAATACAAAGGAAAGAGTATCGCGGATATTCTTGAATTAACGGTCGAAGAAGCGGTGGAATTTTTCCAAGCCGTACCAAAAATCAAACGTAAATTACAAACGATTAAGGATGTCGGACTTGGCTATGTCACCCTTGGCCAATCTGCCACAACGCTCTCTGGAGGAGAAGCGCAACGGATGAAGTTAGCCAGCGAACTCCAACGTGTCTCAACCGGCAATACCTTCTACGTGCTCGATGAACCAACAACTGGATTGCATACGGACGATATCGCACGACTACTTGAAGTGTTGAATCGTTTAGTCGAAGCAGGAAATACCGTGCTTGTCATCGAACATAACTTAGATGTGATTAAGACCGCTGACTATATCATTGATATGGGTCCAGAAGGCGGTAGCGGTGGTGGACTTGTCATTGCGACAGGGACGCCTGAAGAAGTGGCGAAGGATAAAAATAGCCATACGGGTCGTTATTTAAAACGCGCCTTAGAAGCAGCCGCATCGCATAAAAAGAAGTAGAAATTTACGAGAAGAGATAGTTTGACGAAGGTAGTTATGCTATACTCAACATAGATCATTTCTCAGGGGGAAACTTGAATGAATATGAAGGAATTAGTCGGCAAGAAAGCCGCAGAATATGTAGAAAGTGGAATGACGGTTGGTCTAGGAACTGGTTCGACAGCCTACTATTTTGTAGAAGAAATCGGTCGCCGCGTGAAAGAAGAAGGTCTTGAAATCGTGGGAGTAACGACTTCTTTAGCAACGAAGAAACAAGCAGAAGCGCTTGGAATTCCATTGAAGAGCGTGGATGAAGTGGACTATATCGACGTAACAATCGACGGCGCAGACGAAATCGCTCCAGATTTTTCAGGAATCAAAGGTGGCGGCGGTGCGTTATTATTCGAAAAAATCGTTGCCGAACAATCAAAGAGTGTTATCTGGATTGTAGATGAATCAAAAATGGTCGACTACTTAGGTCGTTTCCCATTACCAGTGGAAGTGGTGCCTTATGGGTCACTTCAATTATTCAAACGTTTTGAAGCGCTAGGATACAAACCCACATTCCGCGAACGTGACGGAGAACGTTACTTAACCGATAGCAAAAACTACATTATCGACTTGGATGTTTATCCAATTAAAGACCCAATCGCATTTGGAGAAAAAATCAAAGGCATGACAGGTGTGGTAGAGCAAGGTCTCTTCACAAACATGACGGATATCGTGCTTGTAGGAACTCCTGATGGGGTTGTCGTAAAACAATTCTAAAAAATAACCGCTTAGAGTCAGCATGGATGCATGATTCTAAGCGGTTTTTGTTATAGTTAACCGTGTCGAATTGCACACGGTTATGATGCACTTTTTCAATTTGTGTTCGAAAATCAAGGCGGAGTGTGCTATACTAGTAAAGATTTAGTATTGAAAGGATCTGATAAAATGTCATCATTCATGGAAAAAAGAAAAGGATTGCTGTGTACATTTGCTATAGCGGTTGTCTCAGTCATGCTCGATAAGCTATTCCCAATCATCGGGAGTGCGGTATTTGCTATTATTTTAGGGATGGTCTTGAACCAATTTTGGAAAATTCCAAGTGATTTTAGACCGGGAATCAATTATTCAGCGAAAAAATTATTAAATTACTCTATTATCGCGCTAGGATTTACAATGTCGTTTGCGCAAGTGAGTCAAACAGGTGCGTCGTCGTTCCCAGTGACCATCGTGACCATCTCGATTGCGTTTCTAACAGCGCTACTTGTAGGAAATTTCTTCAAATTGTCTCGTCCGCTGAAGATTCTTGTTGGATTTGGGACTGCGATTTGCGGGGGCTCTGCGATTGCGGCAGCTTCACCGATTATTAAAGCAGAAGATGATGAGGTCGCGTTGTCGATTTCAACTATTTTCCTATTCAACGTCGTCGCGGTATTCCTATTCCCGTTTTTAGGGCACTTGATGAACATGGACGCGTCGCAATTCGGACTTTTCGCAGGAACAGCAATTAACGATACATCAAGCGTGGTCGCAGCCGGTGCCAGTTATAGTGCGGAAGCCCTAGAAATCGCGACAATCGTAAAACTTACTCGTGCGTTGATGATTGTTCCAGCGTGTCTGGTATTATCATTCATCGAAGCACGTCGCATGAAACAAGAAGGACAAAGCGTTCAATGGAAGAAAATCGTGCCAATGTTTATCATCTGGTTTATGGTCGCTTCCATCATTACAAGTGTGGGATTATTCCCAAGTTTCCTTGTACCGTATGCAAAATTAGCGTCTAACTGGTTGATGGCGATGGCATTAGCAGGTATCGGAATGCAAGTATCCTTCCAACACTTCAAAGAAGCAGGGGCAAAACCAATCTTAACCGGTTTAGCTACTTGGTTTATGGTGACTGTCACTAGCTTAATCATGCAGTACTTCGTTTTATAGAAAGGACGCCGTATGAAAAGATTATTGGGACTCGGGTTTTGGATTAGTGCCTTGTACTTTATCTTATATACGAAAATTCCAGCTCTACAAGCCTTCGTGAATACTCCAGCAGGGCCGTATGTGCATGTCGCGATGGTTATTTTACTCATCGTGGGGATTTTCTTCTACGTACTGCGCATTATCCATTACTTATTTTTTCCATAGAAGTAGAAAACAGCTTAGGCACTGCCTAAGCTGTTTTTGTTTTAACGTTGTGCAAGATGTTTCCAATCAATCCCGCGGGCATCACACCAGTTTTGGATGCTTGGTGCGACCACGATAGGAGCTTGTTGGAGACTAGAAATACTATCCGCACCGACAAGCGTTAAGATCGTTGTCAGTTGCTCTTTCCATGTTTGAACAGTAGTAATGGCGTCTGGAAGGGAGTCGTCTTTACGTACGAGATGCAACATTTCACCAGACAATCCGACAAGACTGGCTCCAAGCGCGAAGCATTTGGCCATGTCCATTGGTGTCTTCACACCGCCGGAAGCGATGATTGGGGTGCGGCTTCCTTGGGCTTCCATAAGCGACGTCAAGGTCGTTTGCCCCCAGTCTTCTAGGAAATCGAGTTTATCATCCTTGCGACGGCCGTTTTCGATTTTGGCGAAATTCGTACCTCCAGTACCGCTAATGTCGATAGCAGCAACTCCGAGACTCTCTAGTTGCGCAATGGCTTCACGGCTAAATCCGAATCCGACTTCTTTGACGATAACGGGAACGGCACTCACTTTGACGATTTCTTCGATGTTTTTAAGCCAATTGCTAAAGACGCGGTCTCCTTCTGGCATCACCAGTTCTTGTGCACGGTTGACGTGAATTTGAATCGCGTTTGCTTCGATGATATCGACAGCGCGTTTAGCAGCCTCAGCATCGTAATGCGCACCAAGGTTCGCAAAGAGGATTCCATTTGGATTTTCTTGGCGAATGACCTTGAAGCTTTGTGCACTTTCAGGAAATTTCATCGCGATACTCATCGAACCGGTAGCCATTGCCATGCCTGTTTCACGTGCCAAGATGGCTAAGCGCTGGTTTAACGCAGTCGTGAGTGGACTTCCGCCCGTGATGGCATTGATGAAAAATGGAACGTCGAAGGTGAGTCCAGCAAGTTTCGTCTGTAGCGACACATCAGCCACATCCACCGTTGTGAAGGGATGATGCACGAAGCGCGTTTCCACGAATTCGGGAGTGCTCGTTGCACGGTATTGCTGGTTCGCGTGACCTACATGCTCGTCCTTTCGATTCATTTGTTGTTGAAATAAATCCATCATTAATCTCCTTTACCAGGCTTCTGCGATGGTGAGCGGAAGCACTTGAATTTGAGCCTTGGCCCATTGAGTGTCAATTTGTTGTCTTTGAGTTTCGTTTTGTGTAAAGCAAATCCCGCAGTCGCCACCACCAGCGCCAGATGTTTTTGCGCAGGCGCCATTTTGTTCTGCGATGTCGCAGAGTGTTTGTAGTGCGGGTGTTTCGATCTCTAGCTGCATTTCTTGTGCAAATTCATTTAATAGTGCACGGTTCGAACGGATGCCTTCTTGTATGGCTGGAATATCTTGTTCGTTCCAAGCGCTTTGTAGGCCTTGAATGATAGTGTGACTCTTTGAAAGAAATTCTTTGTAAAAGATACTATCGGTTTCGACTTTCCGTTTCTTCTCAGTAGCCTGAATGAGTGAATCTGTGATAGCCACTTGTCCCGTCCATCCTACTAAGAGGGTGAAGTTGGGAATTTCTGGAAGACGTTCAATGGTGAGGTCTTTCCAGTCAGAATCACAAATAGCTTTCATCGAGTCGCTTTGTAATTGTTCGAGTAAATCGCTTCGGTCTGGGCTTGTGTAATACACCATTCCTCCAAAAGAAGAGGCGGCGATATCTCCAAAGGATCCACGTTGCAATAAGCGGAGATTCGTTAAAACACTTAGCTTATAGACGAGTAGCGGCGTACGTGGAGTCTCATAGAAATCAAGAACGGCTTGAATCGTTGCGACTACTACGGCACCACTGGAACCGAGGCCGTATTTAATGCCACGCTTAGCGTCATCGAGTTCACTTGTAATCGAAAGCGAGTAGAGGGCAAATGCTTCCTTGTCACTTTCTCGGACATATTGTTCAGCCACCAGAATTGCTTCTTCGACCAATTTGTAGGGATGATCTGCCTTTGCCTGAAACAGTTCTCCTTCGCGAGACCATTCCACAACGACGTCTGGATTTTGCGTAGAGGTTAAGGTTCCTACACTAGTAGCTTTATCGATGGTGACGGTTAAGTAGCGCGACACTGCTGCAACAATGGCACCGTGACCAGGTTCGATAACCGCATATTCTCCGGCGATAAAGAGTTTACCGGGAGCTTTTGAAGTAATCGTCACGCGCTCACTTCCCTTCGAAAGCAGCACGAGAAGCGTTCCATTCGTCTTCTGTCAATGTGCGAATGCCTTCTCCTGGAAGCGTAGGAATGAGTTTTTCACTCGGGAATACTTTACCAAGCTCTTCTAGAATTGCAGGAATATCACTCGCCTTGCAGATGACTTTGACGTTTGGCCCAGCATCCATCGTGAAGTAGGCCGGAATACCTCGTTTTTCTCGAATCATGCGAATCGTTTGTTGGGCGATAATACTCTCCGGTTCGAAATAACAGAATGGAGGGTTGCTTGCTAGCATCGTAGCGTGCATTTTCATGCCGTTGAATTCCGCAATAGAGCCGATGCGATGAATGTCGCGGTCCTTGATGGCTTCTTTGATGTCGGCTAAATCAGTCGCCGCTGAAGTGACCCAACCTTCGTAAAACGGAGAAGTAGAAACGGTCAATTCCATGCCGGCACGACTCGAAATCTTCTTCTCGGCCGCACTCACGACGATAATAATCATCCCGATGTCAAAGTTCGCATCGTCGACGGGGATGGCCATGCTGTTCTCGTTGGAGTCTCCTTTATTCCATTCGACAAATCCGCCAAAGAGACTACGAGTAGCACTGCCGCTTCCACGACGCGCGTAAGTCGATAGTTTTTGGGCAGGCATGTAAAGACCTGTCGCTTCGTTCATCGCACCTGCCAGTGCCGCAAAGGCGGAAGCAGAGCTCGCAAGGCCTGCTGCTGTTGGGACGAAGTTTAGGCTCTCCACACGAGCACGACGATGGTCTCCTGTTTCAGTGCGGAACAAGTCTAAGAAGCGCGTAATTTTAGCCGTCGCCGCTTCGTCTTGTCTGGCACCGTTCAGGTAGAACTCGTCTTGCGTTAACGCGTCGGTGAGTTCGACTCTAGTATCTGTATAAAAGGCTTCAAGGGTCAAAGAAAGGCTACTATTCATTGGAATAAAGAGCTCCTTATTTTCCTTGCCCCAATATTTAATCAGTGCGATATTCGTATGCGCACGCGTGATTCCAATGTTCGATGTCATTTGGTGTTCTCCTTTTTCGCCAGCGACTGAATCCAGACCGCCTGCGCTCCTTGTTTCATGAATTGTTCTTGTAAATGAAGGGCATCTTCCTCGGTTTCAACGAGGGCAATCATGCATCCGCCAAGGCCGCCCCCTGTGACTTTTGCCCCAAGCGCCTTGTTTTGATGGGCCGTATCGACGAGTGTATCGATGACGTCATGCGACACGCCGAGTTGTTGGAGGCGCTCATGGTTTTCACTCATCAGTTTCCCCAGTTTTTGAGGGTCTTGTTCCTCGATGGCCTCTTTCGTTTCGTTGACGATTGCGCCAATCGATTGAATTGCATCCGAACCCGTCTCTTGTGTAGTAGGGTCGATGATGCGTTCTTGCAGGGTGCTTACATGATGCACCGCCTGCTTCGTATTCCCAGTAACCCCCGAATCGGCAATCACGAGATACGCTGGCATATCGAGGTGTAGTGTTTGTAATTCTTCTTCTTTTTTGAAAAATACAGGACGCGTCCCGCTCGTTGTCGCGGTATCCACACCACTTGGATTTCCATGCGAAATGGTTTCCGCCCCTTGAACGATGTCCCATAAGGTTTCTTCAGGAAGAGTCGTATCCAAGAAATCGAAAATAGCACGTACCACCGCAACGCTAACGGCTGCGCTCGAGCCCATGCCACGTTCTGCAGGAATCGTTGACTCAATCGAGATCGTGAAAGTATGAGCTGTCACCTCTTTTGCAGAGGCTCGTTTGAACGCTTCGTGAATCGCAAATTGTAGTCCCGCCATCGCTTCAGGCATCGCGTTTACGTCGCCCGTATAAAGTTCACACTGAATCATTTGGCCTTCTGTTGCAGAGACGATATCCGCCTTCACGTAAACCGCGTCAATTGGCAGTGCAATCGCGGGTTCGTGGTACACAACGGCATGTTCACCGGCAAGAATAATCTTCCCATTTGCCAGGCCTGTTCCTGTTTGTGGTTTCATACGACAAATCCTTTCCTTAGTTTCACTTTTCATTCTACTAAATCCACGCCCTTACGTAAACAAACACGGCGATTTCATGGGAAAAACTTAAGACAATCAAAAATAGAAACCGTGTTCAACATGTGGTACAATTCAAGAATAGGACTCAGTAGCTGAAGGAGACGAATCCGTTGAACGAAAACGAGACGTATTACAAAATTCAAAGAAGTGATTGGAGCCAGTACGAAGGCGCCCATCCATTCACAATGACGAGCGACGAACTAGAGCACTTAACTTCATTAAACGACCGCATTTCCCTACAGGACGTGCAAGAAGTGTATGTGCCAATGCTCGATTATTTCGATTTATACTTTAAAAAACATATTGAATTACGCACCGAGGAGCAACAATTCCTTCGTCAAACGAAGAAGACAGTGCCGTTTATTATTGGCGTTTCTGGGAGTGTGGCTGTTGGGAAGAGTACGACTGCCCGCTTGATGCAAACGATGCTGCAACAACGCTACCCGGATAAGCGCGTGTTCCTAATGACAACAGACGGATTCTTACTACCGACTCAGGAGCTGATTAATCGCGGAATCTTAGATCGTAAAGGGTTCCCGGAAAGTTACGACATGGAAGCTCTCGTTCATTTCTTACTCGAAGTGAAGACGGGAAATCCAAGCGTGGATGCGCCGGTGTATTCGCATGAGATTTACGATATTGTGCCAGGGGAAGTGCAGACGATTGAGTCGCCCGACATCTTGATTGTTGAGGGGATTAATGTGTTGCAACTACCGCCAAATCGTGAAATTTACGTGAGTGATTTCTTCGACTGGTCGATTTTCGTAGATGCCGATGCAACGCTGATTGAGCAATGGTACTTGGAGCGTTTCGAATTGTTGATGGACCGTGCGAAATCACAGCCGGATAACTATTACTATCAATATGCGATTGGGAATCGTGCGGACGCGATTGCGATGGCGAAAGATGTGTGGCAGAAGACTAACCTGAAGAACCTTAAGGAATACATCTTACCAACGAAAACCCGCGCCGACTTCATCCTACACAAAACAGTGGGACATCATATAGATTTTGTGCAAATTAAAAAATATTAGGTACATCGATTACTCAAAATCCTTGCGGATTTTTTATAATCACTGTAATGGGGCACCGGATTGAGCCTACGTCTCAATCTCTACCAAGCTTCAAACTGACTCTACGGGTTTCACCCTAGAGTCAGTAATTCACATTAGTTGCTATCCCCCATTACCGCGATTATAAAATCCGCTCGGTTTTTCGTAATCGATTTATTTTTTTGCACAAAATTATATGTGTCCTGTTTTTTTGTAGGTGAAGCGGTACGGGGTTCTTAGTAAGAGTACGGGGAATCGTAAGAAAGAGTACATCTACGACAGCTCTAAAAAATAAATTTTTAAAAGCTAAAAAACCTGTTTAAAACGTGGAATAGTAGTGGTAAAATGTAGGTGAAAAATTGTAGCTTGTAGTATGGTTTCTTTAACAATGAGGTGAGAACATGTACTTAAAAAGTGATCAAGATAATCATCAAAAACTACCGACTTATGGAGTAGGACCTTACTTAATCATAGGTATCATGGCGATGAATTTGACAGGATGGGTGCTGAATAAGTCTGTGCTTGAGAGTGGACTCTTAACGGGTGGCTACAAAGATTTGTTCTATCTGGTTGGCTTCCTCTTAATGTTCATTGCGGCGAGAATCTGGTGGCTTAGCGTGGTGAAATCGGATATTAGCACGAGCATCCAGAACAATGAACTTAAGACGACTGGAATCTACGCTCGCACACGCAATCCGATTTACTTTTCGTGGTGGCTCTGTAGCATTGGAAGTATCCTACACTTGCACAATGTGTGGTTACTGCTTCTGATTCCGATTCAGTGGGTGTTATTAACCGTTGTGATTCGTAATACCGAGGAAAAATGGCTCTACGAAATACATGGTGAAGCCTATAAGGACTATTGTGCGAGAGTGAATCGTTTAATTCCGCTAAAGAAAATTGGATTTAAGAATCGCCAAGGCAACAGAAATCAAGGTGAGAGTAATGACAAAAAGATTCATTAAAGCAACAACGTGACCCTGAAAAAGCACTTTTTAAAGATAGAGATTGTTCGGGACATTTTATTAATGTATATATAGGTAGAAAGGAGAGTAAAAATTGGGAGGAAAAGAACCTTGTGAATGTGTGATTTGTAAAAATCATAAAAAATTTAATATGCCAGATGAAATTGTAGAAAATGCTTTAAAAGGAAATTTAGTTCTATTTTGTGGTGCGGGTATTAGTACAGAATCTAAAATAGTTCATCCATATACATTTTATAGTACAATCTTAGCAGAATTAGAGAATGAGTTGGGATATGATATTGACGTAAATACTAATTTTTCAAGACTTATGAGTCAGTATGTTGACACTTTTACAAATGGACGTAGGAGGTTGTTAAATAAAATAAAAGAAAGATTTGATTTTATTAATTCCTTTCCCCAATTACTAAATATGGCTACTATGTTTCATGAAGAAGTAGCAGCTAATCCTTATATACAAACGATAATTACTACAAATTGGGATACTTATTTTGAGGAATATTGTGGATGTACGCCAATTATTGATGATACAGATGCTACACTGTGGAATGTGTTTAATAAAAGAGTGTTCAAAATACATGGATCAATTAATAATATAGGATCCATTGTAGCTACAGAAGAAGACTACGAGAAGTCATATAATAAATTATCAACTGACTTAATTGGGGATAGACTAAAAACAATACTAGTAAGCAATACTATCGTATTTATTGGCTTTTCATTTGGGGATGAAGATCTTAATAGGTTATTAGATATATTATCTCAAAAGATGGGCGATTTTAGTAATCAATTTTACTTAGTTACAATTGACGAACGGTGGAATGGAAAAAATGATAACAGGATAATCCCTATTATTACAGATGGAACTTATTTTATTCATCGATTAAATAATATATTGATTGAAGACGGAAAGCTTATTTCAAATGAAATATATGATTATGCAAGGATGCTTCTTCAATCTATCAGAGCAAGTCATGAAGAAATTTTTAATGAGAAGACTTATCATGATGAAATCAAAAATTTTCCAGAATTATTGCTCACAGTGGCGTATCAAGATGCGTTTATTCATGCTCTGGAAAGATGTGTCGCCAATAGAAGACATGGAGAATATTTGATGCCTGGATATTTTGAACCAAGATTGCAATCATATAAGAGTTTATATGAGAAACGTCTATCAGAAGGAGAATATGATCAGGCATTCTATAATTTGGGCTATTTTGAGGGGCTATTAGCACTTTATTTGTTTAGTAAGGGTGAAGATATAGAGGTGCGGGGGTTCTTTGTATATGGTGAGGAAAACTTTGAAAATAAAAAGGACTTATTTACAAATATATCGGAAAATAGAAATAATGATCAATTTAAGTACTGTTTAGAAAAAGTGGAGAATATGAAGAATGTAGTACCTCATTATATGCCATGGTTTGTTTAATAAAATGTAAATATTATTGATTTAAATGGATAGATTCTCTATTGGAAATAGAAGGAGAGGAGCTAGATTATTTAAATTGTATCAAGAATTAACTGAACAGAAATAACATACACTCTGCCAGTAGCATGTCTATTGGCTAGTTTTTTTGTAAAAAAACAAAATGTAGCATATTTGCTACTGTGATATGCTCCCTCTAAAGTAGACACTTAAAAAAGTAAACTACTTTAGAGGGGGC
>ERZ772961.396-NODE-396-length-18342-cov-6.219828_pt1 | contig 18342 bp, 16 predicted proteins | sample MGYA00580677_ERZ772961 | MGnify/ENA primary metagenome ERZ772961 (study PRJEB29015, sample SAMEA2738088) | human oral metagenome | biome: human oral; feature: human-associated habitat; material: saliva | place: China | collected 2227 ... | reverse complement strand
CCACAGCTCGGGGAAGAAGTACAGGTCGTTGCCCTTGGTCATGACCTTGCCCCAGGAGGGGGCGGGGTACCACGTCGGGCGAGCTCCCGTGATGGCGTCGGGGTGGCGCTGCATCCACTGGCCAACCTCGGTGACGACGCCGGAGTCGAAGGCGTCGATCGTTCCGTCACCCTTGGGGCCGATGTTGTAGGCGAATTGTCCGCCCGAGGCCACCGTACCGATGAGGTTGTTGACGAGCTCGCGTTCCTTGAAGCTCTTCGCGCTATTGTCGCGGTTTGCCCACGAGCAGTATCCCCAGCAGGCCGGGTAGATCGAGCGAATCGACTCCCAGGGGCCCATGTGGAAGTCCGTGGTCACCGAGTTGTCGCCGCCAACCTCGAAGTCGCCCGCCTTGTTCCACACGCGGGAGTTGACCATCGTCTCAGGCTGGAGCTCGTGGACCCACTGGGCCATGCGCTGAGACTGCTCGGCGGTGGGGCCGCCCATGTCGAACCAAAGCTCGGCGATGGGGCCGTAGTTAGTGAGGAGTTCGGTGAGCTGGGGCTTGATGATGGTCGTCATCAAGTCTTCATCGATGGGGTTGACATTGCCGTAGGGCTCGGGGGTCTGCTTGGTCCAGTCGATGATCGAGAAGTAGAAGGCGAGCTTGACGCCGAGCTTGTTGCACTCGGTGGACAGCTCCTTCATCGGGTCCTTGCCGTAGTTGGACTGCTTGACGATGTTGTAGTCGGTCGTCTTCGTATCCCACATGGCAAAGCCGTCGTGGTGCTTCGAGGTGATCATCAGGTACTTCATGCCCGAGTCGTGGACCGTCTTGCAGATGGCCGAGGCATCGAAGTTGGAGGCAAGGTCTTTGGCCTTGAGCAGGTAGTCGTCGGTGGGGATATTCTCCCAGGCCTTGATCTGCTCGGGGTAGCCCATGCCCTGGCGGTGGCCGTTGTAGTAGCCGCCGTAGACGGAGTAGACGCCAAAGTGCATGAACATGCCGTACTGGAGTTCTTGCCACTTGGCGATCTTGGGGGTGGAGCTCAGTGGGACCGCTGCGGGGACGCCGGTGGGCGCTGGTGGCGCGTCGGCAAAGGTGGGGGCGCTCATGGGTGCAAGCACCAGTGCCGTAGCGACCGCACAACCGGCAAGCATTCGCTTGAGGTTCACGGGGTGTCCTTTCAAGGGGTGATGGTGGACGACGGTGTCCGTCCTCATCGGTGAGGATGAGGCGAACGTTACCCCATGGCGCTTATCCATGAACCAGTTTGAGAGTAGCTTTCTCACAAATCAGGGATATCCCTGATTAGAACGAAACTGAAACGCTCATATAATTCGGCCGCAGCAGTCCCCACGAAAAGGGAAGCGGGCCGGTTACTCCGACCCGCTTCCTCGTCTCTCCTCGCCTCAAGGGACGAGGAGGTAGCTCAGTTACGCCACGCGGCCGCCCTCTGCCCGGCGACCCAGGCAGCCACCTGCGTGCGACGCTGCAGCCCCATCTTGGACAGCAGGGAGGTGATGTGATTCTTCACCGTCTTCTCCGCGACCCCGAGCTTCTCGCCGATCTCGCGGTTCGACAGACCGTCACCAATCAGATCGAGGACTTTGCGCTCCGACGGCGTCAGGTCGGCCGTCGGATCCTCGTGATCCACGCGCCGACGCGTCAGGGTGCGCTCGTCGAGCAGCACGCGCCCATCCGCGACAGCCTTAATGACGTCGGTGATCTCCGCCCCGCGCACGGTCTTGAGGATATACGCGCGCGCACCGGCCTCCAGGGACTCAGCCAAGGCCTCGTCGTCATCAAAAGAGGTCAGGACGACGGGAAGGATCTGCGGATGAGAGGCACGCAGGCTGTTCATGATGTCAATGCCGGTGCCATCGGGCAGCTGAAGATCAACCAGGATGACATCGGGACGCACCAGGTCGGCGCGACGCACCGCGTCAGCGACGGACCCGGCCTCGGCGACGACTTCAAGAGCCTCGTCGCGGTCAACGATTTCGGCAATACCTCGCCGGACGATCTCGTGATCGTCGACGATCATAACGCGCGTGCGCACGGAAGTAATTTCACTCACGAATTCATACTAACTGTTAGGAGGACCAACGCCCTCATGTACCTACTATTCCTCCGGGGAGAGCCTGCTCATCGCGTCCTGAGCGGCCGCGTTCTCCGCATGTTTCTTCGACGACGCCTGGCCCGAGCCGACCGCGTCGGAACGCTCGGCGAGAAAAGCACGGGCGGTAAAGACGCGCTGATGGTCGGGCCCCTCCCCCTCCACCTCATACGAAACCTCTCCCAGCCCCTCGGCCTGGGAATACTCCACGAGGAGGGTCTTCCAGTCCTGATGGTGGCCGCGCGAGGGGGCATCGACCAGCAGGAAACTCAGGCGCTCAAGGACGACCCGACGCGCCTCCTCCAGTCCGCTGGTCAGGTACGTGGCGCCGATAAGCGCCTCGAAAGTGTCGGACAGGATCGAATCCTTCTCGCGTCCCCCGTGCATGGATTCGCCCTTGCCGAGGAAGACAAAATCACCCAATCCGATGCGCCGCGCGGCCGCGGCCAGGGGCTGCTGAGAGACGGTCGCCGCGCGCATCCGCGACAGGTCAGACTCGGCCACATCCGGATACTGTTCGTAGAGCTTCTGGGCAATGATGATCGAAAGCACCGAGTCGCCCAAAAACTCCAGGCGTTCGTTGTTCGCGATGCCACCGGCCTCGTTCGCGTAGGAGCGGTGCACGAGGGCGAGCTGCAACAAAGGTGCGTCGATGCGCGTGCCCCACGCCTCCACGAGCGCGTCGGTGTCGGTGCGCGGAGGCACCGGTAGGTGCTTGGACTTGGCCATCAGGATCGCCCCGGCTCGGCGCGCTCACCCAGCAGGGATGCCAGAGAGGCCAGGCGAGGGTCGATGACGACGTGCTCGTGGTCGGCGGGCAGGTCGGCCCATTTGTCGCCGCACACGTCGCACAGGCCGGCGCAGTCGCGGCTGCACAGGGGGCGCGGGTCGACGAGGGTGACGATGGCATCGCGCAGCTGCGTCTCAATGGTGATCGTGTCGCGCTCGCCGATGACGAAGAGGTCCTCGGCTTCCTCGTCCTCCTCATCGGCGGGCGTCAGGGCGGGAGCACCGGGCTCGAAATAGACCTCGGCGCTGGCAACGTCGTGGTGGTCACGCACCTCGTCCAGGCAGCGCACGCACTCACCCACCAGGTCGACGGATGTAGCGACCTGAACGAGGACGCCGTCCTCGACGCTGGTGAGGTCGACGGACACGTCCAGCGGCGTGCCGGGCGCAACCGACATTGAGGGGGTACCCAGATCGTCAGGGACGATCCACGTGATGTCTTCGTGGAGCGTCGATCCCAGCGCGCGCGGCAGGCGCGCCAGGGACAGGGTCAGGGTCTTCTCACTCATGGGACAGGTCCACATCCGTCACGTCGACGCCGCGTCGCTCGGCGATCGCGCGTCGGCCTGCATCGGTGCGCCGCGACACGTCGGCAATGAGGCGGGCGAGCTCGTCGAGGGAGGAGGCAACGTAGTCGTCGGCGCCCTCACGCAGGGAAGCGGCCGAACGCTTGGCTTCGGAGACGATCTCGCGGGCGCGGTCCTCGGCCATGCGCACGATATTCTCGGTGGACACGATGCGCGCGGCCTGGGCGTTGGCATCGGCGATGGTGGCCTCGGCGTCGGCGCGCGCCTGCGAGACAAGCGCGGTGGCCTCGGCGTTCGCGCGCGAGCGGGTGCGCTCGGCTTCCTCCTCGGCGTCAGCGAGGATCTGTGCGGCGCGCTCCTTGGCCTGGTCGAGGGTGGAAGAAGCGCGCGAATTCGCCTCGGCGATGCGCGTCTCGGCGGCGGAGTCGGCGCGCCCCAGAACGGCGTCCGCGTCGGCGACGACGGCGTCAGCGGCGACGAGGTCCTCGGGCAGCGCCTCGCGCGCCTGGTCGAGCAGGTCGAGAATCTCCGCCTTGTTGACCATGATGGAGGCCGACAGAGGGACGGCACGGGAGGACTCGACAAGGTCTTCGATCTGGTCGAGGGCGGCGATCACGGTGGAGGGGCCGTAGACGGTCTCCTCGTTCCACTCGTCCTGGTTCTTGTCTGCGGGCGTGTCAGCCATGAGTCTCTCCTGCGTTCCACCGGGCATAATTCAGTTTCTATTGTCCGTCAGATGACGCGCTACCGCTGGTGGGACATACCGGGAAATGTCTTTTTTGAGGCCCACGAGTTCACGCACTGCGCTGGAGGAGACATGCGTGAGGGCGGGGCGGCTGGGAATCCACCACGTGTCGATGCCCCCGACCTCGAGGTTGAAGGCAGCCTGGGGGGCCTCGAAGTCCGCATCCTGCGCACCGCGCACCCCCTTGACGATGAGGTGCGCGCCCAGGCGGCGGGCCTCGTCCATGGTGGCCCCCGACAGCGCGACGACCTCCACGCCCTCCAGGTGCGCCGTCACCTCCTCGATGAGCGCCACCCGGGCTGCCGGCTCGACGAGCCCACGCTTGGCGGGGTTCACGCCCACCCCAATGATGAGACGGTCGGCGAGCGCAGCGGCGCGCTGGGCAACGTCGAGGTGTCCGTTTGTGAAGGGGTCAAAAGAGCCGGGGAACAGCGCGATCATCGGTTTTTCTCCTCACTCAGCGGCGAGACCGCCGCGTCCTCGTCGACCTCACTTCCCTCACCTTCTCCGTCGCCTTTGGGTAGGGGTGGGCCGGCGAAGTAAGCGGCCGTCTCCCCCCACGAACGCGTGTCTTCGAGGACGAGGAAGGGAGGCCAGGTGGGTGCCGGGGCGCGCGTCGAACGCTCAACGACAACCAGTGAGTCCGGGCCAATCCACGGGGCGAGGCCGAACAGGACCGTTGTCATGTCCTCCTCGGCGATGTCGTAGGGAGGGTCGATGAACACCAGATCTACCTCTCCCGCGAGAGCGTCGCCGCTGCGGGCACCCAGGTAGGCGCGCACATCGGCCGTCACCACGCGGGCGCACAGCCCGGTCGCGCGCACGTTGGCAGTCGCGACGCGCGCGGCGGCGGAGGCCTTCTCGACGAGGGTCGCACGCGCGGCGCCCCGGGAGAGGGCTTCGAGGCCGAGGGCACCCGTTCCGGCGAAAAGGTCGAGGACGGTGGCCCCATCCAGGACGTTCATGTGGTCCAGACGGGAAAAGAGCGCCTCGCGGACTCGCTCGGAGGTGGGACGCGTGCCGGACTTGGGCACGGCGAGGGTCCTGCCCTTGGCGCTGCCTGCGACGATTCTGGTCATGCCCCTACCCTACCGGGAGCGCTAGGAGCGCTGCATCCATTCGAGCTGCCCGTCCGAGGCGGCCCGCAGGGCGCGGACGAGGTCGGGGTGGGCTTCCAGCGTCGGATCCTGGGCCAGAACGGTCTCCGCCTCGCTCTTGGAGGCTCGAATGAGGGCCTCGTCGCGGCGCACCGACAAGAAACGCAGGTGCGTGGCGGTGCCGGACTGACCGGCACCCAGCACGTCGCCCTCCTTACGCAGGCGCAGGTCGGCTTCAGCGAGCTCGAATCCGTCCGTCGTTGTGGCGAAAGCCTGGAGCCTGGCCCTCCCGGCATCGGTGAGCTCGTGGCGGTGCAGGGCAATGCACAGGGAGGGCAGGTCTGAGCGCCCGACTCGCCCGCGCAGCTGGTGGAGCTGGGCGAGCCCGAATTGCTGGGCATCGAGGATCACCATCAGGGTCACTTCAGGCACGTCAACGCCGACCTCAATGACGGTCGTGGCGACCAGCAGCGGGGCTCGTCCGGCGGAAAAGTCCTCCATGATGTGGGCCTTGAGCGCCGCGGGGGTGCGGCCGGTGAGCTCGTGGATGGCAATGCCCGCGAGCGCGGGGTGGGAACGCAGGTAGGCGGCGACTTCTTCGACGGAGGCAAGAGGGCGTGCGTTGTCTTCCTCCGCGTCGGCGACGGCGTCGGAGGCGTCGATGCGCGGGCATACGACGTAGACGCGGCGCCCCTCGGCGATCTCCTCGGCGGCACGAGTCCAGGTGCGATCGACCCAGTTGGCGTTGGCAGCGTCGGCGAGGTAGGTGGCCACGGGCGTGCGCCCCTTGGGCATTCCGGCCATGCGGGTGTCATCGAGGTCCCCGAAGACCGTCATCGCGATTGTGCGCGGGATGGGGGTTGCCGTCATGACGAGCTCGTGGACGCCCCGCCCATCCTGGCGGGCATGGCGCAGGGCGGCCCGCTGCTCGACGCCGAAGCGGTGCTGTTCGTCGACGACGACCAGGGCGAGGTCTGCGAAACGCACGCTGTCTTGGAACAGGGCGTGCGTGCCCACGACGATGAGGGGCGCGCTGGAGGTCATCGCCGCTGTGATCTCGCGGCGCGCTGGCGGCGTCGTTGAGCCCGTCAGCAGGCGCACGTCGGGAGCCTCGTCCCCCAGGGGGGCGAGGAGGGCTCTGAGGGAGGCGGCGTGCTGCTCGGCCAGGACTTCCGTCGGAGCGACCAGGGCCCCCTGGTGCCCGGCGGCGATCACCTGGAGCAGCGCGATGAGAGCGACGACGGTCTTGCCCGAGCCCACGTCTCCCTGCAGGAGGAGTTGCATCGGAACTTCGCCCGCCAGGTCCGCCCCGATCTGAGCCGCGGCGTCGCGCTGGGATTGCGTGAGCTCGAAGGGCAGGGACCGTCGGAAGCGCTCGAGTAGCGGGGCGTCGTGCGGCGAGGCCAGGGCGGGGATCGAACGCGCTCCCCGACGCCTGGCGGCCAGACCCACCTGCAGCACGAAGGCCTCCGTGAAGGCCAGCGCCCGGCGCGCCCGCTGGTAGTCCTCGTCCGTCTCCGGCTGGTGCAGCGAGCGCAGCGACTGGGCGTAGGAGTCGATGCGTTGGCGTCCTCGCACGTCGGCGGGCACCGAGTCGGGAACGTCCGCGTCCTCCAGGTGATCGAGGACCATGCCGACGGCTCGGGCAATGGCCCACGAGGTCAGCTTGCCCGTCGACGGGTAGATCGGGATGGGGCGCGTGGCGATGCGTTCGATGTCCTCGCCGTCGACTCCCTCGAAGGAGGGGTGGGTGAGCTGCAGCTTGCCACGGTAGGCCCTAACCTTGCCCGCGAAGAGGAAGGATGCTCCCGGGGTGAGGAGCCGCTCGATGGGGGCGAGCTTGAACTGGTTTTTCGCGAAGAAGGTCGCGGACAGGAACTGCACGCCGTCGGTGAGGCTCACCTCCAGGCGCACGCCCGTTCCGGAGCGGTTGGCGACCAGGTGGGTGCCCGCCACCTCGACCAGGATCGTTGCGTCCTCGCCCTCGCGCAGCGACGACAGCGGGGTGAGCCTGCCCCAGTGGTAGTACCTGCGCGGGGCGACGAGCAGCAGGTCGCCGACGGTGAGGATGTCCGCACCTTCGAGTGCCCTCGCGGTTTTCTTGGGCAGGCGCAAGGACAGAGGGATGTCGAGGGCGCTCACGAGGAGCACCCCGCGACGAGGCTCGGGCCCACCTGTCCGCCGTCCCACGTCTCCAGGTCGATGGAGGAGGAGGCGTCGCGTGTGGACAGGAGCTGACGCACCGTGGCCACCGTGTATGGGCCGTCATCCTCGCGGGAGATGAGGAGCCGCCACGCGCCCACTCCCCCGCGTGCGGCCTCGGCTAAGGCATCGGCGATGCCCTCCGGGTCCCCATCACGAGGCAGGGGCGCGCTCACGCTGGACATCAGGGCTTCGTGCGCTCCGTCTCGGAGCATACGAGCCAGAGTCGGGGCGGCCTCGATCCCGCCCGGCTGCGGCACAAACAGCGGGGCGCAGGCTCGTGCGACGGCCAGCACGTCCAGATCGTCGCGGCTATCCGCGCGCAGGATCGCTGGGACGCCCGGGGCTGGCGCGGGCAGCACCGAGGCGACCGTGCCCACCAGGGCGGCGCTGGCCTCGTCGCAGGGGGCGACGAGCGTGACACCCGCGCGTGAGACCGCCGCGGACACGAGCCCGGCGGCGTCCATCGGGCTGGGATCGAGGAAGACCACCGCCCCGGCGCGCGCGAGGTCCTCCACAAGGCCAGGTGCCCGCGTGCAGGCGATGACCCGCGCCCTCTCGACGCGTCGCATCGGTCGACGTTGGAGCAGGCGCACCCCTCGGTGTGTCAGCCCCTCGTCGGCGAGCTCGTCGATGCCGATCTGCGCGTCGGGGCGCGCGTCGCAAACCTGGAAGCGCACGACCTGACCCGAGGTGGGGTGCGCGGCCAGCGGCGCGGAGGTGTCTACGTGCAATCGCCACTCCCCCATGCCGAACAGGTCCACGCGCCCGACGTAGGTCAGGCGCGCCCCCAAGCCTGTGAGTCGGGCCAGAAGGACGCGCAGGTCCTCCTCGACGCCCTCGACGATAATGTCGACCGTGAAGTCGCGGCCCGGTGGCGGTGAGGCGGGTTCGGGCGCCCGCGAATGGCGACGGGCCAGATCCGCGAGCATCGCCGTGAAGGACTGGAGGATACCAACGTCGTCTCGCATGGACGCATCGATGCACGCTAAAACGAGAGCGATGAAGGCGCCACCCGGGTCAATCCTGCCCGTCGCCTCGTTGGTCGCGTCCACCAAGCCGATCTGCGCCTGGGAGGAGAAGCGGGAGAATACGTCCTCCGCCTCGGGCAGCGTGGGTCCCAGCTCCGCGACCTCGCGCACGGCACCTCCCAGCATCTCCGCCAGCGCATCCGACCAGTCAACGAAAGAGGCCGAAGGTGTGAGGGAGGAAGCGAGCATCCTGCGCAGGACCAGGGGCGTCATCTGCGCCGCGTCCCCCAGGGCGCCCGCCCAGGCCTCGAACAGGGCAGCCAGCGCGACACCACTGTGTCCCACACCTCGGCGGATCAGTGTTTCCACGGCCGCCTCGAGCGCGACTCTCAGATGAGCGCGCGGCTCAAGGGAATCCATCGCAGCCGCCAGGGCGGCCATCGTGGCCGCCGCATTCGTCCCCGTGTCACAGTCCGCGCCGTCCCACCCGTCCAGGTCGTCGAGGAAGGGCGCGAGCCGGGCAGCCTCCTCAGCCCCCGCTCGACACGCCGCGATGATCACCGATGCATTCAGTTCCATGACTCCCCTTTCAGGCACCCTCAATTGTCGCCACGGCACGCGCTGTGTGCGACCTGACACGACGGATGTCCCGTGCGACTTGTTGAAAGCGCGCATCATCCGCTATTCTGTCATGGTTGCCTTCGGTTCAAGCACCGAAGGATGCGTTTCCCCGCGACCGTGGGGAGCCAAAGACTGAACTGGAAGACATACCGAGGAGAACATCGTGGCTGCCGTTTGTGACGTGTGCGGTAAGGGACCCGGCTTCGGCAAGAGCGTGTCGCACTCGCACGTTCGCACCAACCGCCGGTGGAATCCGAATATCCAGCGCGTTCGCGCCCTGGTCAACGGGACGCCCAAGCGCCTGAACGTGTGCACCAAGTGCCTGAAGTCCGACAAGGTCGCTCGCGCGATCTGACGGATGTAACCGAAGCCCATCGGGCAGAGGAATAACGCCCGCGACGAAGGTCGCGGGCGTTTCTTATTCCCCTCTCACTACGACGCGGCCTCTCGCACCGCCAGAGGCACACCGGCCCACTCGAGCGGGTCATCTGCCCAGACGACACGGCAATGGGGAGAGCAACCGGCCGATCTCGCGCCGGCCCGCACGTCCTCGCCACCAGCCGATCAGGCCTAGTCACCACCTGTGCGAGGCGCCGCGGCCCGGTGGCGTTGCGGTAACAGTCCACCACCGGGCCGCGAGGGCGACACGCCTACAGGAGAGTGGCCGCCAAGTCGAGTGGCGTACCGAAACGGTGGTTCGTCAACGACACCGCCTGCTCACGCAGGAAGGGCATCAGCTCGACGTGCGGGCAGGCCGTCACGGCGGCGGTGTAGAGGGCAATGTCGGGGCTACCCGCGCTCACGCGGCTCGCGTGAGCCCACCGGTCCTGCGCCGACTCCTCGCGCGGGCCCAGGATACGCACGCGCAGCCCCAGCCCGCCGGAGGCAGCCAGAGCGGCCAGTCGAGCATCCCACGTCTTCTTGTCCTCGACGCTCACCTCAATGCCAGCGGCCTCGATGGCAACCGCCATTGAGTAGGGCAGCTGATCGGCGATCGACAGGGTCACCGGTCCACCCGCGAGGATAGCCGCCGCCATGACGCGCGCAATATCCGTCAGGGCGCTTCCTCTTTCCGCGCGGACGAGGACCGTTGCCGGACGGTAGCGCAGAATATTGCGCTCGCACGCCAGGCCCGTGACGTCACGATTGACGCCGTAGTCGCTGGCCCAGGCGGCGGAGTCGGCGAGGACAGCTCGACGCAGGTGCGCCAGATCCGCCTGTCCCAGGTGCTCGCCCGCCGCGTCACACAGGGCAAGCACATGCGCGGAAAGAGTCTCGCTGTGGCTCGCCTCGGCTTCTCCTGCAACCTGATCGTGGGCAGGTTCAACCTCGCCCAGGCCCAGCAGATAGGAGGGACCGCCCGCCTTCGTCGTCGACCCAATGGCGGACCGTTTCCATCCACCAAAGGGCTGACGACGCACGATGGCTCCCGTGATGCCGCGGTTGACGTAGAGGTTGCCCGCCTGAATTCCCTCCAGCCATTGCGCCAGCTCGTCGGTATCCAGGGTGTGGAGCCCGGAGGTGAGGCCATAGTCGACGGAGTTGACTGCCTCGATCGCCTCCTCGAGCGTGTCAACGCGCATGACACCGAGCACGGGCGCGAAGTACTCGGTGAGATGGAACTCGCTGCCGGGAACGACTCCGGCGCGGATGCCCGGCGTCCACAGTCCATCTCCCAGGCAGCGGGGCTTGAGCACCCAGTGTTCCCCAGGTCCCAGCATGGTCAGTCCGCGCAAGGCCTTCTCGTCGTCGGGCACCACCACGGGCCCGACCTGGGAGTCCAGGGCGGAGGGCGCTCCGACCCGCAGCGATGCCGCGGCATCCACGAGCTGGCGCGCGATGCGCGCGGAGTGCCCGGCCGATCCAACGAGGATCAACAGGGAGGAGGCCGAGCACTTCTGGCCCGCGTGCGCGAACGCCGAGGAAACGATGTCGCGCACGGCGAGGTCTGGGTCGGCCGACGGGGTGACGATAATGGCGTTCTTACCGCTCGTCTCGCCCAGCAGATGCATGTCGGGCTTCCAGGACTTGAAGAGGCGCGCCGTCTCGTAGGAGCCTGTCAGCACGACACGGTCAACCCGCTCGTGGGTCACCAGGTGGCGGGACACGTCCCCATCCTCGAGCGGGGCCAGCGCCACCAGGTCCGTGGGCACCCCGGCCTCGTGGAAGGCCGCGATCAACTCAGCCGCGCAGCGTTTGGCGGGCGGGGCGGGCTTGAGGACAACCGCGCTACCCGCCGCCAGGGCAGCAGCGACGCCGCCGACCGGGATAGCGACAGGGAAATTCCAGGGGGAGGCGACGACGGTGACATCGACGGGGACGAAGCGCGCCCCCGCCATGTGGGTCTCGTCGGCGAGCTGGAGCGAGGCATCCGCGTAGTGGTGGCAGAAGTCGATGGCTTCGCTCACCTCCGGGTCGGCCTGATCGATCGTCTTGCCGGCCTCGGAGCCAGCAACCTCGATGAGCTCCCCCCGGCGTGCGGCCAGGACGTCTCCCACGCGGTGCAGCGCGGCGGCTCGTTCCTCGGGGGCCAGGGCCTGCCAGGCACGCGCCGCCTTGGCACTCGCGTCGATCAGCGCATCTACCGCCTCGTTGGTGGTCAGGGCCTGGGCACCCTGACGCACCGCCTCCGTCCCTCGAGTCGAGGTCGGGATAGCTGCGGCGATGTCGCGGGCCCACTGGCGGTTGGCGGCCAGGGCAGGGTCGGAGTCCGCCTCCGAGACAAAGGGACGACGCGCACGCTCGGCGAGGCTCCCATGCTCGGCGGGTACCCCAGCCGCACGCTCGGCCAGCCGATCCTGTCTGCGGTTGGGCACGGGCGCCGGACCATCCGGATCAACATCGGATAGGGCGGCGAGGAAACGGTCGCGTTCACGAGCGAACACGTCCTCGTTTGTGGCGATGTCGAAGACGCCGGACATGAAGTTCTCGGGGGCCGCGTTCTCCTCCAGACGACGCACAAGATAGGAGATGGCGACGTCAAACTCGCGCGGATTGACGACGGGCACGTACAGCAGTAGGGACCCCACGTCGCGGCGCACGACCTCCTGAATGCCGGTCGCCATACCGGAAAGCATCTCAAACTCGACGCTGTCCTCGAGGCCGCGCGCCGCGCGCAGCTCGTAGGCGAAGGCGATGTCGAAGATGTTTTGTCCGGCCACGCCCAGCCGGATAGCGCGGGTGCGCTCGGGGGTCATGGCCCAGTCGAGCATGCGCTTGTAGTTGGTGTCGGTGGCCTGCTTGGAGGGCCACGTGGTGAGCTCCCAACCGTGGATTTCGGCATCCACCCGCTCCATGGACAGGTTCGCACCCTTGACGATACGGACCTTGATGCGCGAGCCGCCGGCATCGACGCGCTTGCGTGCCCACTCCTGAAGACGCTGAAGGGCGCCGAGGGAGTCGGGCAGATAGGCCTGGAGGACGATGCCGGCCTCGTAGCCGCGCATGTCCGCCTGGTCGAGGATGGCGGTGAACACCGCGATCGTTAGATCCAGGTCCTTGTAATCCTCCATGTCGAGGTTCAAGAATGTCCCATTGTCGCGGGCGAGGCGATAGAGCGGCAGGAGGGCACGCACGCCGTGATCGACGACTTCCTCAAATCCCCAGGGATTGTGCGGACCGGTGACCGCGGAGACCTTAATGGACACGTAGTCGACGTCTTCGCGCGTGACGAGGCGGGAGACCTCGGCCAGGCGGTGGGAGGCTTCCTTCTCTCCGAGAACTGCTTCGCCGAGGAGGTTGACATTCAGGCGGTGACCACCCTTGCGCAGACGCCCCAGCGCCGGGCCGAGGCCCTTGTCCGTCGCGTCAACGACGAGGTCGCCGACGATCTCTCGGAAGACTCGGCGCGCGATGGCCGTGACACTGCGCGGTGCAAGGCGCGACGCGGTCGATCCGAGGCCCATGGCGGCGGCCAGCGCCGGGGGCAGGAAATCCTTGCGTCCCTGCGCCAGTTTCTGGAGGGCCGCACTGGCAACGTCGAGGTCTGCGGGGCGCACGACGTCATCAACGAAACGGGTAGTGAACGTGAGGCCGTCCGGGTCGGCGAGGATCCGGGACAGAAGCTTCGCGGATTGAGGGGTGGGTTCGTGGGCCGATTCGTCTGCCCACCGTCGCGCGCGGGCGACGGCTCTCTCCCCCAGGGCCCAGAGGTCATCGGGGCACGGGCGCTCCTTGACACCGTGCGCGCTGGGTCGGGGTGGGGTGGGAACGGCGGTGTTCGTCATGCGTAGCTCTCCAGGCTCGAGTGAGTGTCGGATACTCCGCATCACGTGCGCCTCGATCATTGAACGCGCGTCCTCGCTCTGCGGCGTACCAGGCTTCCGACGGTGTAAAGCATGCTGGTCTGTCTATCCTAACGCGCCCGAGGCTTCTGGGTAGTGCCGTAGGCACATTCGTCGCACAGTGTGAGCAAGGGACCTAAGCCCCTCGCCCACATAGGCCATTATGAGATCAAACACCAGCAAGATTGTCGGTCGCACTTGCGCCTTCGACGGACACAAGAAGGGCCGCCACGATCAGGAACGAACGAGCCACCGATCCTTGATGTCCGCCACGACGCCGGCAGTCACCGCACACATGTCGACATCACGCCCACCATCGGCGCGCGAGCACAACCACTGGACCTGCAACCCATCGGAAAGAGCGACAAGCTTGCGGGCAATCTGTTCGCTCGGCGCGTCGGGGAGTACCTCGCCGGCGACCTTTCCACGCTCGAGGGCCTCCACCAGGTATTCGATCGCGGCCATCAGATGCTGGCGGAACCACGGGAAGGCCTGATGGCTCGCATCGATGACCGCCGCAGACATCGCGGTGTACAGGGCGACGCCATCGGGATGACGTTGGTTATGCGCCACCATTTCCACCCATGCATCGAGCGCCACCTCCACGCCCTCGTTCCCGCCGGGCAGGCGGCTCATCGTGCGCCGATCGCGCTCCTCCAGGACAGCGGCCAAAAGCTGGTCCTTCGACGAATAATGATGCAGCAACCCTGCCTTGGAGATGTCCGATGCCCGCGCAATATCGGCCAGGGAGGTTGCGACGTAGCCGCGGGTCGAGAAGAGGGTCAGCGCCTCGGAGAGGATGCGCGCCTTCTTATCCTCGGAGCCGGCCTTGGGGCGTCCGGGCCTGCGCGTACAAGGGGCCTGTGCGTCATTGCTCATGCGGGCTGCTCCACTCTCGCTGTGACAGAGTTACCAACAACCCATCATAGCGCCCCTCACGTCTCGTGCCACCCCATTGGCGCACAACCATTTACGCAAGATGCGCCGCGGAGCCCTCGCCCCGCACCACCCCCACTCAGAAGACAAATCTCAGATCAAAGAGACGTCACCAGGAAGTCACCCACCCCCGCCTTCACGGGCTGCTTGAGCGGATCTGCGCTGATGTACTCGCCCGTATCGACGGGGGTGAAGGTGTAGACACACGGGTAGAACACGAAGGAGGCACCCGAGGAGTACGTGCCTCCCTCGAGCGAGGAGGTGACGTCTCCGACGGAGAAACGGCTGGCCCTTTCTCCGGTGATGAATACGCGCGTCACGAGCGCATCCTCGCTCTTCCAGTTCTCACCCGACCGCGCGCGAGGCCTCTCGCGGCGTGCCCGGGCTCAAAGCCGATCAACTCTCTCACAGGTCGCACACACGATAGTCACCGCCTTGCGAACATGAGAACTGACCAGCGTTATCGCGCGATCATCGGATACTCAGGGTGACGGTGACGATGGGTGTGCCATCGATGGTCACCTGGGGGATTCCCTCGGCGGTCAACGCCACCGATGCATTCGCCCGGACGGTCAGCGAGCGCGGGGGACCGTCGGCATCTCGCGCGGTGTCACGCACCGTCACGACGGCATCTGCTGCTACGTAGGTCCCCTCGTCGGTGCCACTGCTGAGCGTGGACGGGAGGGAGGACACGGCTAATTCCGTGACGGTGGATGCGCGCAGCTCGCCGGGGCATACCGCTGCCGTATTGGTGCCGAGGGTGGCACACTTCCGCACCGCCTCGCGCATGGCTTCCAGCACCTCGCCACGCAGGTCTGCGTTCAGCTGCCCATCAAGCGTGACCGACGTCGTCTCATAGGCTGACGCGTGCGATCCGTCTTCGACGACGATCTGCGCAGGCTGCGCGCTCACGTAGGCGCCCAGGCCCTCCGGGGTCAGGGTGTAGACGCCCGGAAAGAACACGTATTCGGTTGGTTCCGATGGGTCGTGTGCCAGGCTCGCCGCGACGCCGCCCACGCTGAATTCCGAGACTCGTATCCCCGAGACGGGTATCCTCACGACGAGACCGTCGCGGATCTTCCACACCGATCTGTCGCCCTCTTCTTTCGTCTTGCGGTCGACGATGAAGGTATGCGTGAAACGGTCGCCATTCACGCGCATGGTCGCCTCGACCTTCTTGCTGCGAGGATCGTAGTTATCCCTTGAGGGAGTCGTCACCGATTCGATCTCGAGTCTCGCAATGGCCGATGCCATTACCTCATTGGTTAAGAAACGCCGCTGTTCGTTGGGTATTCCAGGGTCAACCATTCCCAATGCGCCGACGGCATCCCCCTCCGCGAGGTAGGTCAGGTATTGACGCACTTCTTGTTCTGGTGTTCCTTGGATACGCTCGACCAGCCACACGAGGGGCGTCATCATGATGCTGAAGGATATGAACGCGGGGAGCACCAGGAGAGCGATGATCTTCTTGCGGCGCCGCGGCTCCATCTGGGAAAACTGGGTGACCCATGCGAGTGTCGACCGCCTGCGAGGAAGCCCGTACTGCGGACCTGGCATCTGCATCCTCATCACTCACACCTTTACATTCTCGGTAACTAAAGGTGTTGTCAGCCTACGTCATAGGGCAGGATCGGGCAACGACACACGCGCCGGCGCTGGGCCGCGGGCGCCCCGCTACTCGGCGGGCGCCTCGTTCTGCCCCACGACCGGCAGCGCCTTCGTCGGGGGAACCGCCGCATCTGCGCGCAGGGCAGGAAGGGACAGACCGGCGGTGGCCGGGATCTCTTCCGAGGACTCGGCGAGCTGGCGCGCGAGGCGCGACATGGGACGGGACGAGGCCTGGGCCCCCTCGGTTGATGCGGTCATCCTGATGCACTCCAATCGTTGATTGTCTCGCCGCATGCCTCCCGATCATCCAAGGAGGCAGCTGGCGGCCCACATCACACTAGTCTACGGAATCCGGCGAGAAATGATCCCACGCACCGCGCAGGACCACGCCATCCATCATCGCTTGCGGCTCCTCCTCGGCCCGACATGCTCGCACCGCGCCGACGACGCGGAAACCTTCAGGCAGCTGCGCATCCGGCGGGAAAACGGCGATCATGCCATGCTCCTCTCCCCCTTGTAGGACCCACCGCACGGGATCGATCGCACAGACGCGGGCTGCGGGAGCCAGGTGAGACGCCTCAGCCTCGATAGCGTCGCGATCAAACTCGATGACGACTCCCGAGGCCTTGGCGATGCGCGCCGCGTCCGTCGCGGGCCCGTCCGACAGGTCCATCATGGCGCAAGCACCCGCAGCCGCGGCGGCCACGCCCGAGCCCAGCGGAGGCTTTGGCGCACGGTACGTCTCAATGAATGGAGCCAGATCGCCCAGCTCATCAATGCCTCGCAACGATGGATCGACGTGTCCACCCTCCAGGAGATCAAGGCCGGCGTAGGAGAATCCAAGGGTGCCACTGACCGCCACAAGGTCACCGGGGCGCGCGCCATCACGGCGTACCACCGGGCCCGGGCAATAGCCGAAGGCCGTGATCGAAACAACGAGCTTCTCGCCCGCGCTCAGGTCCCCGCCAACGACGCCCGCCCCAGCCTCGCGCGCACGATCCCCGAGGCCTCGGACAACATCCAAGAACACGTCCGCGTCCATGTCGCGGGGAGCCACCACCGAGGCGACAAGGGCAGAGGGGCGTCCACCCATCGCATCGATGTCAGCGAGGTTCTGAGCGGCCACGCGCGCGCCAACCTCGTATCCGGTCGACCACGACAGGTGGAAATGCTGGTCCTCCACCATAACGTCCGTCGTCACGATGAACGATCCTTCGGGAGCCCCAACCTGCGCGCAGTCGTCACCAATGCCAATCATCGTGCGCTCGCCGCGCGGGAAAGAATCGCGGAAATGAGACACCAACTGTGCCTCGGACAGCTCAGCTAACTTCATAGGAACCAGACTAGTCGCGGTCGCTCCGGCGCGCCGCGAAGGCGCCTCAGTTCTCCGTGCCTCGCACGGTCTGTGAGGCAAACAGGCAGGTCGCAGCCGCGCTGGCCACGTTCAGGGATTCCGCTTCCCCTGTCATGGGAATGGACACGAGGGCATCGCACAGGCGCATCTCATCGCCCGACAGGCCCCGCGCCTCGTTGCCGAACACCCAGGCGTGCGACTGGGACAGACGCGAGCGCGCCGACACGCCCTGCACGAGGAGGTCGGACAGGCTCACGGAACCGGCGCCACCGCTGGTGCCCAGGAGGGCCGCGCTGCGGCCGTGAATGAGAGTGCGGGCATCCGCAAAGGACGGAACCGCGCACACGGGAATGTGGAAGACAGATCCGGCGCTCGCACGCACGACCTTCGGGCTCGCGGCGTCAACCGTACCCGCGACGGCAATCACGCCGGAGGCTCCAAACGCGTCGGCCGTGCGGATGATCGTGCCGACGTTGCCGGGGTCGCGCCCCTGAGCGATCACGACGATCGTCTCTGCCTCGCTCGGCTCAGGCAGCTCGCGCGACAGCGCATCCAGGGAGGCAACCGCGCAGATGCCCTGCGAGTCCCCCGACATGGCGGCAGACACCTCGGCGGTCACCGGGTGCACCCAGCGCGTGGCGCGCCGGGCGACCTCCACGACATCCGCGTGGGTCTCCCACACGTCCTGGCGCACGTACACGTCGCGCACCGCAAACGGCCGGTGCGCGGCAAGTTCACGCACGGCCTGCGGCCCCTCAACAAGCATCAGGCCTGAGCGCGAACGCGCCGAGCGCCCGACCAGACCCGACACCCTGCGCACGCGATCGGCGCGGGGATTATCGAGAACGGTCAGGCGCTCGGCGAAAAGGCTCACCTATCAGGCCTTGGGGGCGTTGATGTCGGCGGGCAGCGCGTCCTTGGCGACCTTCACGAGGGCGTTGAACGCGTTGATGTCGCCCACGGCCAGCTCAGCCAGCATGCGACGGTCGACCTCGACGCCGGCCAGGTTCAGGCCCTGAATCAGGCGGTTGTAGGTCAGACCCTGGGCGCGGGAAGCAGCGTTGATGCGCTGGATCCACAGACGACGGAAGTCGCCCTTCTTGGCCTTGC
>ERZ772961.391-NODE-391-length-18460-cov-4.322521_pt1 | contig 18460 bp, 18 predicted proteins | sample MGYA00580677_ERZ772961 | MGnify/ENA primary metagenome ERZ772961 (study PRJEB29015, sample SAMEA2738088) | human oral metagenome | biome: human oral; feature: human-associated habitat; material: saliva | place: China | collected 2227 ... | reverse complement strand
ACGCAGACCCTTGCCGTGGAGACGCTGGACTAACCGCCCCACGGGTAGGATTGGCTCCAGCTACGACCAGAAAGGCCCTCATGGCTCTCACTTCCGCGATCGCGTCCGCATATCTGTCCGTTTCCCGCTGGAAGCTGTCCACGCAGCCCCTGCCGGACAAGGTCATCGTCATCGGTGCCCCGCACACCTCGAACTGGGACGGCGTGTTCATGGCGATTTCCATGTGGAAGTCCGGGCGCTCGTTCTCGTTCCTGGTGAAGGATTCCGTCGTCAAGGCCCCGGTGCTCGGCTGGTTCGTGAAGAAGATTGGCGCGGTTCCCGTGGAACGCAGCGCCGCGCACGGCCTGGTCGAGCAGGTCGCCCAGCGCATCCGCGAGGCGGACACGTTCACGCTGTGCATCACGCCGAAGGGCACGCGCTCGCCTCGCGATTTCTGGAAGTCCGGCTTCTATCGCATCGCGATGGAGGCGGGCGTGCCGATTCAGCTGGGCTTCATTGACCGCAACACCCGCACGTTTGGCTGGGGCCCAACGTATCAGCTGACGGGCGACGTGCGCGCCGACATGGAGGTCATCCGCGCGTTTTACGCCGACAAGGTGGGCATTCGCCCCGAGAAGACGTCTGTGCCGCGGCTGCGCGCTGAGGACGAGGCCGAATGAGACTTGCGCGAGCGCTGCTCGGCACCGCTGGGGCCCTCGCCCTGGCGGCGGGTGGCGCTGCGGCGCATGCGGACGAGCCGACGCAGATTCGCCTCGTCGAGGTCTACGAGATGACGCCGGGCGTGAGCGCGACCCATCAGGTGACCCTGTCGACGGATCACGCTTTAATCGGTGAGCAATGTCAGTCGATGGGCACGGCCGCGCAGGCGACTTCTTCGCTGCTGGTGGACGTCAACGGAGTCACGGGATGCCGTTTCACCTGGAACCTCGAGGACGCGGGTGCCGAGATCGTCTCGCTCGACGATGGCGGGGTGTTCCACTTCGAGTCGACGTCGGCCCGCCTGCTGGAGGGGTTTTCCTCGCCCGAGGCATCGGCTTCGATCGAGTCGGTAACCCTCATTGCTCACGCATCGATCGTCATCGAGGCCTCTGACGGCGGGGAGATTTCTACCCCGTCATCGTCGACGAAGAACGATGCGAGCACCGTCGTGTGGCACAGCGTGACGAACAACGTGAGCGCGTCGGGCTCGGTTTCGTCGGATGCCTCCGCGCCGACTCCATCGGCTTCCCCAGCCCCGAGTACCGCCTCAGCGTCTCCCTCTGCGCAGCAAGGAGGGAGTTCGCTCGGGCGTTCTCTGATGCCCGTCCTCGCACTGACTGGGTCGGTGTTGGCTCTGGTGGTCATCGGGGCGCTCGTGCGGGGCCGCACCGCGTCGCAACAGAGAGCAGCAGACGCTCAGTTCGATCGCGACGCCGCACTGAAGAATGCGCGCCGCACTCAGGCGGATGCGCGCAAGACTTCCGCGCTCCCCTTCGCGGGCGGCGCGGCCGGCTCGAACGGGGCCGAGCCGCCTTCGAACGAGGAGCGTTTCGCCCCGCCCGAGTGACCTGATGCGTCTGCGACAACGACGTGCCCCGACCTCTCTCGAGGCCGGGGCACGTGTCGTTAGCCGATGTGGAAGTAGCGTTCGACGAGTTCTTCCACCGAAATACGCGAGTCGGCCAGGTCGTCGCGCAGGTGCACATCCCCGAGCGAGACCAGGTAAGACGCCCACGAATCGATGAGGCCCGCGGGGAACACTCCCTTCGCCTCGTAGTCCTCGCGCTGGGTGAGGAGCCTGCCGGCGGCCTCGAAGCAGGATCCGGGCAGCTGATCGAGGTCGGGGGTCTGCGAGGCGTCGCCGTCGACCTTGCGCTCGCGCGCATAGTCGGCCATGCCCGGTTCGGTCAGGCCGATGCGTGCCGCGACGGCGATACCGGCCAGCAGCAGGTGGACGGCCGCGGAACCGTCGGGGCTGCGCAGCTCGACCGTTTGGGAGTCGCTCGGCAGCTCGTCGATGGCGGGCTCGGCGGGGTTCGCGTCACGGAACATCGAGTCGTCGAGGTTCTGCCATCCCAGGGGCACTCGCACGAGGACGGAGCGGTTACGGTCACCCCAGCAAATCGCCGTGGGCGCCTCCTGGTGCGGCACGAGGCGCAGGAAGGAGGTGGGGACAGTGTTGCCGAAGGCGGTCAGGGAAGCGGCATGCGACAGGTAACCGCCGATGACCTTCAGGGCCGTCTCCGTCAGGCCCGATCCGGTCGAGAACTGGTTGACACCGTCCTTGACGAGGCGGGTGTGGAAGTGCATGCCCGACCCGGCCTGACCGACCGCGATCTTCGGCGAGAAAGAGACGTGAATGCCGTAGGAGTGGGCGACTTCACGCAGCACCCACTTAGCGAGCACCATCTGGTCGGCGGCATCCAGGGCGTCCACGGGCAGGAATTCGATCTCCTGCTGGACCATCTGACGGCCGTCGGACACGAAGTTACCGACCTCCGCGTGGGCATACTTGACCGAGCATCCCATGGACACCAGATGCAAGAGGGTCTCCGTGCGTACGCTGTCCCACTTCGAGAAGGGGCCGGATTCGTGATAGCCGCGCTGAGGCTCGACCGGGAATAGGTCATCCTCATCGGAAAAGAGGTAATACTCGAGCTCGCCGAGGGCCTGCAGCTCGCAGCCCGTCTCTTCCTTCAGGGCGCGCTGGGCCTTACGCAGAATCTCCTGCGGCGCCGAGGCCAGGGGCTTGCCGTCGACGTCGTAGAAGCCGCACAGGATATCCAGGGTCGGAATGTGCGAGAAGGGGTTCAGGAAGGACGTGGCCAGGCGGGGCACGACGTACAGGTCCGAGGAGGTTGCCTCGACGAAGGCGAAGAGCGACGAGCCGTCGACGCGCTCCCCCAGCGTCAGCACGCGATCCAGGTGCGCCTTGGACTGGATCGCAAAGTTCAGTGTCTTCAGGCGACCGTCGCCTCCGATATAGCGCAGGTTGAGCATCCTGATGCCGTTGTCCTCGATATAGCCGATGATGTCGGCTTTCGTAAATTCCTTCGCTGGCTTTCCGAGGGCAGCCACGAGGGGATTGGGACTGAGGGAAACGGTGTCGGTCGACAGCATGAAGCACTCCTCCTTGAGTATGACTGGGTTCACATCAGCATGACCATTGTAGACCCGTTCAGCGAACCTGACAGACGGAAGATAATCGCTAACTTTCAACAGTCACACAGATTGACGAACGAAAACCCTCCAGAACATTAGTGATGCTTGTTACACTTTTTATAGCCAAGTCCAAGGAGCCACCATGGCGACCACTCACCCCCGCCTTCCCCACGACACGACCAGACCACCCACCTGCTCGTGGCGCGGCCTCCTCATCGATTCCGCGCGCACATTCTGGCCGGTCCCAACCATGGAACTGCTCCTGACCGTCATGGCTCGCTACCGCTTCAACGTCTTGCACTGGCACCTCACCGACAACACCGGGTGGCGCATGCGCGTACCCGGATACCCCATGCTGACCGCAATCGGCGGCAACATCCCCCGAGCGTCCAGCGACTGGTACGACACCGAATGCGCTCCCAGCAAGAAGGGTTCATGGCGCCTCACACCAGCCCACTCGTCCCAAGGTTTCTACTCGGATGCCAACATTCGCCACCTCGTCAACTTTGCAGCAGCACGCGATATCCGCATCGTCCCCGAAATTTCCATCCCCTCCCACGCTGGAGCCGCAATCCGCGCGTATCCTCACCTGGGAAACCCCGCCCTCGTCCATGAGGCTGCCCACCGAGACAACCAGACGCTCTGGCCCAGCACAGCCTCTCTCAGCTTCGTCGAAGCCGCATTCCATCACACCTGTTCCCTCTTCCCCTCCCCAACCATCCACATCGGGGGAGCAACGACCGACAGGACACCATGGGAATCCGACTCCTCCCTGATGCGCGCAGGACTCACCTCCGGCGCAGCGATCGAGCGGCTTTTTATCGACCGAGCGCTACACACCCTCCACTTTCACGGCAGGCGCGCGGCCGCCTGGGATACCCTCACGACGACATATCCGACACCTCCGCCGGGAACAATTCTCCTCGCGCGCCGTCCCGGGGACACCGGACGCCGGGCCGCAGAGTCTTCAGGAGCGCCGTGGGTCCTGGCGGACGCGAATATCCTCACCCTCAGCCACCCGGGGCGCACCAACAGCCCTCTCGAACTGGCCCACACCCTATACGACCGCCTGAGCCACGCGTTGCACGGAGAGCGACTGAAAGGAGTCGAGGCCGTGGCATGGTCCTCGGCCATCACCACCCCAGACCTCCTCTTCTACCATCTCCTCCCCAGGCTCCTCGTCGTCGCGGAAGCAGCGTGGCACGGGGAAGACTCCCTCTCCTGGGAGAAGCTGGCACCTCTCATCGAGCACGAGATGGCATACCTGCGACACACAGTCCCCTACTGGAATCCACAGCGGCCATAGTGAAGGGCCGCGCACCCAAGTCGAATGCGCGGCCCCGTGCCCCCTAGCGGGGCGGAATTCGGAGCAGGCATGAACCCGCCCCACTAGGACTATGAAGGTGCTACGACCAGGCTTTCAGGCGCCCAGCGAGAGCACGCGCCGCAGCGTCCAAACGCTCAGCTTCCTGGACATCGTCACTCTTGACCGCGCGCCAGTAGGAGACCTTCGTCCGCAAGAACTCGCGACGCAGCTCAAGAATCTGCATCTCTTCCCGCAAGCGCTCATCCTGCTGCTCCAGCAGGGTGATGAACTCGCAAATATCACGCTCGCCGCCAAGGCCCGAGCGAACATACTCCCGCATATCAGCAATCGACATGCCCGACGCCGACAGGCACGACACCCACGTCAACAGCTCAAGGTCGTCTTCCTGATAGATACGGTGACCGCTCGAAGGGTCACGTGCGATCGCGGGAATGACGCTCACGTCCTCGTAGTAACGCAGGGTGGACGCGGGTAGCCCAACAAGCGCCGCTATCTCCTTAATGGAGTACGTGCGCCCGGAGCGAGTCCCTACCATGACTTCACCCTAAAAGACCTCAAGTCCTTGAAGTCAAGCGGAACTGCGGGACGTGCATCACGCGCTGCGACCTGCACAAAGACGCAATGCCTCATTCATCGCCACACAGGGCCGAGGATCGATACAAAACGCCGCATTGCACCTGCACTAGAGAAGCTCTGCACGCCTCTGAAAAGCCCAGATCGGACAGGTCTCCTCACGCATATGAACATCGACACGGTCGAGGAGTTCACAACCGCCATTGAGATAGAAACGCGCATTCTTTTCCGTCGAGGTCACAAAACCGTACGCGCGCCCACCACGCTTAGCGACGTAATCCGGCAGGACCTGTGCGACCAGCCAGCGCCCCACGCCGCGGCCACGCATGCTCGCATCGACGGAGAGCACCTCGAGATACCAGTCGAAATCGCCCTTATCGATGGCGATCTGATCAGATCGGTCGGTCACGTCGAGGAAATCGGCCACGAGGCGCGGGGAGGCGTAGCGGAAGAGCTCATAGCCCCCACTGACGAAGCTACGCACCACACCAACCTTGCGATCATGCATCAGCGCCGTTGCGACAACTCGCCCCTCATGCTCCACGACAAGCGCGTGACGCACCCACTGATAGGAGGACGCCAGCATCCGATTGATCGCGGCCAGACATTGCGGGTAACGGTCCGGCTGGTAGAGGTAGGGCTTCAGCATGATGTGCAGCGGATAGTCAAGGAACCCATCGGTGATAATACGCGTCATTTCGGGAATATCATCGCGCGTAGCAGGTCGACACTTCACGGGCCACCCCCTTCATCAACATGGACGTGTGAGCAATTTACTATCAAAAACCTAACTGCAGGTAGACACCTGACATCCTAAAGGATAGACAGTGATCTAGCCTTGTCAACGAGGCGCATTTTTCTTTGTCACTCAGCGGTCTTTCATTTGACGATTGGTCAGGCAATCTCGTGCGCACTCCCCCTCGTTGCTTTGTATCCACGAACGGACGATAATCGAGTGGTTCATATCAGGAGGACTGCATGCGACTCTTTCGCGCCCTGTGTGCCATGCTCGGGGCACTGCTCATCGTGTCGACGCTACCGTCGGGCGCATACGCTGCCGACGGACCGACACTGTCAGAGGCGTTCGTCCTCACGAAGGACGGCCAGCTCGTCGACACATTGACGATCGTCGATCCATCGCGGACGATGAGCGAGTCGGCGTGCCAGCCCTACGCCGGCAAGTCGACGGACCAGCACGTTGAGTTCGTGACGCGCGACGACGCAACCGTGTGCCATATGCAGCTCATGTATACGGATGCGGTGAGTGAATCCGAGTTCGCCCTCCATGACTCGGGCGAATTCGTCATGACCGCTCACGCCGAGCGCACACTCACTGAGTCGCGCAAGTTGTTCCACCCGGACCTGACCCTTGCATCCCTGTCGCTGACCGTCGAGGGCGAGGTCAAGTCCTCCACCGCAGGCGCTACTACATCGGCAACAACCTACGAGGGGCGCACGTTCTCCGTTATTTCGTGGACAGACCCCGTCCCTCAGATGATCGCCGTGCGGGGGTATCTGAGCCCTGGCGGAGACCGCAGTGCTGCAGCAACGACGAATGCGTTGAAAGATCCGTGGGGCGCAACCCCGGTACCCGGCTCAACCTCGGCAGACCCGAGCGCAGCACCGACGACTGACGAAGCCGCGCCCAAGTCTGCAGATCCGCCGTTCGCTCTTCTCATCGGCATCATTGTTGGCATCATCCTTCTCGTCATCGGCATTGTGGTCGTCGCCTACGTCATGCGAGCCAAGCGCGGGAAGGCAGCGTCATCCGGTACGGGCAGCACCGCTCCGGCCTCTCACGTGCGCCGTCCTTCTCCTCCTCTCGGGAACGAGGACGCGGCTCCTTACGCCCCCACAGCGCCCACTGCGACCGCCCCCACGGCCGCTCCTGTTTCAGCTGTTCCTTCCACGCCGGCTGCCACCGAACGTCCTACGGCATCGCTGAATCCTCCGCCGCCAACGCCGCGCGATACCGGTTTCACGTGGGACCACAAGTCGCGCCCGCGCCCCGCCGCGGCTCCCGCAGCTGCGACTCCGGAGGCTCCCAAGAGGCGACGTTCACGCAAGGACCACAGGCCTGCGGTCTTCCCTGAGCGTCCCGCCCAGCCAATGGGCGGCCAGCCGATGCCTGCCGTCGGGATGGCCAACGGCCCTCTCCAGGCTCCGACGACGGACGTCCCTCAGCGCAGCGCAGCCCCGGTCACGCGCTCTGCCTCTCCGCAGGTTCCTCCCGTCGCCCCTGCCCCGGCCACCATTCCGACGCCCACAAATGCGCCCCCACCGGCAGTGTCGGCACAGCCCGGTCCAGCACCGGCCCCTATGCCGGCACCTCAGCGAGAGACTCCCGCCGAATCCTCCTCCGATTCCTCGCTTCGTCGTCGTTCGCACCAAGCCGTGGAGGCGCAGCCTGCAGCTGACGCTCAGCCTGTGTTCCCGAGCAGGCGTTCGCAGCGTCAGACTGTTCGCGACACTCAGGTTCCTCAGCCTGCTGCGGTCCCCGAAGAAGCACCTGCGGCTCAGCAGGCGCCGGCTCCCACGCCCGTTCCTTCTGCTCCGCCCGTGCCGCCGCCGCCCGCGAGCGCCATCGATGCTCCCGAAACCACGCTGATCCCGAAGGTGCATCAGGCCGCGTTGCCGACGCCCGAACCGGTCGCCGAACCCGAGCCGATCGTCGAGCCCGAGCCCGTCGCGGTGGTTGAACCCGAGCCCGTCGCGGTGGTCGAGCCCGTCGCGGTGGTTGAACCCGAGCCCATCGCGGCGGTCGAGCCCGAGCCCATCGTGGAACCCGAGCCCGTCGCGGTGGTTGAGCCCGAGCCGATCGTCGAACCCGAGCCGGTCGTGGAACCTGCCCCGGCCTCGTCGATGTCGTTCATTGATGACGCGGAGATGCCGACCGCCCAAATTCGTCGTGTCCGTCGAGTAAGGCCCGCGGAATGGGAGACGCCCGAACCGGCAGCGCCGGTGGGCCAGCCCGAGCCCGCCCCTCAGGTGTCCGCTCCCCCGATGATGACGACTCCGTTCGAGCAGAGTGCGCCCGCCATGCCCTCGGTCGTCGAGCAGCCGCAGGCACCCGCATCCCCGCAGATGCCCGCGCCCATCCAGACGCCGGCTGCTCCGGCCCCCTTCCAGGAGGACTGGAACGCGGAAATCTCCCAGAAGAAGGAAGCCCCGCGCGAGCAGGAAGCCGACAAGAAGCGCCGCAGACTGTGGGGCTGGGGCAAGCGCCGCAAGAAGGGCAACGAGGCTGCCGTCTCGCCCGAGCCTGAGGTCGATGAGCCGATCGAGTCCTCGCACGCGCCGATGATTTCGGTCGACGCGCAGGACGAGGATGACTGGAACGACTGGCAGAACTGGAACTCGCGCAGCTAAGCGAGCGCCGGGGCGGCCTTACAGGCGGCTCTCGGCTTTAGCAAGCTCGACGTACTGCGCGAGCTCCTCGTCCAGATCGTCCGGATCGTCTGCCCCGTCGGCGGGCGCCTCGGCCTCCGCGTCCGCTTCCTCATGCCCGTAGCGTTCCAACAGGAGGCGCTCTCGGTAGAGGTTGTCTGCGGTCACTCCGATGGTGCGGATAAGGGACGCGTTGAGGGCCATGCCGACGATGATGCCGATAATCGGCAGGATCTGCGCCATCTTCATGCCGACGAGACGCGCCCCGAGGGCCGCGAACAAGGAGTTCACAGACGCGGTCAGCGCGTTGTTCCCAACGCTCTCCATCGATCCGCGTTTGGTGAGCTTGCGCACCACCTTGTTGAACATACGCATCGAGGTCTCCTTCTCGACGGCATGGTCATCAAGCGAGCTTCGCGGGGCGATCGCCTGGGATAAAACCATCGCGGAGAAGAGCTTTTCCGCTGGGTCCTTCGTGTCATACCCGTAGTAGGCAGCCGTGTGTGACACGAGGCGCGCAGAGGAGGCCAGGAACGTCGCGATATCAAGCCCGATCGCCGCTGCAATCACGCCGATACCAGGTGCCTAAGCGATGCCTAGACCGAGGATGGCCGCGACCGCCCCTCCCGTCGCGAATACGCTGCTCACCGCTCCTTCCGTCGCGGTAACGACGGCATATCCCACCTTCAGGTGGGGCCTGACCAATTGGATCTCTGCCAGGTCCAGGTTTCGGATGTCCTCGAGACACTCCACGTCGTTGCCGGCCCTGCGATGCGCCTTCACAATTCGTTCGCGTCGGACCGAGGATTCGGCGGCTGATGTCGCCTTCTCGACGAGCCCCAGGACAGCCGATGAGATCCAGCCTGCAATCGCAGCCCCGCCGGGGATTTTGCCCGCGAGACCAACCACTTTTTTCACAGGGGTAAGCACGTACGAGCGGATGCGCTGTGTGATAACTCGAGGGCTGCGCGGGTTGACCTGGGCGGCCTTCCATTCCTGGATCGCATCCCACTGCGCGCGATCGTCGTCGGTCATGCGCTGACGAATATCGTCGCGTGTGCTGTTGTCTTCCTCCGGCTGATCCGTCATACCTCAAGCCTACCCGACCGAGATAAAGCGACCCACAGCCTCGAGCGAGCGGGACGGCCGCTCTCCTACGGGCGGCTCTCGGCCTCGGCGATCTCCACGTAGCGCGCGATGTCAGCGCTCAGCTCCTGGGGGTCGGCAGGCCTCGCCAGGTCTGTCGAGGCACCGCCGGCGGTCTCCACGCGGCCGTAGCGTTCCGTAAGGAAGCGCTCGCGGTACAGGTGATCGGCGGTCTCGCCGATGGTGCGCATCAGGGCGGCGTTCAGCCCGGCACTCACGACGACGCCCGCGACCGGGACGATCTGCGCGAGCTTTCGGGATGCCAGGCGTACGCCCATCGCGCTGAAGAGGGAGTTCATCGCGCTCACGACCACGTTTCCGCCGAGGCCGTCGAGCGAACCACGCCGGGCGAGGTCACGCATCACCTTGTTGAAGGCCAGCATCGTCGTCTGCTTTTCGACGACGAAATCGCGACCGCTGCCCGCCGGATCGATCGCCTGCGAGAGCACCATCGTGGAGAAGAGCCTCTCCGTGGGGTCCTCCGAGTCGTAGCCGTAGTAAGCGGCCGTGTGTGCGACGAGGCGCGTCGCGGCCGCCAGGAAGGTCGTGATATCGACGGCGATCGCCGAGGCCGTGACCCCCACTCCCGGGGCTGAGGCCACGCCCATGCCGAGCACCGCGGCAACGGAGCCTCCGGAGGCAAACACGCCGCTCACCGCTCCCTCGGCAGCCGCAGTCGTCGAGTAGGCCAGGCTCAGGCGGGGTTTGACGGCGAGGACGTCGTCGAGCGCCAGCGAACGGATGTCCTGCAGAGTCCGCACGTCAAAGCCCGCGGAACGGTAGGCCTTGAGGATGCGCTTGCGGCGCACCGAGGCCTCGGACGCGGATGCTGCCAGCTCGACGAGGCCGAGGGCAGCAGAGGACACGGTTCGGGTGAGCGCCTCACCGCCGGGCACCTTGCGCGCGATGGACACCGCCTTGCCCAGAGGCGCGAGGGCCGCCGAGCGGACGCGCTGCGAGATAACTCGGGGGCGGATCGGGCGCATCTGCGTGTCCTTCCACCGCTGGATTTCGTCCCAGTGGGCGGCATCGGACTCGCTCATGCGCGCACGCAGATCATCAAACATGCTCTCCCCGTTTCTCTCGCTGGAGCTAACTCACCAACACTACACAGTGAGGGCCTTGAGCGGGGCTGTGGCACGTCCGCGTCCCCTGTTATGCTTGTGATCTGGTAGTCAGATTCGGCCTCGACACGAAGGAGCTTCCGTGGAATCGCGTGAGTCGCTCATCAACCAGATCGCTCTTCTCCACGAGGAGAAGGAACACCAGAAGATCATCGCGCTCATCGAGGGACAGCCCCCGGCCGCGATGGACTACGAGCTGACAAGCCTGCTGGCGCGCGCCTACATCAACTACGCCCAGCCGTACATGGATTCCTTCCGGGAACACATCAAGCACGCGGTGGAGCTGCTGCGCAGCGTTGAGGCCGAGGGCATGGCTGACCCGCAGTGGTACTACCGCATCGGCACCGCCCTGTACTGGCAGGACGAGGAAGAAAGCGCCATGACCTACCTGGAGCAGTGCCTCGCGATGGACCCGACCCACGAGGACGCTCCGCAGGTCATCGAGGAGTGCAAGAGCGCCCTCGAGCGTCGCACAGTCGTGCGTCCCCTCGATATGCGTGCGCTCGTCGACTTCTTCGAGCGCAACGACTACAGGTACGAGGTTGAGGACAATCGCCTGCGCACGGGCTTCACGAACGGCTACTACGTGTTCTCCGTGATCGACGATGGCGCGGACCTGAGCATGTGGGGCGGCATCCGAGAGGATGTGTCGATGGAGCTGCGCCCGCGTCTCATCCAGGCGTGCAACGACTGGAACGCGGCCACCAAGTGGCCCAAGGTCTACGTGGCGACGCTGGACGACGGCACGCAACGCGTGTGCGCCGAGCAGTTCGTCTCGTCTCGCTACGGCATGACTGACGCGCAGGTGTCGATCAACATTGACCGTTTCATCTCCGCGTCCGAGGCCTTCTTCAAAGAGCAGATCGAGCGCATCCCCGCACTGGGTGGCGCGAGCGAGTAACGCTCGCACAGATACGTTCCCCGGCCTCGTCTTTTCTGACGAGGCCGGGGTTCGTTATACGGTCGGCGCGCTACGCGCTGCGGCGGGGTACGTAGACGCTGAGGCCGCCATCGCTCACCGTGCCGGTGAGCATTCCGTCGTCCGCGACGCGCACGGACGGGTGGCCGCCGATGATGCACTCCCATTCCTGGCCCGCGTGACACTGGCCCACGTAGAGGGTCTTCTCGGCGCCCATACGGTCGGAGAGGATGACGGCGCAGCCGGAGCCGGGGATCTCATCCTTGCCTTCGCGGGCGAAGCCGACCACGTCGGGATCGTCGAAGGCATTGTGCTGCGGGCCGACGGCCGCGCGGGCGCGAATCGACATGAGGATCGGCAGCTCACGCACAGCGGGCAGGTCGTCGGACTCGGGAGACCCCAGGAGGTCACCCCAGAACACGCAGGGAACCCCGGCCTCGTTGAAGAGGATGAGGGCGTAGGCGGCCGCCTTGAACCAGGGGGCGACCGTGGAAGCCAGGGACTGGCCTGGCTGGGTGTCGTGGTTTTCGACGAACGTGACAGACTTGTCGGGGCGGGAGGCCGTCAGCGTGTTCTCCCACAGGCGAGCAAGGTCCACGTTGCCGTCCGACACCGAGGCCTGGTGGAGGTGGTAGTGCAGGGGGACGTCGAAGAGCATGACGTTGGGGACTCGCGCCAGGTAGTCCTCGAGTTCGCGCACATCGCCGCTCCAGTACTCGCCGACGGCGGGCAGGCGGCGCCCCGTCGAGGCGCGCAGGTCCTCGAGCCAGCGGGCGTAGAAGTCGGAGCCCACGTGCTTGACGGCATCCAGTCGCAGCCCATCCACTCCGGTGGTCTCGACGTACCACTTGCCCCAGCGGTCCAGCTCCTCGCTGACGCGGGGGTCGGTGACGTGCACGTCGCAGCCCATCAGGTAGTCGAAGTTGCCGAACTCGGTGTCGACGGATTCGTTCCACTGTTTGCCTTCGAAGAGCCACAGGCCGCTGCGCTTCGTGGCCTCGTCCCAGTCGATGCCGTGGAAGCAGGTCCAGTCCCACGTGAAGTCCGAGTAGGCGCCGTTGCGCCCCGGAAAGGTGTAGCGGGTCCAGGCGGTGATCTCCTCGGCGTCGCCGATGGGGCGCAGGCGGTCGTGGGGGTCGACCGGGGTGGCGCGCACGACCTCGGTGTCGTCGCCGCCCATGCGGTGGTTGAGGACGATGTCGGCCACGACGCTGATGCCGGCGGTGTGCAGGGCCTCGATGGCGGCGAGGTAGTCCTCCTTGGTGCCGTACTTGGTGGGGACGGTGCCCTTCTGGTCGAACTCGCCCAGGTCGTAGGTGTCGTAGACGCCGTAGCCGACGTCCTCCACTCCGGCCTGTCCCTTGTAGGCGGGTGGCAGCCAGGCCGAGCTCACGCCGCAGTCGGCCAGGAGGGAGGCGTTGTCCGCCAGGACGCGCCAGTGGGTCGAGTCGGCGGGCAGGTCCCAGGCGAAGGCCTGGAGCAGGAGGGGGTTGACGACGTCGTCCGGGTTGGCGGGGCTGGGCTGGGCGCGGTTCTCGGTCACGGCTCCGATGCTGCCAGCCCTCCCCCGACGGCGAAAGCCGAATGCGCGATCGGAAAGTCCGTGCGTCCACGCACAGGATGTCCCCACAGCTGAGCTGAGGGCTCCGGTCGATTCCTCCGAGCACACCACACGTGATACCAGTGTGGTATCACCTGCTACTGTGGGCGCATGGCGATGACACTGCGTTTAAGTGAAGAGGACGAGCGTCTTCTGACACTTCTTGCCAAGGAGGACGGGGTCAGCCGCCAGGAGGCGACGATCCGAGCGATCCACGAGGTGGCCGCACGCCGCGGACACGAGCGGCGAGTTAAAGAAGCGTCCGCCCGTATCCGTACCCGGTATGCCGAGGTCCTGGAACGCCTTGGTCGCTGAGCAGGCACGGATGATCGAGTATCTGACGCTTGAGGACGCCCTGATACTCATTGAGGACCTCGCCGTCGGGCCGGTCCGGGATGTCGGTCTGCTCGACTCGGCGCTGCACCGCCCTACGGCCACTCTCTGGGGACGTGACGCGTACGCCACGATTGATGAGAAAGCTGCGGCCCTGCTCGATTCCCTGGTCCGTAATCATCCCCTGGTGGATGGAAACAAGCGCCTGGGGTGGTTGGCCACGCTGGTCTTTCTGGACATCAACGGCCACTGGATCGAGGCTCCCGACGATGATGCCTACCAGCTGGTGATGGCCGTAGCGGCTGGAGAGCTCTCGCTCAAGGAGACCGCTGAGGCCCTGTCTCAATGGCGCAGCCACGGCTCGGAAGAGATCAGGTAGGTGCGAGCAGGGCGGCGACGTCGTCGAGCTGAGCGGCGATCTCGGTGAAGTCCCGGTCCAGGTCGAGGGTGCGCACGTGGAAGCGGTGCCCGGTCTCGGTCCAGGTCTCGCGGATCGGCGGGTCGACGGCGGTCTGGGCGTAGAGCAACATGCCAGCGACCTCGCGCCCGCCTTGTCGCGGGTCGCTGGCCTCGTGCATGACATAGCTGTAGATCTGGTTGCGGTTGGCCCGGGACAGGATCCGCCTGTCGTAGCGGGAGCCGAGGATGCGCCCGTAGCACTTGGTGTCGATGATGAGGGTCCGCTCCGGTCCGGTCAGGACGATGTCGGTGTGCAGCCCCGGTAGGAAGACCGGGGCGTCCTCGATGCCGCCGCTCACCCAGGGCGCACCGGCACGCAGGTGGGGGTGGTGGCGGCGGAAGTAGGCCAGGACGAAGCGCTCGTACAGGGCGCTCAGCTCCTGGGTGTCGAGGAAGTCGGCGAGGCTGACTGCGCCGTCGGCGCCGCTGAGCAGCCGCTCGTCCAGGACGAGCCGGCACACCCCCATGAGCAGTCGGTAGGAGCGGTTACCGCGGTGGAATCGCAGTCTCTCCCAGTGCAGCTGCCTGAGGTCCCCGGCGCTCATCACCTCGACGCCGCCCATGACGAGCAGCGTGGACTTCAGGCGCGTCCTGCGGGCCGGGGCGATGTCTCCGTGCAGGATCAGGCGCAGGGCGGCGGTCTTGAGGAGCCGGTTCATGAGGGTGTTCTCGGTGCGCTCGTCGTAGCCGCAGCGCACCAGGCTCCTGCGGCGGGCCCTGAGCCGCATCGTGGAGGCCGGGTCGATGCGTCCCCGCACAACCGTCAGGTCCTCGGCGAAGGGCTGATAGTCCCGCTCGAAACCGCGTCGACGCTGGTTGTCCAGCCCACCGGCCAGGATCGCGGCGAGCATGTCGTGGACGTGCTCGAAGTCCTCGGCCGCCAGGCGCCGGTGCTCGCCGGTCTCCAGCGCCTTGAAGGCGTAGGCGAGCATGTAGTAGACGTTCTTGAGCAGCACAGTGCTGGGACCACGATCGTGCGGTCGGCCGGAAGTCCCGTCTTGTGCCCGTCCGGGCAGGGCGGCCGTCATGGCAGGATGCTCTCCAGCTCGTGAATGCTCTCGTCCATCGCAGCGGGATTGTCGAACCAGTACTCGCGCACCAGTGGCTCCAGCTCGTAGCGCACCATCGAGGTCACATCCGCATCCATGCCCCCAGGGTTCTCAGGGTTTCCCGCAGGCAGGCACAGGTAGGAGTGGCCGATCTGGAATCCGGGACCGAGGGCCTCGTCCTCGGCGATCCGTTGGTTGAGGCGGCGTACGACATCGACCAGCGCCTCCAGCCTCGAGCTGCCCACGGCCTCGACGTGCCTGAGGAACCCCGGGTGGTCGAGAGCCGGCCTCATCTCGAAGAAGGCGAAGCGGCGCCGCAGCGCGTAGTCGATGAGGGCCAGGCCCCGGTCGGCGGTGTTCATCATGCCGACGATGTGGAGCCGCTTCGGAACGGACAGCAGCTCCCCGGACACGGGCAGGCGCAGCGCCTCCCCGCGGTGCTCGGCCTCGATGAGCATGAGCAGCTCGCCGAAGGCCTTGGAGATGTTGGCGCGGTTGATCTCGTCGATGATGAACACGTAGTCCCGCCCCGGGTCGGCGGCAGCGCGCCGGCAGAACCTGGCGAAGACGCCCTCTGCGGCCGCGAACCCGCCCTCGGCCGTGGGGCGCAGCCCGACGACGACATCCTCGTAGGCGGTCGACTGGTGGAACTGCACCACCTCCACCCGCGAGTCATCCGTCTCTCCCATGAGCGCGTACGCCAGGCGCTTGGCGGCGAAGGTCTTGCCCGTGCCCGGAGCGCCCTGGAGGATGAGATTCTTCTTGCGTCGCAGCAGCCCGAGCATCTGATCCAGGTCCTCGAGACTGAGAAAGACCTCGTCCAAGAAATCGGTGCTGGTGTAGTGCTCGTCCGCCTCATCGAGATCGTTATTCCCAAGCCGCTCGTCCGCAGACGAGGGAGAGTGCGAGTCCTCGATTCCGATCAGCGCGTTGAGCTGGTCCGGTGTGTACTTCGTGTTCTCTGTGAGGCGTTGCAGCATCAGTCTGCCGATCCGCTGCTCGAGCGGCCAGGAGCCGACATGCGTCCACTCGACGTCACGCACCGCCCGGAAGGATGATCGGTCCTCGTCATAGCGATAGTCGGAGCGAACCACTCCGCGCCCCACGATCTCATTGAAGCTACGGCGGACGTAGACGATGTCGCCCGGTTTCATGGCATGGATGTAGTCCCACACCGAGTCCGCGGCCCTACGCGGGCGGCCGCCCCAGTCCCCGTAATGGGTGTAGAGCGCATCCAGGAGCGACTCCTTGTCGGGGAAGGAGGCAAGATCACCAACCCGGTCCCAGTTGAGCGCCATGATCCCGGCCGTTCGGAACTCCTCCCATCTCGCCGCGCCCTCGCCCGGGGTGTAGAGCCAGTACCCGCGCTCCTGTTCCTGGGCGCTCTCAGCCCCCTCGGCCGACGCCGTCATCGGCTCACTCATGGTTCCTCCTCATCGCCCGTACCCGCAACGCTGCGAGCACGTCCAGGGAGAATAGTAGTGCTGCCTCGCCCCATCAGTACCAGCCGGGTACGTGCCGCTCCAGGCGGGGAGATCCGACGCCGTCGGGGCCGGAGTTCCTGCTCCCGTGCGCACAGGATGTCCCCAGCCGGAGGACTGTGCTCCCGTACGCGAGAAACGTCGCCGTTAAGAGATCCCGCTCAGGCCGGTGCTCGCAGCACCACGATGCGCTCGGAGAGTCTGCCCACCAGCGGCAGCCGCGTCAGGGGCGCGAGCAGGGGGTGGTAGCGCGCGATGGTGCGGGTGAAGGGGACATCGTGGAGCAGTGTGAAGCCAGGGGCCACCGTCCGGCGGAACTCGGCGGCGCTGGAGCAGCCGTAGGTGTAGCGCGCCCCCGCGTCCTCGACTGAGCGCTCCCGGCCGTACTTCTGGAACAGGCGGGGCATGACCTCGATGAGAACCGTCGCACCGGGCAGCCGTGCGGCGATGATGTCCATGAGAAAGCGCACCTCGTCCTGCTCAAGGTACATGCTCAGCCCCTCGATGATGACGAGCACGTCGCCGCTCGCCTCACCCTCCCCCAGCTGGTCGGGCCAGTCGGGGTCGAGGGCGGACGCGGCGATCGTGCGGTGACGCTCACCGTCCTCGAGCAACCGGCGTCGCAGCTCGATGACGTCGGGGAGGTCGAGGTCGTACCAGGTGACGTGCCCGTCGTCGAGGCGCTGGAAGCGGGTGTCGAGCCCGCAGGCGATGTTGACCACCGTGCAGCCGGGGTGAGTGGCCAGGTATCCGGCCACGAGCGGGTCGAGCGTGAGCGTGCGCAGCACGACGCCGTCGGCCATGAGCCGGTCCTGACCCGCCATGGTGAAGTCGTAGTCGAGCCGGGATACGAGCTCGACGGCGGCGGGGTCCGTGAAGCGCGGGCGATCGGAGAGCGTGTGCTCCGCCCTGGCGTGGAGGGTCAGCAGCATCGTCTTGCTGACGCTGGTCAGGTCCGCAGTCTCGTATGCGCTCATGCAGTCAATTCTGCGGTGCAGGCGATTCGGGCACCAGTGCCGTCAGAAAACGGAATACGTCTCCGAGCCCCACGCCCAGCCGCGCGGCTCAGTCCTCCTCCAGGACACCGTTCCAGGCCAGGAAGTCGATGGTGCGGCGCATGGCCTCCTCCCAGTTGGCATCACCGAAACCGTGGGCCGCTCCGGGGATGGTGACGAGCTCGGCGTCGGGCAGGGAGCGCACAGCAGCCCGGGAGACCTCGATGGGCACGGAGCGGTCCTGGTCCCCGTGGACGATGAGGACCGGACGGCGATAGGAGACCAGCTCGGCCCCGACCTCCAGGTTCCAGCCGTCGACGGCGTAGGCGCGCCCCAGGCGGGTGCCCGCCCAGTCGAACTCCTCGGGCACGGCCGCCAGGGTGCGGAAGGCGTCGCGCAGGTTCTCCCCCAGTCTCAGCGCCGGGTACCACAGGGCCAGCGCGGTGATCCGCTGGGGGTGGCGGGCGGCCGCGAGCGCCGCCACCGCTCCCCCCAGGCTCAGCCCGAACAGTGCGACCCGGGAGGCGTCCACCTCAGGCCATGCGCAGGCAGCGGCGAGGACGGCCTCGAGGTCGGCCAACTCGGTGAGGGCCGACATCGCGGTGGTCTCGCCCTGGCTGGCGCTGCCGCCGCCCCCGCGGAAGTCGAAGCAGACGGCTACGGCTCCGGCGGCGGCGAAGCGGCGCGCCATGGGGGCCACGCGGGTGTAGGAGCCCTCCATGCCGTGACAGCAGACGACCAGAGGGGCGGGGGCCGACGACGCCGAGCGCGGGAGGTAGGCCAGTCCTCCGATCCTCTGCCCCTGGGCGGTGAAGGTGACCTGCCGTGAGAGGTAGGGCTGCGTCGTCGTCACGTGCTCTCCTTGCTGAACGGGGCCGGCAACGAGAGTCCGGCCCGGCGGCCATCGTAGACGGGCCACTGGGCCT
>ERZ772961.390-NODE-390-length-18546-cov-2.424747_pt1 | contig 18546 bp, 8 predicted proteins | sample MGYA00580677_ERZ772961 | MGnify/ENA primary metagenome ERZ772961 (study PRJEB29015, sample SAMEA2738088) | human oral metagenome | biome: human oral; feature: human-associated habitat; material: saliva | place: China | collected 2227 ... | reverse complement strand
TTTTCGGGAGAAATGGACACTACCGGACGCAGCCGGGTGGCGTCGTCGTCGCTGCCATCAGCAGCAATTACGGGCTGATCCTCCCACACATCAATATTGGTCAGCGGCAAGCCCAAAGAAGACTGGATTTGACGCAAAGCCCGCGCGAACGCTATCGCCGAAGCAAAACGATCCGAGGGACGCTTAGACATGGCGGTAAACAGCACCCGCTCTAGCGCGGCGGGCACGTCATTGCGGCCAATGGGGGCGATAGAGCCGTGGTGCAGGCGTTTAAGGATAGAGGCCGGGTCATTGTGCGCACCCGGGGTCATATCCACATGCGGAGGTCTACCAGCCAGCATGGTGTAGGTGGTGGCAGCTAGTGAATAGACGTCAGAAGCGGGCGTCAAAGGCCGGTTAAGCTGCTGCTCAGGCGGCGCCCAGTAGGGAGAAAACGCCGAATCAACCTGATCGGCGGGAGTGTCTTGACTGATAGCAATCCCAAAGTCAGTCAAAACCGGGTGGCCAAAGGCGGTAAGCAAAATATTGGCCGGTTTAATGTCGCGGTGCAGATAACCAGCGCGGTGGATAGTTTCCACAGCGCCAGCAATCTTAATGGTGATCTCTAAAGCCTGCTCCACCCGCATTGGTCAAGTAGTAGAAAATCGTTTGCCCAGGTGAGGCGGGGGGCAATACTCCATGGTGAGGTAAGCACGCCCATCGCGCAGACGCCCGGCGGCGTACAGTGAAAGCACCGCCGGGTGCGCCCCGAATTTGGCCATCAGGTCAGATTCGGCCTGGAATTTTTGTTTTTGGGCTGCGCTGGCCCCCGAACGGATTACTTTAACCGCAACTTCACGCCGAGGCATCTCTTGGCGGTAAAGAAAAACGTCCGCGAAACCACCCGCACCGAGGAAGCGGATAAACTCCGCCCCCTCCAGGTGCGGGCCCACAGGTTCACGCAGCCTAGCAGCCATCAGGGCTCCACAGACAGAACTACACCGTCACCCAGGTCAATCCGGTCGCCGTAACGCAGCAGCTCACGCTGACCGCCGCCCAGGCGACGCGGCAACTGGCCTTCACGCAGCAGGTAGGTGCCGTTAGTAGAGTTCAGGTCCTCCAAGTTCAGCTCCCAATCATCAATGTTGATGCGGCAGTGGGACTTGGAAATGGACTTGGTGGGGCTAGCCACCGCCATCAGGTGCACCGCAGTTCCGGGTGCAGCCTTGGGCAGGCGGCCCACAATGACGTCGGCGTCTAAGGTTACTGAGCCACCGGTGGAGGCCACCAAAGTGCCCAGGCTGGGACGCTTTACGTGGACAATCTTGCCGTTTAGTGCCCCACCGCAGATGCGGCAGGAGCTGGCGTGCACCGGGTTGGGGTGACCGTTGACGCAGTTAATTGCCAGTACTTCAGGGCCATCGCTATCGGCGTTGGCGCTGTCAGCTACGGGCGGCGGCGGTGCCTGCACACCGCCGGTGGGGACAGCGATGGTGTAACCATCGTGCGTCCAGGGGGTACCGGGGGCCACGTCCAGTGCGCCGGTGGGGGCCTGCACACCGGGTAATGGCACCGCATTACCTACGGGGTTGATCTGGGTGGCTTGTGCCTCTAGCGGGAGCTCAGCGGATTGGGTTCGGGGATTGGGAACCGGATCCGACCCCGCAGTGGCGGGGTCACCACCAAAAGGGGAGGAGCTAAAGGGGTTGCCCTCGTTGATACCCTGGATAGGTCCGGTGGGTTCCGCTTTTTTCTCCCCCTTTCGGCGTGAGAAGTCCAAGCCTTCGCCTTGTTCAAAGTTGAACTCCAGGCCTGAGGCCTCATCATCGCGCAGTTCACGCACGGCGGCGTTTTCTACATCCACCCCAATGGTTTGGCCGTAGAGGTGTCCAAAGTACTGGTCTTCGGGGTTTTGCTGGTTCTCAGGTGCGGCCGGGGCAGCCGTAGCGCGGGCAGCGCGAGCGTCAGGAATAACCAGTTCACCAGAACTAGCCGGGGCGCTAGGAGCAGCCAGAGGGGCACTGGGCGCCACCACCGGAGCACTAGGAGCTGCTAGCGGGGCGCTAGGCACAGCCGGGGCGCTGTAAGCCGCCGGCTCCTGGAAGTTAGCGCCAGGCTCAGCCGGGGCGGCGGGCACAATCTCAGTGGGGACCGTAGCCGGGGCGTCATCCATACGGTAGTTGGCCGCCGGAGCTACCGGGGCGCTGTAAGCCGCCGGTGCCGGAGCCTGGTTCTTGGCGGCGTTTGAGCCGCCCAGCATAGCGGCCAAAGCTGCAGCAGCCCTGGAAACCTTGGGTTGAGCCGGAGCGCTAACAGGCTCTGGGCTAGGAGCAGCCTCGCTGATTTCCGCACTGGGGGCAGCCGGGGCCGGCACCGGGGCGGCGTCAGCGGGCACATCCAGCAAGCTAGTGGGGGCATTGGCCTCAGCTGAAGCGGCTGAAGTAGCAGAGCTGGCCTGGCTAGGCAGGTCAACAGCTACCGGGGCGGCGTGCGCACCGCTAGGAGCCGACGACGGCGCCGAGCTGACCGCCTCAAAATGCTCAGTGGCCGGGGTTTGGGCTACCGGGCTGGGGGCAGCCGGGCTGAAGCTAGCTGGGCTGGGGGCAGCCGAGCTAGCGGTAGCGATCGATAGATCCGGGTTTTGGCCAGGCACCAGCTCAGCTGCCAGTGAGGCACTAGCTGCCACCGGGTTGGGTGCGGGCACGGCCGGTAGCTGCGGGCTGGGAGCGGAGGGTAGCTGCGCACTGGGCGCAGCCGGACTGGGAGCAGACGGCAACTGCGGGCTAGGCTCGCTAAGCGCACTAACCGCAGCGGCGGCGCTAGTCTCAGCGGCGTCAGCCTCCGGGGAGGGCACGCTAGGCAGCAGGCCGGCTACCGGCTGGGAGCTGACCTCGCTGATAGGAGTGTCCTCTAGCAGGCTACGGGCCGCTGAAGCTTCAGCGGCGCTGGGCACCACCGAGGCGGGGCTGTAAACCGAGGCGGCACTACCGGCGCTGTAGCCAGAGTAAGCCGAAGCTACAGACTGTGCCGACCGCGTCGCCGGCGCGCTGGCTGCGCTGACTCCGCTGGCTGCCGAGTTGGAACTGTAAGCGCTGTAGACTTGACTTTTGACGGCTCCCACCAGGCGGTTAACCTCACGTAGCTGCCAGTGCAGCATGGAGGCGCGGGTAACCCCGCTACGTAAAGGTAGAGCCTCAGTACCAGCTCCGTGAGCCTGAATTACCAGGGCGGCGACGTCGTCGAGACGTACTTCCTCCCAAGCAATGGGGTTAAGCGCCGAAACAGTGCGCACGAAACCATTAACCTGAGTGACCTCAGCGGTGATAGAACCACGCAGGGCCAGGTGGACGGCGCCGTCGGAGAAGACACCAGCCACAAAGTCAGGCAGGTGGAAGACGTTGTTGTTGTAGTAACCCGCCAGCACCTGCAGCAGACGCTGCAAATTAGCACCATCTTCAAGCTCGCGCCACAGGTCGAGCAACAGATCGTTGGGCCCCTCTAGGGCAACGAATCCGCTCTCGCTGACCGCACTGAGAGTGGTACCTGCGTACCAATTAACTTGAGTATTCATTCATTGTCCTTGAACATCCATGACCATTGCTCACTAGCAACCTCATTGCCGCCACGCCACGGCAGCGACCTATCCAGGGTGGGAGCATCCGGATCATAGTCCCAACCCTGCGTGCCAGGCAGGTTCTGGTGGGTCAGATCGTCATCCTCCCAAGGCGGATATGCGGCCGCAATATCCACCACGATCACCGAGATATTATCCCGACCGCCTGCGTTCCTCGCGGCTTTCACCAACGCATCAACCACACCCTCAGGCTCACTAACCACAGCTGCGGTAGCCTCAATGAGAGTGTCGGTAACCATGGAAGAAAGCCCATCTGAACAGATGATGTAGCGGTCTCCCACACGTGCAGGCAAGACAAAATAGTCGGCGCGTACACGCGGGCCGCAACCGGCCCCTAACGCGCGCGTAATTACATTACGACCAGGCAGGTGCTGGGCTTGTTCGGCAGAGATGAGCCCGGCATCAATCTGCTCTTGCACCTGTGAGTGGTCTTTAGTGATTTGCTCAAAGCCGTGCTTGCTTTGGTAGTAGGTGCGCGAATCGCCAATATTGAGTACGCGCACGCACGGCATAGCCCCATTTTCACTAAGCACCAAGCCGGTCAGGGTAGAGCCAGGCGCGGGCACTCCCGGCAGGCCATTGACTGCACGGGCCGCGCGTTTAACTGCTTTTTGCAGCTGGGAGGGCTCAACCAGATGGTCCTGGGTTAGCTCGGAGAAGGCTGCCAGGGCGGTGGCGGCGGCGACGTCGCCTGCCTTGTGTCCCCCCATACCGTCAGCCACTAAAAATACTGGGCCGGAAGCTAGGTAGGCGTCTTCGTTGTGTTGACGCACTAATCCCACATCAGTCCCTGCGGCGTATTTGACCGCGATGCGTGTGCGCATCACTCAACCTCCAGGCGGCGGTCGCCGAAAACAATTGAATATCCCTTAGCAACTGGAACCATAGCCCCAGCAAGCACATGTGTGCGACTACCGTCAGGGGCAACCACACTGGTGCCGTTGGTTGAGCCTAGATCGGTGACAAACATGTACTGTCCATCGACGCGCACCGCCAAGTGAGTTTTGGAGATAGAAAAGTTGGGGTCAGCCACAGGCACCACGTCAGCTTGCGCCCACATACCTGCGGGAACCGGGTTGCGCCCCAACACCACGGCGCTGGTCACGTTAATGACGTCGCCGGTGTCTAGGCGCAAACACTTACCTACGCTGGTTTTAGCGATAGTGATGTGTTCATCCCAATCCGTGCCGCTTATATCCACCTGGCCGGTTTCTTGGGCGGCGGTTGCCTCCCCCATTAATTCGTCGGGAACTACCACCGGGATGGGGCCGCTAAAAGGCTTATTTGGCACTTGCAGCTGGCCAGAGCTGGGGGCGCTGGCAGTGGGAGCGGTTTGGGCGGGAGCCTGGAAGTTGCTAGAGAGCACCGGCTCCATACCAACTTCAGTGTTGGCGCTGGGAACAATGGTTTCGTCGTAGCTGTTGCCTAGCGTCTGGGTGGAGCTGGGCGCGCTGGTACCGGGAGCGGTTTGGGCGGGAGCTTGCAGGTTCCAGTCCAGGGAGGTGATTACCCCGTCGCTGTCACGTTGGCCGCCTTCAGGGCCGGGGCTGGTTAGCTGGGGCTGGTTAGCTGGGTTGGCGCCAAAGCCGCCGCTTTGATTGGCGCCAGCAAAGTTGGCACTAGAGGCGGCGGGGGCTGAGGCGGAGCTAACCGCGCCATTAGCTACGACGCCGCCAGCCATGCCAGGGGCGCCGTTAGCCGGCCCTGCACCACCAGGAACCCCAGCGCCGGGGCTGAAAGCACCATTTGGCCCAGGTACCTGCGCGGCGAAAGAATTTTGAGCCAGGTGCGCCGCCGCCTGCACTCCAGGCAGCTGCGGGTGTAGCCCGAACTCATCCATATCCCCGGCCCCGGCCCCGGTTTGGGGCGCGAAAGGTTGGTTAGGAAGAGTCAGTGGGTTGCTTTGCAGCCGCACCGGGTTTACGCCTTGGCGCACATTAAGCACAATCACGCCGCTAGCGCGGTCAAACCAAAACCGGTTTAGGTGGTCGCGGCTAAGGGCGTAAATAACTAAGTTGCCGATCCCGGCAGTAACTAGGGACACCCCTAGCTGCAAGGCTAGCTTGTTGAAAGCTGCCCCACGCGGCGGGCCACTGTTTTTAAAACCAGCCCAAGCTAGCCCCAGCATCCGCAAACCCGGGGTTTGCCCACTACGCATCAAAGCCACCAGGTAACCAATACATAGCAGCACAGTTACCGCGATTGATACACCTAGGCTAATCCAAAAAGGGGTGCGGTTAGATTGGTTGCCAGCACCAAAAAACATTACGGCCCCGCTGCCGCCGCCAATGACTAGAGAAAAGATAAGCGAGTCAATTAGACGCGCAAATACCCTGGGCCAAAGCGCAGCAAGCCGAGTCCCCTGCAAATGCGCGGGGACCGGGGCCGGGCGACTATTTAGGCTCATTTCTTTCTCCTGAAGTTAGCGCGCATGGTCTGCAGCCACTGCGGCACACGCATCCCTAATGAAACTGGAGATACCGCAGCTAGCCATCGACGCGTGCGTCGCCTACTGGCACCAAGGTGCTGTTTAAGATTTTGCATCTCTAGCCATAAGGGTTCCTGGGAATCAGCTGAAAGCTGCTGCTCAGTTAGCTCCAGATTGGCGTTATTTGAACGTTTTTTAGACTTTTGTTTATCTGCAAAGCGCCCCTTGCGTTGCTTACGACCCACTTGGGGTGCTTCGTAGCCACTTTCGCTCCCAACTCCCTGGGGATCTGGCAGTTTGGCGGGGTTTTGGGCGCCATCAACGGTAGTTAGGCTCACCTGCTCCGACTGGCCGAAAGCTACCGCGTTGACTGACAACGCAAAGTTACGCACCGAGCCTGGCGGGAAGTTAGAGCCAAAGACCGGCTCTAGCGCGTCGGTTCGTGCCTGCGCTAGGCGCTGGGAGCGTTCGCGAGCGCGGGCCCACTTGGCTTTAAGGGCCTTAATGGGGTGACGACGGCGCTTTTGGCGTCCCTTTACGGGCACGTACAGGGGCGCCGCCAGAGCACCGCTGCCTGCGCCGCCAGGGGCTTGACCGCCTACAAACTGAGCGCCACCTGCCAAGCCGTGGGCGCCGTCGTTAGCGACGCTGTCGCCACCAGCGGCGTTAGCGGCCGCAATGGCCTCGGCGCCACGCAGTTTAGGCGCCAAATCAACCTGCCCACCCAGTGCCTGGGCGTTACGTTTAGCCTGTTGCTTGGCGCGTTTAGCCTGGGCTACCTGGGCGGCGGCTGCATCATAATCAGCCAACGCAATATCCAGGTAGCGTGCCATCTGGGTGCGGGTGGCGTTAGTGGGCAGCTTGATGCCATAGTCGCGCATCCAGTCTTCCAGCTCCGCCCAGGCCCCCAGGGCGCTGCCGAGCTCGTCACGGTTACGACGCCGTCGCCCACGCAGCGCTTTAAGCGCCAAAATCAGCGCAAACGGGGAGCTAACCAAAGCGGCCACACCCAGTCCCTGCCCCACCAGCAGCAGGTAGTGGGCCCAGTCAAAGCCATGCTTTTTCTTAGTGTCACGGTCGTCAGAGACATCCGGGGTCAGGTCAGCCTGCTCCTGTGGGGGCGGCGGCGCCTGCAACACCTGCGGACGCGGCTTGGGCTTGGGCTGCGGCTTGGGGTTAACCAGTTTCTTGTCGCGCGGCGGGGTGGGGTCAAAAGCCACCCAGTCGCCGTCGAAGTTAACCTCCACCCAGGCGTGCGCCATAGTGCCCTTAACCTCTAACGTGCCCTTGGAGTAATGCTCAGGGTAGAAACCCAGCACCACGCGGGCTGGATAACCAGCCTGGCGGGCCATAAGTGCCATAGCCACGGCGTACTGCTCGTCATCACCCACCATGTAGTAGTTGGGTTCTAGCAGCTCATCGATGCGGGCGGTGCGGTGACCGGGGCGCGCCATAGAGTCTGAGCCGTCAGAGTAGTAGCCCTCATCATGGTATTTAGTGGCCATTGCGCGCACACGCCCCAGCGGACTGTTAGCGTTACCCACAAACTCACGCAGCCGCGTAGCCACCACAGCTGGCACATTAGTGTCTGTGCCATTTTTTACCTTCCCAAAGCTACGCTTAGATAGCTGAGCATCTGAATAGGTAGGTACAGTAACCACATTTACACTGTAACTATCGCCTTTAACCAGGGTGCGGGTGCTAAGCAGGGCGCCCAGATTGGATGAATAGAACAGATCCTGGGTTAATCCCTGGCCTTTAAGCGGGGTGAAGCTACGCACCTGTCCTCCACCTGGCAGCCAGTTACCCTGGTAATCAACCATAGTGAAAGTCAGGTTATGGGTTTTAGCGCCTTTAGGTAATACGCGCGTATCAACCTGGGCCCCAACCCGCTTAAAACCCTCACCGTTGTCTGACGTCCCAACGCGCATAACGTTTCCGTCATAGGCGTCCATTGTGGCGACACGGATACGCTCACCATTTTGCAGCCCCGAAACCGTAAACAAAGTGGTGTCTTTTTGAGTATCCACCCAGTAGTGCAGGCGCGTAAGCGGAGCCTGATACTCGGCAATATTCAGCGGCGGCGTCACATAGCTACGCAAAACCTCACGGTTATTAGTCCCCGTCACCTGCGGACCCAGCACCACCCCCGCAGCCATGGCACAAGCCAGCATCAGCAGAGTGCCCAGGCGGGCTCGACGGCGCAAACGCCCCGCCCCCAAAGCAATCAGCCCGCGCTGGCCCCGGCCATGGCGCTTATTAACCGCCCAAGCCGCCCACAACAGCGCCACTATCGCCCCCACCAACGCACTATCACGCCCATAGGGAGCCTCAAAACCACCAAACAGCGCCCCCAGGGCAAACATCAGCCCAGCCGGAAGCAGCGCCCACAACTGGCCGCGCTGGTGGCGCAACACAATCGAAGCACCCAAGCCAGCACACACCATGGCACTCAAATACGGCACCACCGTAATACCCGCATAGGCGTTAGCCGGCGGAGCCAAAGTCAGCAAGTCACGCCAACTAGTTACCGCCCCCAACACCAGGGTTTGTACCATCTGCAAAGACGGAAACACCTTAGCGCTAGCCAGATTCGGTAAAGCCAAAGCTCCACCTAGCAGGTAGGCAATCACCAGGGCCAAAATAGTTTCCAGCCGCCGCAACCCCAACGCATAAGCGACGCCAGTAACCACCACAGCCAGCAAAGTGCCACCCATGGCCGCAATATAGCCAGACCAGTCCCCAAACACCGCCCCATGGCTAACACTGGCAGCCAACATCAGCATCGTAAAAGCAACCAGCCCCAGCCAGTTAAAAACCCGGCGCTTAGAACCAACCACCTCAAACCCATCAACACTCATAGCGCCGCCTTTCGCAATAATGCCGGAAGCTCACTAAGCGCCCCCAAGTGCAGCAAATCCATTGCCCCCAAACGGTTACGCCCCGCCCGTCCCGGGCTCACCCGCAACACATAAGAACGCGCAGACACCGGCAAACGCACCCAAGCACGCTCAATTAGCTCCAAATCAGCCCCCGAACCAGTAATCAACACCGCCACTGAGGCACCCGGACAAGCCGCCACCGCCTCCTTAGTCAACTCCGGCAAGTCAGCGGCACGCCCATCCATCTCCACCAGGCTCAACGCATCCAAAGCCCGCTTAGGGTTAGGCAGCGCCGGCACCCCCGCCTGAGTCACCAAAGTAACCTCACGGCTAGCCTTAATCGTGGCCACAATCAGCGACGCCGCCGCCGAGACAGCCACCTCAAACTCAGCCTCACTAGCCCAAGACGCCGCCCGCGTATCCAACACCACCAACAGGTGAGCCCGGCGCGTCTCCTCAAACTGACGCACCATCAACTTGCCGGTGTGAGCCGTAGACTTCCAGTGAATATTGCGCCGATCATCGCCGGGCACATACTCACGCAAAGTATGAAAAGACACATCCGAGCTAGACAAATCCCGGATCGTAGCGCCCTCAATATCCTTAATGAAACCAATGGCTTCACTTTCCAAAGCCACCGTACGCGGATGCACATACAGCTCAATGCGCTGACTCCAGCGGCGCTCGCGGCGCACTAGGCCCAGCCCGTCGCCGTTAACGCTGCGCACTGGGCCGATTGGCACCAGGCCGCGTCGGGCGGTGGGGATAGCTAGAGGCTGGCTAATCATTTGGCCGGCGCGCAGGGAGGGCACCAGTACGTCGGCGGTGGATTTACCTACCGGTAGTTCCATCACGGCTTTGCGGGTACGCCGGGTGCCGGCGTTGGTGGCTTGTAGCTCGCCGTAGGCGTTATCGCCCACCACCACTCGCTCGTTTTGCACATACAGGTTGATGTTGTGTTTACCCAATCCCAGGGCGCTTAGCGGGGATAGTAGGGCCAGTACGCCTAGTACCAGGCCGATCACCGCCAGCTCCACCCAATGCGTTAGCAGGGCTAGGCCTAGCGCGCTTAGCGCCACTGCGGTCACGCCCCACCACAGGGGGGTGAGTACCTGGGTGGCGCGGGTGCGCAGGCGATACCAGCCAGTGGGTTTTTGGCCCTTTGCGCCAGGGTTTAAGTCGACGCCGCCGCGTGGGGGCGTAGAGCTAGTTTTAGCGGTCATGGTTTAGCTGTGTGCGGTGGGCGCGGGGACAGAAGCCAGAATCTGCTCAATGACACCTTCGGCGCTGGCGCCGGAGAACTGGGCGTCCACATCCAACACCAGGCGGTGAGCCCACACCACTGAGGCCAGCTCCCTGACGTCGTCGGGAATTACGTAGTTGCGCCCCTGAGCGGCAGCCCATACGCGCACCACGCGGGTCATGGCAATAGCACCACGGGTGGAGACCCCCACGCGCACCTGCTGGTGTAGGCGGGTGGCTTCAGCTAGGGCCGCAATGTAGTCCAACACGGCGCCGTCAACATAGTTAGTTCCGGCTACATCCGCCAGCTGGGTGACCACAGCGGAGGAAACCACAGCCGACAATTTAGCGGAGCGGTCGGGGTTAGCTGAGTCAGCCAACACCTGGGCCATAGCCCCACGCTCGGGGTAGCCCACGGAGGTTTTCATCAAGAAACGGTCCAGCTGGGCTTCGGGCAGAGGGTAAGTACCGGCCTGCTCAATGGGGTTTTGGGTGGCGATAACCATGAAGGGACGCCCAGTGGAGTGGGTTTTGCCATCCACGGTAATTTGCGACTCTTCCATGACCTCCAGCAGCGCCGACTGGGTTTTGGGGCTGGCACGGTTGATCTCATCGGCCAACACGATAGAGGCAAATACCGGGCCCTTGTGGAATTCCCACTGGCCGCTGCGCTGATCGTAGATGGTCACCCCAGTGATGTCGCTGGGTAGCAGGTCAGGGGTGAACTGGATACGCGAGTGGGTGCCTTGGATAGTGGCCGCCAGGGCGCGGGCCAGGGCGGTTTTACCAGTGCCCGGGGCGTCTTCGAGCAGCAGGTGCCCCTCAGCCAGCATGGTGGTGACAGCCAGGCGAATTACCTGCTCTTTGCCCAGCAAGGCCTGCCCTACGTTAAGCACCATTTTGTTAAATAGATCAGCAAACTGGGCGGCGTTAGCCTGGGTGAGCGACATGGGTTATTCCTTTCAAAACTTTTCGCTGACGCTTATATACGGGGCAGCTTTATAGCTGCAAAGCTGGTTTATTGGTGTGTGCCTGACTCGCATTGCAAGGCGGCGTTATCTTCTTTTTCTTCCGCCGGGGTAATGCTGGTGGCGACATATAGACTCACTCCACCATCAAATGTGGTGTAGTGTTTTTCTTCTTTACCAGCACTGGGGGCCATCGTGTAGGTTTTGCCTGCCCAGGTAATGGTGCACTTAGTGGTGGAGCCATCCTTCCAGTCCCACAGCTTGACGCCATAGCGGTAGCAGTTGGGGCTAGTGCTGCCGCAGCTGCCGTTTACTACCTGGGAGCGATCTACAAAGCCCTGGTAGTTGTTGGCTGGCTTGGGTTCTGCCGCCGACGGCGCCGCTAGGCTTTGGCAGCGCGGTTCAGATTCGCGGGTGCCGGCCTCGCTGGTTACCTGCTTGGAACTGGTGCAGATTTTTACTTCTTTACCTGCCTCAACCCCATTTTGGAATTCCACAGTGCCGCCGCTTGCAGGTGGCTCCTGCTTATTGGTGTAGCTGCCAGAATCGGCGCTGATATAAGCCGAACTGGTGGCGCTGCGTCCATTGCCGTTAGCGGGACCAACTTGGCAGCTGACCTTAGTGGCCTCAGGGCGAGTGCAGGCCAAAGTGGGCGAGATTGGGGCGCCAAAAGGCGTCACCTTACCGGCCACTACCCCTTCAGAGCACTTACCTGAAGAGTTACAGGCACGCACATAAATAGTGGATTCTTTACCGTTAGTTAAGCCGTTACCAGTTTTATTGGCTACCGACTGCCAGGTGTTCTGATCGGTTGACCATTCCAGGTTCTGGGAATTTTTGTCACCGCTGGTAGCCGTGAAGTTCACTGCATTATCGGCGCCAGTAGCCTTGGGGGCCGCAGACACTGAAGGAGCAGATACTTTCCCCTCCAGCTTCATAGTGTATGAGACTTCCTCAGAGGTGCCGCCGCGAGTTACTGCCCTAACTGAGAACCTCACGGTCCTGTCTACGCTTGTATCAATTTCATAGGGCTTATTTAACCCATAAATTACTATGGAGCTAGAGGGCGTACCGCTATCGGAGTAGGCCAGGAGGTAGTGGGCAATCGGCAGCCCACCAGTGTCAGATGGCGGATTCCACGACACCAGCACCCTGGTGGTACCACCTGAGCCCTGGCCCTGCTTGACTGCCGTTAAATTAGTGGGCGGGCCAGGCTTGCCATAGGGAGTCACCGGCTGGCTAGCAGCTGATTCCTGACTGGCACCTTGAGCATTAACCGCGCGCACGGTAGCCGTATAGGGCGTGCCGTTGGCCAGGCCCGTGAAGGTAGCTGCAGGTTCGGTTACGTTCTGGTAGAGCCCACCTGGGGAGAGCGTAATTACGTAACCGGTGATACGTGAACCTGGCGAGTTAGACCTGTTCCACGTGAAACTAGCGCTACCGTCACCAGCCTTACCAACGGGGGCTCCGGGCGCCGTCGGCACCACACTGACCTGCACACTAGCGGTATTAGAACGCGGGGACTGACCCACCGCGTTATGGGCCACCACATAGAAGGAGTGGGTAACTCCCGGGGTGCGACCGGCCATAATGCAGCTGGTGACCACGCCACAGTCAAGCAGGTCACCCTGCACTGTGTCGTGGACAGTGAAGTTAGTGATGTCGGCGCCGTTAGAAGCCCCGGCGGTGAAGGAAACCGTCACCGAGCCGGCCCCATTAGAGGTGGCGCTAACCCCACTGGGGGCGTCAGGCAAGCCGCGCACACTCACCGCAATGGTGCCCGAAACTTCACGTTCGGCGTCGTTAGTTTTATCGCCCACCCGGTAGGAGATGTTGTAGGTGCCGTGCAGTCCCTCTCGGGCGCTAATGGTCAGGGACGTGCCCGAGGCCCGCACGGTAATACCGTCGCTGGAGCTAGGCGAACCCACCAGGTGAATCGGGGTGTCAGTAAAGGGGTTGGTGGCATAGTTGGCCACGTCAACCGTGGTGGATTTACCTGCATCCACACTCACCTGGGCCTGGCTTAGCTGCACCAGTGGCTCTTTAGCGCCGGTGACACTAACCGGAATTACCGATTTAGTGCTGGCCCCCTTGGCGTCGCGCACAGTCAGCGCCAAGTTAGCGCTGTTGCCACGCTTAGCCCCGGCGCCAGCCTGCACCTTGAGGGTGTGGCCATCAACGCTAACCTGGATTCCATTGCTAGCCCCCGAAACCGTGTAGGTCATGGAGGCAGGATCATCGCCGTCGGGGTCGCTAACCCAGCTGCTCATATCCGCGCTGACGCTTTGGCCACCCACAGCCACCTCAATGGCGGTGGGGCGCACCTGCGGGGGACGGTTAGCGGCGCCCGGATCCACAATCAGCGGGATCGTAAGCGTAGCGGACAGAGCCTTATCGTCACTGCCGTCAGTTACCGTAACCGTGATTGAGGAGGGCCCTGAATAGTCAGCTTTAGCCCCAAACTCCAAGGTGGCCGAGTCTTTAACTAGCGTTGAGCCATCCCAACCGGCGGAGGCACTAGCCTGCCCATCTTTCGGCACACTAGCGCTGCGGCCACTACGCACGCGCACATAATTCTTTAGCGCGATAGGAGTTTTAGTGCCGGCCTTAACGTGGATAGGAGTCTTAGACACATTCAGCTCAGGGTTAGTTACCTGGTTACCAGGTACCCACACCACAGCTGAAGCAGACAGGGAGTCCTTGTCGGTAACCGTGTAGAGCACGTAACGCCCCTGCGTGGCCGGCTCAATTAGCAGGTCTTTACCCGAAACTTTCACGCCCGGGTCAGAGCTGGTGACGCGGTCAGATTCAATATCACCGTCGGGGTCTTCATCGTTATCAAGCACAGACACCTTCACGGCGCCCTGAGCGGCGCGTACCTGCTCAACGCTAACCTCGTCGTCGCGCGCAATGGGCGCAACTAGGGCGGCGTCGGGCGAAACCACTACGGTGACCAAGCCAATTACCGGCTCGGAGTGGCCGTCGCTGACCCCGTATTGCAGTGAATAGGTGCCGGCCTTTTCGGGGGCCTTGAACACTACTCGTGAGCGCTCAGCGCTGACCTCAATTGAGTCGTCGCTGCTGCGCACATTATCAGCCACTAGCGACAGCGGGTCCCCATCTGGGTCAAGGTCGTTAGACAGCACCGGGACCGAGACTTTCACGCCGGGGCGTACCCGCACTGAGTCAGAGATAGCTACCGGCTGCTGGTTGGTGCCGGCTATGGCGCTTACACCCACCTTGACTTGGCCGTTAGCGCTGCGACCTAGGCGGTCGGTAACGGTGTAGCTAAACACATCCGTGCCGGCTGCGCCGTTAGCGGCGGTGTAGGTTAGGTAGTTGCCGGTAACTTCGGCGCTACCCAAGGTGGGTGAGGTGGCGATGCCCGTCAAGCTCACCGAGTCGCCTTCAGCGTCAATACCTTGCAGCGGGATAGGAATAGTTACCTTCTCCCCCGCCACGGCGCGTGCCTGCACATCTTGCGGGTGGGGGGCGGTGTCGTTTTCAGGATCAGAGCCCACCACCGTCAGGTTCACGCTGGCACTGGCTACGTTCCCGGAGGCGTCGCGCACCGTGTAAATGAGCTTGCCTGAACCGGGCTGGTTAGCGGCACGGAAACGCACCACATTGTCAGAAACGAAAGCTTTACCCAGGTTGGCTGACACTGAGCTTTGCAGGTCAGGCTGCACGGTGAGTTTAAGCCCGCCCGGGGAGCGGTCATTGTTTAGCACCGAGATGCTACCCACGTCACCAACGCGCACCACCAGGTTGTCGTCGTTTAGCTCCGGGGGTTTAGTCAGGTCAGTTGCCGGGGTGGGTACCACCCGGATAGTGCCCTGGGTGGCGCCAGACTGGTTGACGGCGGTGTAGGTCAAGGTGGCCGGCTCGCTTAGACCACCGGGAGCCGTGATTTTCACGATCCGGTGTTCCAAAACTGCGGCCACCAGCGGGGAGCCATCAGGGGTTTTAACTGACTGGACTGACAATACGCCCCCGGTGGGGTCAGTGTCGTTATCCAAGGCCCCCACCAAGGCCGAGCCGCCTTCAGGCAGTGAGGTGACGTCGTCTTGCACAATTGGCACAGATTTTTCTGCGCTCTTAATGGCGTCAACCCTAATAAAGCCCGAGGCGGTCTTGGGGCCGTTAGAAACCTGATAGTTCAGGTAGTAGGTGCCTTCTGCGGTAGGAGTAAAGGTAAGCACCCCGGTGGCCAGGTCACTGGTTACCGACAAGCCGGCGGGGGCTTCATCCACCTGGGTTAAACGCAGGGTGCCGCCGTTAGGGTCAGAGTCATTATCCATGGGGGTTAGCTGCGCGGACACACCCACCGGGGTGACCAGGTGGTCACCGTTGGTGATGGGATCTAGGTTGCCCGGGGCTTTAACGGTCACGTTCAGGCTACCTTCGCCGTCGGCGCGCCCGTCAGAGAAGATAACTTTCAGGCTTACGTCCCCGGGGGAAGTGCCGGTGTCTTTAATGGTGATAGTGCCGTCAGCGCGCCAAGTGACGTTCATGGTGGACGGCGCCTGCACGCTCTTGATGTAGATCTGGTCCCCATCTGGGTCTAGCCAGTCGTTAGAGACGTTAATCTGCCCCTGCGCGCCGGTGGCCAAGGTTAGCACAGAGCGGTTGGTTTGCTTGGGGGCTTCGTTTACCGAGTCGGGGTGCACGGTCAGCTGCACATTGGCTTGGGCGCTGGCGCGTCCGTCACTGAGCTCATAGGTGAAGGTGCTCGAACCAGTGGCGCCGGCATCTACCCGCACCTGCAGGGCGGCGCCGTCACGCACCGGGGCCACATTCCCCCAGCTGGGCTGGCTGAGCGGGGCGGCGGTGAGCACGTCAGCGTCTTCATCAGTGTCGTTGTTGATTACCGGCAGGTAGGCGGTGCCACCTGCGCGCACGCCATACTCGTCATTATTGGCTTTGGGTGGGTGGTTTTCGTCTTTGTGTTCTTTGGGGGCGTTTTGGTCACGCTGGTTGGAGTCGTCTTCCTGATCCTCATTTTCCAGCTTGGATTTGACCTCTTCCCAGCCCTTTACCTCAACCATGTCTTTATCGGGTAGCCACAGCCCACCGGTTTTAACGTCGTTGAGTACGATCACGTCGCGGTTGGTACGAAATACTGCCTGGCTGGCCTGGTTCAATGTGGAAACTTTACGGGCCAAGTCGTTTTTGGTGCCGGGGCAGTCACGTAGGAAGCTACCTTGCCCGCTCCAGGCCGCGTAGACGCAGCCTCGATGCAGCACCGGGCGTGAAGGGGAGCCTTGGGCGGTTTTGGCTTTAACGGTGGTGACTTTTTTATCATCCAGGTTTACTCGCAGCAGTGAGCCGCGTGCGCCTACCAGCACGTCTTTAGCTTCCGGGCCAGCTTCTTGTAGCTGCAGGTCAGTGCCGTTTAGGTGGACGGCGTCTCCGCTGGGCAGTACCAGCGTGTTGTTTTTGGTATCTAGTACCACTGCCTGCTTGCCTACCGCACTGACCTGCAATTTGGCGTTGTTGGCGAGTTTGGGCAGTTTGGTTTCGCTTACGTCTAGCTGCTCACCGGCAGGGGTGAGGGTCTTAATTTTGCCGGCTTTTAGGCTTACTACGTGGGCGACGCCGTCGCTACCGATACTTAGCACCGCGCCGGGCATGTCGGTCACCACCGGGGAGGCGGTGGCGGGGTTGAAACTGGCGGCCTGAGCGGCGTCAGCTAGCCACACTTTGCCGGTTTTAGCATCCGCGTAGCCGATACGTGAGCCGCCCATCTGGATTTTGTCAGCGCCAGCGAATTTAATGGATTCTTTTAGGGCCACGCGGGCAGGGTCTACGCGAGTAAAAGAGCCGCCATCAGTGTTGGATACAAACACTGTGGCGCCGTTTTGGCGTACATCAAAGTTAGTGGAGTCGGTGCGTACGCGCCCGTCGAGGGCTTGGGCTTGGTAAGACAGGTGCCCTACCAGGCGCATGTCCTGGTTGGTGACCCATACGCCGCCGTCGTTGAGGTTTACTTCTTTGGAAACAATGCCCGGGTGGGCTACTGCCAGGGCCACCACGGAGGCGGTGGCTACGGCGGTGGCCGCACCGATGAGGTTGCGAAGTTTAATGCGGGCTCCCATGCCTGCGCGTAAACGTGTACGGGCAGAGCTATCGGCGTCTTGGCGCTTGGAGCGAACCAACTTGGGCAGCTTCAATTTTTAACCTCACTGAAAATTTTGGAGCTGGCAGCCAGAGCTCGCGAGACTCTCACTGCTGGCCATTGTTCAGCCTGGTAGGGCCGGGGATTTGTAGGTTTTATGTTGCTGCCAGCGCGCTTTGAGGGCGCAAGCAGGGCAACAAACACCCTAGGTCTAGCCTTCACCCTAGCGCGATGGGGAGCCTTCCCCATAAAACCTAGGTATTTAGTTAGCAATCTATCAGGGCATTTTTGAGCTTTGTCACCTCCTTTAGGAGAAGCCTTCGCAGCCTTCAGCGCCCCCTAAGTGCAATCAGCGCACCTCTCAGCGCTACCTTCGCTGCATCCCTCAACACACCCCTCAGCGCAGTCTCAATTTTGTCCACCGGACAAACTGGTGATTGCACAGACGCTCAGATGTGTTAGCATCAAGCCACTATGAGTGTTTGGACCAAATTCGAATTCCCCCAACGCATGTGCGTATGTGGATCGATTCGTGCTCGAATGTGCAGCTGACACTGTTGTCCGCCATTAACTGACCGTCCTTCGCCCTAAACCGTATTTATTAACCTCACTGTATCTACAGGTATGTCTGTAGCTACTCCAGTGCAGCCACTAAGCGCCATAACCAGCGCAATGCACTTATGCGAAGGCACGGTCACAAACACGAAAGTTTCATAGTGCCTTTCTCTAACGACATTTACGCCTGCCCCTGTACCCACGACCACGAGCCCACCTTGCTCTCCTTTGAGGTTATGCCTCCGCGCAAACCCTCCCTGGAGGCCCCCTTCTGGCAGACAGTGGATCAGCTGCTGCAAGTGCGCCCCGACTTCATGTCTGTCACCTACGGGGCTGGTGGCAAGGACCGCTCAAACGCCCGCGCCACCGTGCACCGCCTGGTGGCAGACACCCCCATCCAGCCCATCGCCCACCTGACCTGCGTGGGTAACTCCACCGCTGAAGTGGTTTCCACGGTTTATGACTACCTGGACTCTGGGGTACGTACCTTCCTGGCTCTGCGTGGCGACCCCCCAGCAGGCGAAATCAGTTGGGAGCCCGGCCCTGACGGCGTCGCCAGTGCCACTGAGCTAATCCACCTGATCCGCACGGTTGAACAACGCCGCTGCGACGCCCACCCTGGTGAGGCGCTGCGCTCAGCTTTTAAGCCCCTAACCATTGCGGTGGCCGCCTTCCCGGCTGGCAACCCGGCGGCTGGCACCACCCCCGCCCAGGGGGTGGAGCGGCTGCTAGTTAAGCAG
>ERZ772961.388-NODE-388-length-18601-cov-2.940688_pt1 | contig 18601 bp, 12 predicted proteins | sample MGYA00580677_ERZ772961 | MGnify/ENA primary metagenome ERZ772961 (study PRJEB29015, sample SAMEA2738088) | human oral metagenome | biome: human oral; feature: human-associated habitat; material: saliva | place: China | collected 2227 ... | reverse complement strand
TTGCATGTGCTTTCACACTCCTTATTTATTTAATGATATATTCATATTATACAACATGTGAATGTTGATTGTAAAGTTTTCTTTTATATAAAATTTTGTAGCACGTGTACTTTACTACATCGTGCTACAAAATTATTCAGTTTCGTCAACGTTTAATTCCTTCGTTCAATAACAAGTCGTTAGTGTACTCAGATTCTTCACGTAATCCACGTACTTCGTTAACTAACTCTTGAGCTAATTCACTTGACATTGCGTCGTTTTGCGTATTAGCTTTTTCCATGCGAGCTTGATAATCAGCATCGCTTTCTGGTTTATTTGCTACACGTCTATCCCAATCATCACGTAATGCTTGAGCATTGTCACGATTGTTTGCTAAGTCTGAGATTGCTGTAGCTGCGTGTCTCATCGCACCAGTAAATCCTGTGTTTAATGACTTATCAATCGTAGCCGCGATTTTCTCATTATCAATGTCGAGTTTCACTCGTCTATCCAATTGCTTGTCAGCAACAGATGTGATTTGAGTTAATTTCGCTTTTAGATTGTCGTTATTACTTTGAAGACTGTTAATGTACTTATCAATCTTATCGACTTTTTCTTGGTCATTTTCGTAAGATTTACGTAATTCGTGAGCTTTTGCAAGTTTCTGTGCTGTTTCATCGAATGCTTTCATCGTTTCGTTCATGGATGTTTGCATCTTCATGATAGCTTCACGGTTTGCGACCGCTTTGCTAGAGTCTAAGCGTTTGCGTTCATCGTCACTTACGTAAACGTCTTTACGAGCGTTAATACGTTCTTCGATTCCAGCTACCGCTTGATTTAGACGAGCTGCCATTTGCTCAGCTTGTGCCACACTTCTGTCTCGTTGAACTGTTGTTGGAGCACCAGTCATTGAGCCATCTCTTGAAACAGCGTCAAGTGTTGAGTTGTCAGCTTTAATTGTCGTTGAGCTTCCACCCTCAGCAGTGACTTGTTGTGTCTGAATTTTAACATTTCCAGCAGTGATGTGACTACCGTCGACTTGCTTGCGAGTACGTCCCGCCTTACCAGTTGGTGTGTAAGTTCCGTTTGCTTCTGTCGTCGCTTTTTTAGCATCTTCCGAAGCTTGTGCTGATGCGAGAGAAGCCGCTAATTCATCAATATTCTTAATTGCTGTAGCACCATCTGCATCAATTAATCTGTTTTTCTCTTTTTCAATTCTATCACGCTCGTATTGATTTTCTACACGTTGCGATACTGATAATCCAGATTCACGGTTTGCACGTCTGATAGCTTCCACGTTATCCGCTTTCTCGAATGCGTTTTGGTCACGATGTTCTTGATACGCTTCTGCTAGAGTTGGTACGTGTACCTTACTAGCTTCGTCTGCTAATCCAGCAGCGTTTGATTTAAGACCGTTCGCTAAGTTACGCAACATACCATCTTTTCCTGTTCCAGTTGGAGCACCTGTGAAGTCAGCTACTTTATCAACCATGTTACCACCGAATCGATTTGCTGCTGATTTAGCACCTAGCATTGTCTTACCAGCTTGTGCTGCTAACGTTGCTCCAGCTCCACCCAACGCACTTGTTACAGCAGTTGAAGCACCACCTGTCATTGTTGCAAGTCCTGCTTTTGCTGCTACTGTAGCTGTATTCTTAGCTAAGTTGCCAGCAAGTTTCTTCTGGTCGATTGGGTCAGCTTGATTACGAAGTTTAGCCCCGAATGTGCGTGAACGAGATTTTCCATATACACGTTGGTAGATGATTTCTAAGTATTCATCTAATGCTTCGAATAAGATATATGGAATCATGATGAAGATTACTAAGAATCCAGCATACAATGGTTTCTTACCTTTACCACGACCACCAAGATTCAATCTCATAATCGGCCATACAAGAGCTAGTGTTAATAACGTACAGATGAACATACCACCGATTAACGCTGACACTGAGCTAATAAAATCTCCGACAATCGGGATTTTAGCCACCCAGTTATTATTCACATATGAAGTTGGTAATCCTTGAATTGCATTAATAATACCACCCATGATTCCCAATGTCATATACGTTCCGACTGCTGCGAATGTAGCTGAGAATTTAATTGCTGCATCCCCTGCCACGAATTTAATCGCTGCTGTAATGTCACCAGTAACTGCTGCTTTCAAGAAGCTCTTACCAGTAATTAACAATGTCGAGATAATCGGCCCTTTAAGAACCCAAATTAAAGCATATACTGCAACTACAGCCGAACACATCCATAGTGTTAGAAGTGAGAATACTTTGCTAATTAAGTCCGTGTCACCTGAGTTTGGAATTGTGTAACGAACGAATGCATTACCGTTCACCCCAGTGTTTTTAGTTTCACCTGTCTTACTTGCAATCGTGTTGTATCCACGGTATGTTAATGAACCATTTGAATATTCTGATTGAAGTAAGAACGCTACAGTTTGTGTTGATAATGATGGGTCTCCACCCGGTGTAATTTTAGCCACACCTGCGTATTGGTTATATAACGCTATAATGTTTGCGTTCGCAATTAATGAGTCCTTTAATGCGTCGCTCGCAGCTTTACCTGAGCGTGGGTCGTTCAATTGAGATGTCCCAGATGCGTTAATGTAGTTTGAGTAATTCGCATGTTCTTTAGCCATAGTGTCCGGTAATCGAGCACCATAGATGTAAGTATCTAAGTTATACCAACGAACTGGTTCTACTACCATTTTAGCTTTAGAGTCTAACTCGACTAGTGAGTCTTTTGAACCACTATTCACCTGCCATTTGTAAATCGCAAGTGATGAATCACTACTACTTGAGCCTTCTTCATCATCACTTGATTCTTTTGTACTCAAGAACGCTGGTTTAATATTCTCGAATGGAATATTAATCTTAGCATCAGAACCATCTGGATTTCGATATGAGCTAATGTTTGTTGGTAAGTTACTTGCTGCAATTGAGCTACTTCCTACACTTTGTGCAGATGATACTCGTGCAAAGTAAGCATTTACACTCACTACTTCACGACTACTTACCTTATTTAATAAGTCAGCAGCAGAAGTTTTATCCGTTGTTAACCCAGCTACTTCTGAACGTTTTATTACGCTTTGTGTTAACTTTTGAACGTTATCAAAAGTCGGTTCATATGTCCCCTTGAATATGTCAAGCGTGTTTGTTGATGGACTTGCATTTGTGATTGGAGCAAGTGACAAGTTAGTCGTTGCTGCCCAGTCCAATGTATCCAATACGAACATTGAGTTTACTCGTGATGGAGTTGAAAAGTCACCTGTTATACCAGACGCCATCTCACCAATCAAATCAGTGAATTTACCAGAAACTGGGATAAACACAAAGATTACCACAATGCGTACCACAAAGTTAATTAAACCTTTACGGATACGAGTTCTTGAACGAGCACCCATAGCCACCATTACAAATATAACAAATGATATGAAGATAATCGTAATGATGAAGTATCTCAATGCTTGTAGTAGTCCACTAGAGAATCCTAATTTCTCGGATACTGTTTGTATGATGCTACCAATGAATCCGGTCGCTTGACCTTCTTTTGTGAATCCGAAGATAAAGTTCCAGTTCAGTGATTTAACACCTTCAAATACGAGTTTCAAGAATGAAGTTGCTGCGTCATAGATTGAACCGAAGAACGCTGCCATCCCAAGAGCGATACTACTTGGTGTATACTCTGGTACACTAGTACCAGTTGCCCAACGTACTACTTTGTTAAAGAACGTACTAACTGGATTCCCACCATTTAAATCTTTCGGTACTGGTACTAAATAGTCATAGTGGTACAACGCTAATAAGTAGTTTGCTAATTGTGCACCTTCTGGTTGGGTCTTATTCTGCTTGGTAACAAACCCATATCGTTGAGGGTTGTTAGTTCCTTCCACATAGACACCGTATTTCTCTATGTCTGCCAAACTCACTACTGTTGCACCAGCTGAATTAGATGCTTGTGACCTACTATAGATAATTGATGGTAGTAATGTCTGGTACATTGTTGATTGTAATACACTAGGTGTACCATTTACTCCAGATGAAACAGTTTGACTACCATTACTTTGATTATCACGAACGTCAATCAGTTGGTTAACGTTCTCGAAGAAGTTCCCAGAGTCTTTGAATAGCTGACTCAATGTTTGTCTCAATTCTGGATTGTTCTGTAATGTTGCAATAACATTCTTCCCCAAACTTTTCGAGTTCTTCACCGCTTGGACAACACTTGCTGGAGCGTTCTTAAATGCGTTCACAACAGCTCGATATTGTTCTGATTCTAAAGCAGCTTTTGGATTTTGAAGAACTGTTGTCAAAATACTAGCAACTTGGTCTGGATTGTCAGTTAACATTGCATTTGCTTCGTCCTGAGACTTCTGCGAGATGAACGAGTCGATTTTATAAACACCACCGCTATTACCATCACCTCCACCTGTGATAGAGACGTTGCTGTTATCGACAGCATAAGTAGTTAAAGGTGTAAGTGTTGATATACCGATTCCAAGAATCGCAACTACTGCAAATATCTTTTTGAAATTAATACGCATGTACTATTACACCCCCTACTTCTTTTCCAGCACCCTTAACGTAAATGCTAGAATCCTTACTAATTTCTACCTTAAAGTTTTTCTTATGTGGATTGTCGATGATACTATCAACTATTGCATCGTACACGATTGAATCCACTTCGTTCTTAATCTTACGAGCACCTTGTGAACTATCGTCCGATTTTGCTCGAACGAAAGCGATATATAGTGCTGTGTCGAATGTAGTATATGGATAACGTGAATCTTCATCTGTTTTCCAATATACTGGTTTGTTATACGTAACGTTGATACCACGCATGGTTTTAAATTTCTCAGCTAATTGATATAACTGAGCTTCTGCAATTCGTATGAATGTTTCTTCATCCAACGCACGGTATGGTACGATACGATTGAAACGAGCTACAAGTTCTGGTTTGAATACTCCACCAGTTAATTCTTCTCGAATTGCAACGATTAGTCGCTCTGTTTCAGCTTTACGAATTAATTCGTTTGCTTTTTCGTCACCACTTACTACCATAGAACCACGAGATGAGTATTTAGCATCGTTCTTGAACACATCTTGACCAGCGTTGGTTGTTGCGATAATCACCGTGTTTCGTAATGAAACTCTGTTAACTTCTTCTTGACCTTCACGGTTTGTTGACGTAAAATTCACAATACCTTCATCGAGAATCGCTAGTAATGAGTCTAGTACCTGACTATGTGCTTTCTCCAACTCGTCGAATACGATAATCGAGCTTGGTTGGTGTCGAACAATCTCACCTAAGTTACGACGGAATAATACGTCGTGCTCTGGTGTTTTAAAGTCTGGCATGTTCATGATGACTAGCATCTTCTTACCCGGATACATTGCATGAGCGATTGCTTTCGCTGTTTCTGTCTTACCAGTACCAGTTGAACCAGTGAACAATGCTGTCGCAAGCGGTTTGTCTGATGTTGGGTCTAATCGGAATACTAACGATTGTGTTAGTTTCTTCAATGTTTCCAACGCATATGGTTGACCTTTCACTCGACTTGCAATTTCTTGATAGATACTTGCTGGTTCAATTTGAAGTGTCAAACTAATAGAGAATCTTCGTTCAAAGATTCCGTCAACCACTTGGTCAGTAATTGTCTTACCTGTACGCTTACAATAACTCACAAAGTCTTCTAGTAAATCCAATGATTTACGTGGTTCAGCTTCTTCTGCACGATACATCGCATTGGCGTCTAATGTTCTATTTAATACGCTATCTGATGGTAGCGTATACATTGGAGCAATCTTCGACCACCAAGCTTTACAGATTTGGAGAACCACTTCTTTTGGTAACTCGTTCATCTCTACGTTTTTAAAACGTTCAGCAAGTGGTCTGTCAACAGCGATTGTAGAGTCGTACTCACGACGTGTAGTCGCTGCTATCACCCGAATTGGTGTACGTGCTAACTCTGCTTTCAGTAAGTCACCACCAATTTTAGTTCCCGGACCAAAAATGGTTACAATCATGTGCACCTCATCGATAAATAATACGATTCGTATGCTTTTATCACCCAACGTTAATTGAGCAAGTTGTTCCATCTCTTTCAACTTACTCAACATTGATGATAATGCTGCTTGTAAATTCGATGTTCCAAGAGATTTCAATTTACCAATTTGAAGTGATACTAGTAAGTATTTCACTTTCAAGTTCGGATTTATTCGATTATTCAATTGTCTTGCGAACTCCTCAACTGCAGCTGATTTACCAACCCCAGCTTGTCCGAGTAGCAACGCTACTGGCGTACGTGGTCGTTCTAATATGTCATAAATTTGCTGAATTTCTGAATCACGACCGAGAATCGGATATGGAGATTCGTTTAGTAATTGTAACGATTCTGCCATTTCTTTATTATACTCAGTCCAAGCATTCCAGAAACTCGGAGCGTCTTTGAGTTTATCCCATAATTGTTCAGCCATGCTATTTTCCTTTCCAATTTGTATCCACTACAATTGCTTTTGTTTGTAAGTTCGAGAACATACTATTTGCAAATTGTAGATTCGAGTATTGAGAATGTTTGTTTGCTAAGTTTGCTTGCTCACGCTGTAATATCTCTAACTCATTTGTTAATTTCTCAACCGCTCTAACTGCGTCTGCGTCTTGTGCGTTTTGAGAAACACGTTCTTTAGCTTCTTTTAAAGCTTCTTCGACTTGCAACACAGTTGACTTGTTTGCTTCATATTGTTTCTCCAATGTGTTAATAACTGATTGTTTAAACACGATGTCAAAGAATGATTTGAAGTCGAATTCTTTACCATCCGTCACAAGTTGTGTGTCTAACACGATTGGTTTATGTGCGTCATCTTCTAACGCTGGATTTGTAGTTACACGGAATGAAATTACGTCTGCGTGATTGTCGTCAACCACGAATTCTTTCGCATTTTTTCCACTTGGGTCATATTTATAACTTGAAATCGCTTTACTAATTGATGTCTTCAAGTTATTCTCAACACTCTCATCCAAGTCTTGAATGTTAGACGCATCGTCCGTTTGCTTCTTAGCACTTTGTTTCGTCGTGATGTTGTCAACAGCTAAGTATTTGGTATTCATGATAAATACGTTATAAACATCGTCCGTCGGTTTTGGAATTACTAAGAACATATCACCGTCCGTAGAAATCTTACCGAAAATAATATCCGCTTCCTTGTATCCGTCTAACGACTTGGAAGTCAGATATACTTTATAGTCCGAACCTTTGAACGGTAATTTCGTTTGAGCATCATCTGCTGGTGAAAGACGTATTACTAACGCACTCTTAGTTTTGTCAGTATATAATCCACTAATCGTTACTTTTGCATTCGAACGAGTAAATGTCATCTCAGTTCCAACTGGACTCGATGACCGTGCGACCATTCCGTTATATCTCAATGTTCCAGTAAATACGAAGAAGATTGACAATATCGAAATGATGATACAAATCGCAACGGTAATCGCATTGTTTGATATTTGTTTTGTTCGTTTACTTGAATCCTCAAACATTTCAAGCGCCACTCCTCTCTCTAAATTACTGGATTAAAATGTACGAAGCTGTTTACTTGACCAATACGTCTATGTACTAGAGCTTGGTGGTCGAATTTAGCTTGCATACTTTCAATGATGTGTGTACTTAAATCTGTATTTAATGCTTTTTGTACTTTATCCACGTCAGCTGGCAATGAACGTCCAATGACTGACCATGAAACGTCAACATCTAAGTCTGCGTAATAAGTACCCTGCATGTTGAACATATCACTCATCTTAATACCTTTAGCGTTTGGAGTTGATGAAATGCAATCGAATGCGAAGATAAATCGAACTCCACGTTCTTTTGCTGCGTCAATTGTATCAAATCCCATTCGTGATACTTGCTCATATAATGAATCATAACCGTGAATGACAATGACGTCTCCACGCTTCGCAGTGTGTACAATGTACTCAAGCATGTTGATGTATTGGATTTGTTTTAGTTTCATATCATGTATTGTTGAAAAATCATAATACACTTGAATTGCGTCCGTTGACTCAATCGACGTGTGTCGACCCACAACTGAACGATACGATGATAAAGCTGTATCCAACAGCTCTTTTAACGTATCCGCACGGTCTGCTTTATTAAGCAATCCAGTCGTCAACGCTTCACGTACACGCACAGTGAACTTGTTTAAGAAGTCCGTCGCTGTCATGTAGATTTGTGGATTTTGAATCTCAACGATATTTGTACGCTCTGGGAATATATCTGCTTCCGCTGACCAATATCCCAAGCTTGTGTAAGTTTTCTCAAGTGCACCCATTATAATACTTTCGTCTGTATCTGTCAATTCTAGGTCACGCATGATGTTAAACACGTTTACAATCTTTTGACGTAAACGGTGATATGCGTTGTGGACATCAGAGAGTTCTCCGAATCCTTGCATCAAGTTAATCGTCACCTTCGAAACGTCGTAGTGCTTGAATACTTGTGCACTTTCTTGTGGTCTATAGAACATATTCGGTTCAAAGTAATTAAAATCATTCAACACAATGTGATGTGCTCTATGACCAGCCATTACAATGTGATTTGCTGCTGTTTGTGCAATAATTGAACTTGCAGAGATTTGATTTTCTTCATTTTCTTTGTAATACATTGGTAATGCAGCGTTTTTCGGCATTGAGATTATCGCTTGAGATTGTGTTCCAAGTTCGAAATCAAAGAACGCTGTAGAACGAGATGGTGAGTACACATCTTTACCAATTGGAATACCACCAGCATCTAGTAAACCAGCACTCATAGATACATTAAGACCAGCATAATTACTTCCCCACGTCGTGTGATTAAACCTGTCTTTTTCAACACCGCTGAATAAATTTTCAAATAACTGAGCTTGTTCTCCCGGTAGCGAGTCCCAAACAGCACCGTCGTGTGATTTTGCTAAACGTGTGTTTAACTGTCTGATTTGCTCATCTACCAATTCCATCGACTCTCCAATAACAAGAAGTGACCATCGATACACAGCGACTGGTTCAGAGTTACCGATGATAGACTGATAAGCTAAATAGTCAGCTTGTTCACTTTCACGTAAGATTTTCTTATCTTGCGTTTCTTCGATTTTACCACTCTCTTGTTTCTTACGAGCATTTCTATCGTCGTCTTTAATGATTGCTAAGTTGATTGATGAGTTGTTAGTGATGATTTTATTTTTCTCATCATCTTTTATCAAGACATCGTCAACCATGAAATGAATGTCCACTCCAGTGATTGTCGATGTTGGTACGAAATCAAGAATGTCTGTATACGACATATTTCGGTTCGTACCTTGTTTGATGTATAGCTTCACAATCGCTGCATACAATCCATTATGTTTAATGAATGACGGAGTAAATCGATACGGAGTCGGTTCGGTTAGAAATTGATTTGTTGTTAAATCTTTATTCTCTTTATTTTTGCTTTTTTCTTTCTTGAACAGTTTTTGGAATAGTTCCATTTGTCGATTGACCTCCTTTCGAAAGCATTACGATTGGAGCTAGTTTCTCAACAAGCTCTTTACGATTTGTAATCGCTCTTGCTCTAGAATACATTCCTTGGTCGACAGCACTCATAAACTCAAACTCTGTATTTTCAAACGCTTGTTTGTCGTAATCGGATAAAACAAGTACTTGCGTAACTGTCGTTTCTTTACCGTCTAAATCGTTCTTAATGTAATTATACATTAATTGAATCATGTAGCGACGCCATTCGTCACTCATGCTATCTGTATTTGCTTTCTGATTGTATTCTTCTAATTTCTCTAATTGTTCTCTTAAGTTTACTTGCTTGATAGACAAGATTAATTTTTCATACGATGTAGCAGAGCGTGCAATCAAATACTGAGCTTTTACGATTGCGGTCTGATTCGCAACAACTGGTAATGTTGAGCGTGACAGTGTTCCTTCCACTTCATACACCTTACCAATTCGCCCATCTCTAAATACAACAAGTCCAGTTTTGTCATCGAATTTCTCGATTCCAATTGATTTCAAGTCACCTTTTCGTTTCGTTTTACGTCGCATGTTCTCAAAAATGCGGTCCGTTAACAATGTAGTAACAGAACTCAGCATTGACTTATCACGTGATGATATTAAATAGTTCGCCATAATGACTGTAATTGAGATTCCCAATGTCAATAATGGAAGCCAAACATATTTAGCTCGTTGCGCATCACCTAGTAGATACACAATCAATATAATCATCAGTCCGAGATAGATGAATGTTCCGAACAATAGACGTTGCGTTGAAATCATTCCATCCATTGTAATTTTCTTCAATGGTTCAATTTCCATGGTTCTGTGTTTCGATTCTGCTAGAATGTTCACAGATTTCAAGTTAAATTTCGCTAATTTATTTTGTTCACTCATAGTCCATCACCTACTCACTATCTTCTTCATTGTGTGAGCGTTTACTGTCACGTTCCATTTGAAGACTGTTTAATCGTTCTCCAATTCCCTTCCAAGCAGCCTTGATGAATGCCCAAGTCTCTTGTACTAACCAGATGATTGAACCGTCTTGAGACGTGAACAAATACTCTTTTGTTCCGTTTAAAAATTTTTTAATGAACTTCATCTTGACAGTTTCCTTTCTTTTAATTTACTTCTTAATTATAACATATTTTACATACCAATGTACATGGTTTTTACTGATTAAATAACCAAGTTTTCGTGATTAAATCAAGTTTTTTAGCACTTTCGTCATACGTGTAGGTCACTTCACGAATTGGTAGCTCGTCGTTTGTTTCTAACATGATATACAAGCGTTTACTAATCGATTCTACGCTCTCACCGTACGTTGGAGATTGTGCAAATCTCAATTGAATATTAAAGTTATTGTCTTTCACTTCACTTGATAGTACACGTGACGATGCGGTCACAATTCGTTTCACGTCACCGTCCGATGTGTAGTTATATAATTTAACTAAATCATCCACGTTAATAGTCACATCGTATTCTTTCAATTTGTCAAGTTTACCTAACAACTCATCTTTTGTTTGTAATTTCATGTCATACAAGTCGACTAATAATTTTAAAAATTCTTCTTTATGTTCATTGACATTCTTATTACCAGTGTAAGTAACGTCACCTTGTGGTAATGGTTCGTCACGAACCGTTGTAACTTCTGAGTCAATTTTTTCGCTCACAACTTCACTTGACACATTGTCATTGCTTGCGACATTGATTGGATTTTTGTTTTCCTGTGTTTTAGAGCACCCTATTAAAAAGAGTGCTCCGAGTAATACTGCTAATTTTTTCATTTCTTAATAGCACCTCGTTCTTTTTGAGCATAGTTGTCCTCAGACCCAGCTTGTGTCATTGAGAATGATACTAACTCAGTTGATTTTGGTGTGTTATAGTACGTACCCATCATGTATCCCATCACTTTTCCGTCTTTCTTCCAAGCGATTGTGTATTGGTACACATCATTATCATACTGATAAACTTTCAATGAGCTGTCGTCCATTTTCCAATCATTACCTGACCAGATAATGAATGACATTACACCGTTTTGCACACGATAGAAGTAGTCGTTTGCAATTCCTTCCATATCAAATGCTGATGCTGACGTCTTAGACATTTTTGCTAAATCATTGTAAGCTTTGTGTAATTTATCCAAAATACCGTTTTTAACGCCATCATAATTCACTTCTTTGCTCGCTTGTAAGTTTTTATCAATCACAATTGCGTGTGTATATTGGTCATCGTCTTTTTCGTTCTGTGGATGTCGTGAGATTACAAGTGTTGATTTTACTTTGATAGCTTCCTCGATGTGACGAGCTTTTGTTAGTGCTTCAATTCGTTCGTTGCTCAATCCATCGTAGAATTTACTATCATCGAATTTCTTTAAATACTCACTTGCTATTTCTTTAGCACTTTTTGTTTTTTCAGTTCTACTTTCCGTATTTGTTGTCGATTTTCCATCTACTTCAACGTTAGCTACTGAGTTACTTGCTTCTGTAGAAGAAGCACCGTTGTTAACCTCAACTACGTGAAGTTCCCCCGGTGCTTTCTTGTCAGAAGAAGTAGCACCTTTCACTACGAAGAAGATAATTGTCGCTACCGTTAGAACACACACTCCAACAATCAACGAGATTTTCCATTTCTTACTCATAGTTCAGTCCTCTACTTTCTTATTCTATTTTGTGATTTTGTCGCTTGGTTTATAACCAGCGTCAGATGGACTATAGTAATCAGCGTCCATTAATTTTTGTGTTTCTTTTGTGATATATCGATAGTGCCAAGCATTTGTTGTACCGTTTGCTTCACCCGAACCAATACTACCACGAGCTACGTTTTGCTCCGCTACTAAAATGTCACCATTCTCGAATACGTGAGATACAATCCAAACGTGTCCGTATAGTGGATGGAATCCTGCTGCTCCACTCATCGAACTACCCATAGCTCCTTTACTTGGAGTTTTAGTCGTCTTATCACTACCATATTTCTTAGCATATACTCCTGCAAATAGACCACCTTCGTTGATTCCACCCGGTCCAGCTGCGTTTGGATTACGTTGTCCATCCTTCTCCCATAATGCGTACAAGAATGATGATGCGAAGTTTGCACATTGATTTCCCGGATTCGTCCAACCAGTCGAGTCTTTAAAATGCATTCCAACCTTACGTGGGTCTATTACGAATTCTTTTACTGAATCTGGAATATTGTCAGCATTAAACATTGTTGGTGCGTCTTTCGGATATACACCTTTTCCGTCGTTACCCCAGTCAGCTGGTTTCCCTGTCGATGAAGATTTTTTCTCACATTCATCTTGTTTCTTCTCAGTGTGTTTACTTACGTCCACTGTTACGTCATTCTTAATAGAGAATTGAAACTTACTTGAATCCGCTTTTACATTGTCTTTATTGAAAACTGCGTTCGCCTGTTTTGCCCACTCCATACGTTCTGGATGTGGACGTTCTGGTCGCTCGTACGCCATCATGAAATACAATGCTGCTTTTTCTGGACTTGTTGTTTCCAAAAGCTGCTCAACTTTGTTGATTTTGTCTCCACTATAAGTGTCATATCCATGTGCACGACCGAGATAGTTTTCTAACATACGATTCCAGAATTCATATCCAAGCATCGCATTCATTTGATTGGATACTGCCCAACCATTCTCTTTGTCAATACTTCCCCAGTACTTACTATCTGTAAATTTAGTATATGGAGTGAATTGGAATAGTCCGCCACCGAAATAATTACGATTGTAGTTTGCTTCCTGTGTCGCCGTTGACGGCCCCATTCCGCTAGTTGGTTTTTTGGAGTTCATACCGAAGTGGTTTCTGCCTCCACCGCCTGCCCAGTATCCCTCACCTAAGTCGGGTGTAAGTCCAGACTCACCTTTTGCGTTTGCAATTACACCTGCTGCGAAAGCACCAGACGTACCATATTTCTGTGTTAACGTATCAAAGATTTCTTTCGCAACTTTGTATTGCTCTGAACCTTCTGTAAGCCAGTCACCCTCAGAACTTACGATTTTTCCTTCTTGCTTTGCATTCTGTGGTTCTTTAATCTCACATGAACGTTTAATGTATTGCCACGGTTTATTTGTATTTGCGTGAGCTGTGATTGTAGCTCCAGTGTTAAATAGTGGCATTAACGCAAACGTGACAATCCCAATCTTAGTTGCTAGATTTAGTTTTCGCTTGTGTCGTTGTTGTTTCAGTTGTTGTCGTGACTGTTGTAGTCGTTGGTTTTTCTTTGTCATTCGATTTCACCTCGTCTAATGTTTTGACGATTTCGTCATAATTTACGTCCAAAGCTCCAAGATAATGTACTACTTTAATCTTACTATTCAAGTCAATTGACATGCGATAAACTTGTGGTACAATCTTATCTTTTACTTTAAACCCAGCGATTACAAAGTAATCGTTCACTGTGCCACGCATTCCACTAAATAAGACAGTCGGTACTGTTGCTAACTCACCAGCTGATGATAATTCTTTCATCGGAGACTCCAAGTTATCAAGAGATAACATCTCTTGCTCCGTTCCAAATAGTTTCACCAAGTCTTTGTTTCCCTTGACCGAAGTATTTCCATCTTGACCGAAATACAATTTAAAGAATTTTGAAATCACATCTGTTGCTTGTGATTCACTCAGTACAGAAGCAATAAATTTTTGTTGATTGCTCCCTGCTTGTTTAGCTTTCTCTGCTTGTTCTAGTGTTGTTTTTAATTGTTGTTTTAAGTTTAAGATTTGTGATTCTTTAATATCTTGTTGGTCGCCAGCGTCAGCTACTTTTCGATAAACTTCCAGTGCTTGCTCAGTCTTATCGATTGTTTTTACACCACTTCGTTTAGATAGTTCTTCTAGCTGAATGTTAGTACCAGCGTACATTAAACCAAAGAAGATAGTTGTGATTGATAATATAACCACAGCTGAAATCATACCCCACTTAAACAACTTACTTGTTTTAGCTTGTTTTTTCTTTTTCTGTGCTTCTTTTTGTTTTTGCTTCTTAGCACTTGCTTTCTTTTTAATTGGTTCTTCACTCTGTAAAAGTTCATCAAACTCGTTCATTTCAATACACCTCTTTATTAAATAATTCCGTCGTCACCGAAAAAGAATTCGAATAGAAAATAACCAATCAATAACGTGATTGTCCCTATTCCTATTTCTTTCCATGGTAGACTTGCAATTGTGGAATAGATGAGTACCCACAAGCTTGTGAGTACTTTCACAATCCAGTTCCAAATTCCCATAAAGAATCTACTAATCATTTTCAGCATTTGGATTGTCACCTCCGAAGACTTCAAGATATAAAGTTCTTACATCAATTGGAATATGATACTCTTTTGGCATTGGGAATACAATGATTAATTGATTCCCAGATAGATTCACCGTAGCTCCATCCGTGTTGAATGTTTTATCAATATCCTTATCTAGTGAGCCGACGTTTTTTGACTGTGGGTCAAACGTCCACTCGTATTTCAACGTCAACGTCGTCGCACTTAAAACTAAGTCGATAAATGTTACTTGATATTTAGCTGATGTCAAGAACGTACCCATCCCTACAGACGTGCGATTCGCAAACACTTCCGCAGATTCTTTGATTTCATTAATTTTTTGAGTATTGTCTTTGAAGTTTTCAATTCCGAATGATGATTCATAGTTACCATCATCTTTGTTCGCATTAGGGTCTTCAAAGTAATATTTGTCTTTCACTGGCGTTTGTGAGCTTACCGACCACACTGAACGGTCTTCTGATATCTCCAAAGCACCAAATTTACTTCTAGCATTGGTTCGTTGCGTTGCAACATCACTTACGTTTTTCATTAATTTCTCAAGTTCGTCAACCGCAAATTGATTCGTTGGTACTTCAAACGAAATGCGTGAGTTCTTTACAATCGTGAACCCACTTAGTGATTGACGTGTATTGATATGCACTTGCATATTCTTAAATGTTCGTAGTGCTTCCACTTTACCTTGTCGAGTTGGGTCGTCTTGATTATTCTCACCACTCGCTGCTTTCACAGCATTTTTATATTGCTGAGAAATGTTCAATGAACCTAAAATACGACGTTTTAATAATGCTGCTTCGAAGTCGTTTCCAATCACATCTCGCTCGTAATGTCTCCATCTTAGTACTAACTTGAATAGATAAATTACAAGAATAGTCATAAATACGAACACACTAGATTTCATGATGACTTCTAGAATTGTTTTTGAGACGTCTACCGCCCCACGAGCGACATCCATTCCAGTTTTCTGTAAATCAAAATCACCAGTTCCATCTTTCTGAGAATTCAACCATTCCATTGCTTTTTGCATAATTGGTGAAAGAGTTGGGTCAGCAGTTGTTTGTGTTGTTTCTGTAGTTTTAGCAACTTCTTCTGTTTTCGGTCCAGTATCCAATACAATCGGGTCAGCTGGTCGTATAAATCCTAATACAAAATAAATTAGTGCACTCATTAAAAATAAAGTTACTAGATTTATCATCCAATTCATCATTTTCGGTCCAGACTTCGCTTGTCTGTACTCATCGTTTTGATAGCCACGTTCTTTCGCAACTTTCAAGAATGTCGTTAGAGAATCCAATCGTCCTCACCTTTCTTTCAAATAAAATTATGTATTATGTATAAAAGATGGTGTCGCCACCATCTTTTTAAATATTCCATGTGACATTACTGTCCGAATTTCTTTTGTAGTTGTTCGTAAGTAATGTGAATTTTTTCACCGTTGTCTCCACCGTCAGTATAGATTGAACCGTCTGGTAAAACTTCTAATACCTTAACTGTATATTCTTTCTTATCAGCTTTAGTAATTACTAATGTGTCACCAACTGAAACAAGTGGTTTAACTGTAGTATCTTCTGACTTCTCAGCTGGTGCTTGTTCTGATGTTGATGGTTCATTTGCTTTTTGGTCATTACTTGGATTTAGTAACATTACTCCACCGACACCAATAGCAGCTAGTAAACCAACAGCTCCAGCTCCGATTCCGACTTTAGCTCCAAGACCTAATTTTTTGTTAGATTTTGGTGCTTCAACTTCTTCGTCTTCGTCTTCGTCTTCTTTATACTCAGCAAAGTCATCGAAGTCGTCTTCGTCTTCCGAGTCAAAGTCTACATCTTCATCTTCGATTGATTCTTCGTGAAGTTCTTCTTCATCGCCTAAATCATCGAATGAATCACCTAAAACTTCTTCATGTTTAGGTGATTCTTCAACATCTTCGAAGTCATCTTCTAGAAAGTCGTCTTCTACGATGTCATTATGAGCAACTTCTTCATGTGATAATTCTGGTTGTGACTCAACAACTGGTGTTGATTCTAATGAAATTGGCTCTGCATCTAGAGCTGCAAATTCTTTCTCAAACTCAGCGTCTAAATCGTCAAAGTCTTCACTGATTTGCGAAACTTCTTCTTTGTCTGGAAGTTCTTGGTGAATTTCTTCATGAGCTTCATGCTCCACTACTGGTGCAACTTCTTCATGCGATTCTTCAACAAACGCTGGTGCTTCTACAACTGGTGTAGATACTACTCGTTTGCTACCAGCAATCGCTCCAGCGATTTTATCCAATTCACGTTGGTATAGTTCTTTCGTACGTAAGAAGTCGAGTAGACGTCCAGTAGACCCATCTCCACCATTTTTCACGATAGCTGTCATTACATCTTTCTCAGCAGCAACTTTGTTCCTAGAAACCGCTTCGTTTAATTCAGCAATGTGTGGTTTTTGACTTAAAACATAATTTGCCGCACGAACTTCTGAGTCGTCTGGATTTGCTAAACGATATTCTTCTTCCCAACGTAGTTGATAGTCAGCAAGTTCTTGCTCCCACGCTTCTTGTTTACGTTTATCATAAGATGATTTAATCTCATCAACTGTCATACGTACTTCTTCTTTTTGATTTTCTAAAGCACGTAACGCAGTTTGATACTCAAGTAATTCACTCGATGGTGATTGTTTTAGTTGCTCAACTACCAAGCGTTTCGCTTCGTCGAACTTACCATCTCGAATTAACTCGTCTAGTTCTTCACCGATGATGAATCTGATTGTCGATAATGACGTTTCTAATTGAGTTTTCAAACTCAATACTTCAATATTCGCTAAGAATTGTTCATCAACATGTAATGGTTCATTTACACGTTCGTATAAATCTCCGACCGACGGTACGATTGTTTCAATCGTTTGTTCAAGTGAGTCTTCATTTGAATCTTCTTCTTGTTCTGAATCTTCATGTGAAGTTTCTCCTTCGTTGTGAGCTTCTTCTTGCTCTTGTGGTTGTGCTGGTGCTTGTTCTTCTCCGTCACCCGCTAATTCGATGATTGGGTCAATCACTCTGATTGCCCCAGTTTCATCATTATATAACACAACACTAATTGCTTTTGGTTCATATTCTTCATCCACCGCAAATAGTAATGTATTACCGTCAAATACGCTTTTCTCGGCGTCATCTGCTCGAACGATTAATCGATTTTCGTACTCATTTTCTGTTGCATACTTAATTTCACTTGGTGCAACAGCTTCTTTACTTCCAATCAGTGATTGACGTAACGCATATGTTGTGACATTAGCATCACCTTGTGGTGTAAAATCCACAATTAAAAATTCTTTTTCCATAAGATTGCTCCTTCTTAAAATTTTAGCTTAATAAATAAATTATACATTGAAGTTCGCTTGATGTCAATACATCTTGAGCATTTACCGTGGTACAAACGATATGTTTTACTTCTGGATTCGCAACAGTTTTTGTTGCGACAGCTGCTAAGTCTTTAAAACTTGTCTGAATGAGTTGATACTCTACATCATGAATTTTCATGGTCGGTTTGATGTCTTTCAACACAAACTTATACGTATCAAACTCATATCCATCTGGTAGCTCACCGTTTGTTAGTTGGTCTACAATTGTCAACTGTGGAAATTCTAATTTCGATTCTACACCTAGTTGGTCTTGTAAACGCATGATGTCACGAACATATAACTCTGTTAAGTATAAGTTCAATTTATTCGGTAACTCATCCGTTTTTGGTAATGAATTACGTAATCCGATTGGTAAGTATGATAGCACTAACCAATCAGCAAATTCTCGTACATCATTCACTAGTGATTCGTCATCATCGTCATCCACGTCGT
>ERZ772961.380-NODE-380-length-18855-cov-3.556702_pt1 | contig 18855 bp, 27 predicted proteins | sample MGYA00580677_ERZ772961 | MGnify/ENA primary metagenome ERZ772961 (study PRJEB29015, sample SAMEA2738088) | human oral metagenome | biome: human oral; feature: human-associated habitat; material: saliva | place: China | collected 2227 ... | reverse complement strand
TGATTATAAATGTATCGAGTACAACCAAAGGTCTTGTGAATCAACTCAATCTGAGCTTGTGTTGGGTGTATTTCTGTCTTGTAAGCTCGCATCTTCTTTTACTCCCTTCTATAAATTATTATTATCACATTTGACCACATTTGTCGATTATTTCATGTTCAGGAGATAGCTCCTTTATGATAGTTTATGATAGATATAACCTACAAGACCAATCCCACCGAATAGTTCTAAAATTTTAATCATCTTTTTTCCTCCTTTTATTTATAATATAATTGTATCATAAATGTACGAGTTTGTCAAGCGAGATATAAAAAAACCCTATAACTAAAAAAATTTTTTCGTCAAAAATTGTCTAAAGTGTACCTTATCAAAGTGAAAACTGAAATTTTTTCAAATGTAAATTTTAGTAAAAATGACTATTGCCGAAAACCTAAACCTTGATTGTTCAAGATTTGTAGGCTTACAAGGGGGTTGATAAAGGTTGAAATTGTATTTTATACATCTAAGCTGCTAGAACAAAAAATGTACTTTATTCAATCTTGAAATAAAGTACATTTCATTTATAAAGTACATTTTTTAGAGAGTGAACATTACACCTTAAACTCAGACGAATCAAGGGTTTATCCACTGTCTAGGGAAAAGTACAAAAATTTTCAGTTTTAAATTTGCTTTATCGAGTGAGGTTTGCTATAATATTTGTTAAGGCACGACAGAGCCTTATCCTTTCTGAATTAGTGGGAAACCGCAAGGCAATAGACGTAGTGAAAGCTACGCCTATTGTTTTTATTAAAAAGATATGTTATACTCTTATATAAGGAATGGGGAGTCCTTGTGGTCGTTTTATGGAATGACCATAGAAACAGCCCTGAAAACCTTAAAATCAAAAAGGCACTTGCATTGCGCAGGTGCTTTTTGTTTGTTGCTAGTCTCTATAAACGTTAGCTCCAACTACTCGCTCTTCATAGCTGCTCTTTTCTTGGCAGTAAGATACATAGTCTTCGTAGGAAGAGAAATGGAGTTTTTCAAAGGTTCGAGCATCAATGATTTCCGTTTGTTCTTCATCCCAATTTTGGAAGAGTTCATAAGTATTTGAAACTAACAAAACTCTTAGATTACTAGAAGCATCATGCTCTACAAATTGCCGAATCATTTTTTGAATTTCAAGCGAGAAGTCAGGACTTAGACCAGAATCAACGCTATCAATCAACAACACAAAAGGGGTATCCTTCTTCTCAACAACTTGTTGCGCGTGATTGACCAAATCAAAAATACGTTTCAAGTCCAAAATTCGTAGTTGACCTTCTGAGTATTCAACTCTTTCCAATTTCACTGAATAAGTACATCCTGCTAAACCAAGCATGGTTATAAAGTCATTCCCATTGTAACCATCATAGGTGAAAAGAAGGGCGTTAGGGCGCTCGTAAGTTGGTTTAGAAAGAATGGAATCAATAGTTGATTTTTTAGTGGACACTTCCACTTCAAAGGTTGAGTAATACTTATATTCTTCTCCATAAGTTTCTCTAACACTTCTTTTTACCGCCATCAACAAGCTGCTTTTCCCATAGCCATTCGGTCCTGCAATAACGGTAAGAGGTTTGTTTAGTTCTAGTTCGTCAGGATAAGTAATGTGCTTATCCGAGTGATTATTTAGTCGAGTTATTTTCATTTTTTACACCACCTTAAACTTCTTGAATAACTGCATCCCACATAAAATTATGGTTGATATTTGAATAAGCCAAGACAGATAATTTATCTTCTTCAGACTTAATAGAAATAGCCCAGATTGGGTCATTGTAATTGTTGTTAATGTCACATTCGACTACTTCACCAGAAGCAAATTTAGTCCGTAGCTCAAACAATTCCAAAAACAAGTCAGCAAACTCTTCACCATGCTCTTTTTCTAAATGCAGACGTAGAGTTCCGCCTGATGCAAAATCATCAACAGAGCAATTCTCTCCAAGAATGTTGCAATCTTCCAAAAGAAGGTCAATAATAGTAATAACACCTTCTTCAAATGAAGGCAAAACATCAACAGTAATATCACGCTCGCATTGTTTAGCCAAAACATATTTTTTCATATAAAAACCTCGTTTTCTTTTTTATTTATGATACAAGTATATCACAAAAATAAGGAATTGTCAAGCCAGATATGTAAAAACGCTATAAAACAACTAACCAAGACAATGGATGAATTTTACATTCTACCTATTGTTTTTTATAAAAAGATGTGGTACAATTATTGCAAAGGAATGGGAATCCTTTTTGTTGGCTTAATATAAAGCAAGCAAAACAACAATCCAAAATCCCAGAGTAAGAGGAAAAACGTCAAATGGGGTTATAATTGACGTTTTTTTGTGTAAAAAAAGGAGTGTTCGCACTCCTCTTTTTTTATCAACCAACATTCTTCAATAGCGCATCCCACGGATAGTCGCTATCAACATAAGAAGATGCCTCTAAAACTAGTTTAGATTGTTCCAAGTAAATTGTTAGTTCCCACAAAGGGTCGTCATTATTTGAAACAGAAATTTCTTCCTTTTCCTTAGTGAATAAACTATCTAGCTCCTCAGAGATGTTATTCCTCAATAAAATCAATTCAACCAAAGATTCAATCTCCCCTTCTTCTGCTCCATCCACAGTCTCAATCAATTCTTCACGAAGCTGGGTACTATCCGTTGAGAACGCTTTTTGGTTTATGTCGTAATCACTTAGAACAAGGTCAATAACTTCAACAACCGAAGTTTTCAAATCTTCGGCAGAAGATAAAGTAAGATTTCTATCTTTAGAAATAGCTAAAATGTAGGTCATAACATACCCTCCTTTTTATTTATAATAAAAGAATATCACAAAAACGAGAAGATGTCGAACGAATATTTACACCAAAATTATTTTTTTCGCAAAAAAACAACTCGATTAAAATCAAAGTTGTCTTTTTAAGTTTCTAAAGTAATTTATTCATCTTCATCCAACATTTCAACAGGATTTTCCAATTCTAACTTAATTGCTACAATCTCACCCTTATCTTTTGCAATAAGAGTTTGATAAGGTTGCGTATCACTAGTTTCAACAACAATAGACTTTTGGTCATTCCACATCTTGATTTTGTCATTGTAGTAACTTTCATCAAGTAGTGTCGTAGCGTCCATTCGATATACACTTAGCAAATAATTTACTTCAGGATTTAAACCTAAACCAAAAGTTTTTTCTCCAAGTTTATCTAATTTTGCTTTAGCTTGGTCTAAATACTTGCGTTGTAATGGCGTAATAGGGCTTCGTGAAAGAATATCTGGTTTTGTAGTAACTACTTTTTCGCACCATTTCTCGGCACGCTCTTCACTATCTGTTTCTTTGATAGCTCTCAAATGCTCTGCATCATAAACTCCGATTCGGAAAGACTCTATGTCCGTAGCAATTTCTCCTAATTGGAATGACAGAGGTTGAGAAACAGACTCATGCCACAAAATAACGTCACCGTGAGCATCACCATGCTCTGCTGTGTTGATAGGTCTTGCTTCTACTAGCCATCTCCCTTGTTTGACATTTTTTAGTTCAATGATTTCATCATCTTCGTTATCTAAATTGCTACAAGGGTCAGCGATAATAACATCTGCTCCGAGTTCAATAGAGGCATGCTCTATCGGAGCATAGAACGTATCTCTCTTGAAATTATCCCACTGCGAATAGAACCATCTAATTGCTTCATAAGATTGCAGACCCATTAACTGAGTTCTATATCCGACATTGTAAATATCAAGCTCGGCAGTGAATTTCACTTCACCACTATCAATAATGCGTAGAGTAAGAGTGTCATAATTAGAATCATAATCATACTCTAACTTACATTGCTCAGTGTTGACAAAATGTTCATCTATCAGTTTAGTAAGTTCGCCCATTGTTTTGTAAAAGTACATTTATAAGCTCACCTCACTCCATATATCCATCAACAATCCATAATTGAAAAGGCTTGTTTTCATTATAAGGTTGTGATATTTTTATTCCTGTTCCTAACTCGTTTATTAACGAAGGTAGAGCGCCTAAGTCGTCCAATTCAAGCTCAATTACAGGGTTTCCTGTATCGTATTCGCAAAAGTAAGAAACTTTTCCCACTTTCTCTAATACTTCTCGGTACTTATCATAGGTCGCTTCCTCGTCAAAGAGTCGCGCAGAAAAAACTTCGAATTTCATTTTATTCATCACCTTCCAAAAATTTTCTTCTAAATATGCTTATAGAGGAATTTTATAAAACATCCCCAAGGATTTCATCTTCTAGTTTTTTAGCTTTATATTCTTTAGAATAATTAGCTTCCTTGATTAGATGAATAAAGGTATCAACATCACCCATGTCGCGTCCGTTGAACTTAGCTCCTGTCTTACTTTCCAAGACTTGGATAAAATTCTTTTGTTTTTGCGACATGGTTTCAGCGTCTTCATAAACAGCACGTTTACGGACTGGTTTAAGATTTTCATCTAAGCTGCTTACAAGCACAATTTCGCAATTCACTACATTCATCAAGGTATAAACAGTGAACAAGTAATTGTAGTTAGCAGACACGACAATGTATCGCTCATTTTTGTAGGTAACAAAGTTCCCTTTTGAGTAATAGATTCGTTTTTTAGGTGCAGTCATTAGTTACTCCTTTTTTAGATTTCTTCAACTTCAGTCAATAAAAACAACAATTCTTCAGTGAAATCATCAGAAGCATTATAAAATTCAACTTCTAATGTGGATTTTACCCCAAAAGATAAAGCGTCTAAGCTTGTTGTAATCAATTCGACAATGTTCAAATTAGACATATTTTTAGTAGAAAAAAGCACGTTATTCAGATATAAATTATAAATAACTTTATTAGATATTTTATCTTCTACAAAAGATTTAACAAAAGCTAAAAGTGTATCTTCCTTTGTAGAAATTCTCAAAATTTCTTGCGCATCCTTTTTCTTATCACGAAAATTTATTTTTAATAATTTCAAACTAAGCTACCAATTCCTTTCAAAGCAAGATTTTAGATTAAGCTATGAACTTCCTTCGTATATTCATAAAGGAGTTTGAAATCTTCAAGCAAATTCTTTTTGTTTTTAGGGGTGAAGGTTTGTGTTCCGCGAGCAAAATCCCACCAGATGCCACGTCGTTCCAAATCCATAATTTCTGCTGTGTCTGATGAGGGGTCGTGAGTAACAAAAATGATTTTTGCTTCGTTTTCAGTCACCTCAATTTTAGCAGAGCCTTCATAAGTTTTGACCTTGAGAGAAATTGCATTGCCATCAACATCAAACTTCAAGTCAGGATAGTGCGTGAGAATATCCTCGATAGCCAATGCTAATTCTTTGTTCGCAAATAAATGTCCGTTCACTTCGTAATGTGTTACAACTTTCATTTTTAATACCTCTGTTTTATTTTTATAATAATATTCTATCACAAATACACGCGCGTGTCAAGTATGAAAGCAAGAAATTATAAAATAAATTTGACGAAGTTATATAAAGTATGATAAAATATATAAAAATGAAAGGATGTAAAGCTATGTCAGATAAAATTGTTGCGACAAAACGGATTTGTAAGTGGGGGAACAGCTTGGGGCTTCAACTACCTCAACAAGTTGTAGAAAAGATGGAATTGAAAGCTGGAGATAAGTTGGTTTTAGAGATGGAGAATGGGGTTGTTACTCTCAAAAAAGAAAGTGATGTTTTAGTCATTCCTCGCTTTAAACTTGAAGACTTGCTGAAAGGATATGATGGTTATCAAAATGAAGAATATTGGAAAGATGTAGAACCAGTCGGAGAAGAAGTTTGGTAGAAATAAAACAAAAAAACCTTGCTAAAAGCAAGGTTTTTCTTTATTTTTGCAAAATCTACTTGTAAAAATCCATTGTTGCCTCAAGACCCGTTTCTTCAACTTGATTCATAAGCTTTCGGATTTTTGCTACTTTTTTCAAAGTCATAGTATAGATATTTTTCTTCCCTCGCCTAAACAGAGAACGCTCCATAGGAGAGAAACCTGCTCCTTTATCAAGAAGATTTGTTTTAACAAAAGGATTTTTAATAAAAGCCGAAACTTTATCTAAATCAATCTGCTTGTAGAGTTCAACATCTCCTTCTCTCGCCTCTTCCAAAGCTTGTAAATTGTAAATATTGGCATTAGTTGAAAGATAAATTTCCCCACTTTCTGACAACAACCACTTTTGTAACTTTAAGAGGGTGTCAATCGTAAACGAGCCAAACTGTTCTTTATCAGAACGAATTTTCAAAAGTGTTCCTCTAGAAATCCCAGTCTCTTGTTCTAGCATAAAGCCACTAACACTTTTGTCACGAAGCAAGATGAAAATATTAAAAGTATCAATAATATGAATATCCCTATTTGAGTTCATCTAATTCTCCTTCCGATTTTCTTGTTGCTGCTTATAGGCTAAGATAGTATTTTTCATCAAATTTACGACAGTCATTAAGCCTACCCCTCCAGGAACAGGAGTTGCAATTCCTTTGAACTGATGAGTGAGTAAGGATTCAAAATTGACATCACCCACTAACTTTTCGCTTTCAAGACGATTGATGCCAACATCAACAACCACTTCTACATTTCTAATATCATGGAAGCTAATCGTATTTGGATGCCCAGTTGCGACTACAACTACATCCGCAAACAAACAAAGTGAGCGCAATAAGGTTTTACTGGTCTTGCTATTGCATACTGTAACAGTAGCCCCACGGTTAATCAATTCTAACGCAAGAGGCTTTCCAACAATGTTACTACGTCCAAGGATAACAACACTTTTCCCTTCAACCTCGTAATGATAAGAATCCAGAATATCTAAAATTCCTGATGGCGTACAGGGAATAAAATGTGGCTCATTAAGGGATAGTTTCCCCATGTTTGCAGATGAAAATCCGTCAACATCCTTATCAGGACGAACCAAAGAGGAAAGTTTAGAGGCGTTTAAATGTTGAGGGAGAGGGAGTTGCAAGATAATTCCATTCACACGCTCATCATTATTGAATTGGTTAATTGCTTCAATAAGAACCTCTTCTGCAACGTCTTCTGAGAACTGTGCATGTTCTAACTCAATTCCAATAAAGGTTGCCATCTTTGTCTTGCTCTTGATGTAAGACATACTTGCTGGGTCGCTCCCAACACTCATAACAATAAGTTTAGGAGTCTCCTCAAAAGAAGAGACTTCCTTTTTCAAGTTCTCAGCAATTTCTTGTGAGACTGTTTTACCGTCAAAAATTTTCATGACCACTCCTTAATCCTTATCAAAGCGAATCCATTTGAGTGTCCGCCAAACTGTGAAGACATAGAACAAAGCATAGAAGACAACAATGAATTTGAAGTTGACAGGGATAAAGACTAAACTTAACCCTATCAAACTTATATCAATCAACAAAGCTAAAATCATAGCCAGCATTACTTCTTTTCGTTTCGTAAATTTCATTTCATTTTTCCTTTCAATTCTTCGCGAATATCCATCAGCATTTTTCCTAATCTGTTTCCATTAGGCAACCAGTTCTTTTTATCAAACATTTCAGCCATTCCGTACTCGCACATAATAGATAAATCGTTAGGTTCGTAAGGCTCGGATTTCACATAAATCAATTCCAGACCTTCCGTTTCGAGCAACCCCTTTGCAAGTTGCAAGCTAATCGCCTTATAAGCCTTATCCTCAATTTGTTCATCATTCCATGCGAAATAAAGGCGACGAAGGAGAATGACTAAATTTGTGTAAAAGCCTTCTGTTTCCCAACTCTTCAATTTCTCAGGGTCAGCAATTTCACTCATCTTGTTTTTAGCACGAAGGAGAGCTTCTTTTTTGTCTTTTTTCAGTCCTAAAATCGCTGGTGCAAAATTTTCAGTAAATAGAACGCCTTGGACAGCTAGTAATTGTTGCATGATAGTTTGTCCTTGAATATCCCAGTTGAGAGCTAACGGACCACCGTGGAATAAAAACTGATTACCAATCTGCATCCCATAGCTTTTCCAAATCTTTGAACTCAAACTTCTTTCCTCCTGTTATTCATCTTCGTTATCTTCGATACTTTCAGTACCTTCTAGCCAACGACAAAACAAGTCACTTTCAGTGGCAGCTACAATCTCACAAGAAATACTTTCAACAGGTGAGAAATATTCCGAAATAAGTAAATTTAAAACGCTACGCCACAGCTCTTCATAATTTTCAATAACATATTTCCAAAAATAGTCACCTTCTAGACGTGTTCCTATCCAACCCCAAAATCGTATTTTCTTTTCCATAAGTTGAACTTCGATTGCTATTGTGCCTCTTTTTGAAAATCCAAAAAGGATTCTATTCTTATTACCTTTCTTATTACCTTTCTCTAGGTTACTATCAGAATAAACAATCCCTAATAATTTCAAAGTTTCTTTAAGTTCACCCTTTTTAATAACATTATCAACTTGGTCTTGAAAATAATAAAGTTCAAGAACATCCATCTCAGAAACATCAAAAATATTCATCACTTTACTCCCTTTCCTCCTCTTATTTTATATACCTAGTATATCATAAAAACGAAGATGTGTCAAGTGAAATATATAAAACGTATAGTAAAATATACATAAAGAAATAAAAAAGAAACCTCCCAAGAAGGAAGGAGGTTTTTATTTGAAGTAGCAAGGAGGTTTTTTACAAATTACAGAACGCAGTAGATAATTGAATAAAATAGAGAAATTTACTTAATGGAAATTATAAATATTGTAACGAATAAAATAAAAATAAGAGAAAAGCTTACCACTTCAAATAATATTGATATTGTACCACAAACCAAAACTCAATTCAAGATTTTACCAATCACCTGAAGAGCCTCCACCGTCAAAACCTCCGCCTGACCATGAATCTCCTCCACTCCAAGAGCTTGAGCTGTCGTAAGAGGAAGAACTAGAGGAAGAACCAAAGTCGCTGCTGGTGTAAGATGAACCACTGTCGTAAATAGCAGAATCATGTTGTTTTTTCTTACTGTATGATGATTTGTCTTTGATATATTCGTCGTCATAATCATCACCATAATCATTATCACCATAAGCTTTAATGGATTGGCTGACGTAATAGCCACGGTTGTGGTTTTCTGTATATCCTGTATATCCTGAATACCTATTATCATACCGTCTAATCAAATATTGAATGAGAAGAATAGGAAGCATAAGAGGAAGTAAAATGGTTAAAGCAATTAAAAAAAGTTTAAAAAGTTTTTTAAGTTCTTTATCAAGATTATTAAGTCTGTCTTTTTCTTCTTCCGATTTCTGCTCTTTTATTTCAGAAGCAGAATTAGACAAATAAGGAGTTATAAAGCTACTTAGTTCAGATAAATAAGCAGAAACACCAGTAGAATAATCGCCACGCCTAAAGTCAGATTTTACTGTTCTATTCAATGAACTAGCTTTTGAATCTGTGATGAGAGTTGATAAATTATTGGAAGTCTCAGTACGGATTTTTTTATCCTTGATAGCAATAACCAACAAGATTCCATTATCTGTACCAGAATAACCTACCTTCCATGCGCGTGCAGTCTCATTTGCGACACTTTCAATGTCTTTATCCAAAGAATCAACAATAGCAACAGCGATTTGAGGTTTTAGAGTGGTTTCAGACCATTCTTTGTTCAGCTCTCCTACTTTATCAACAACATCTTGACCGAGATAACCATGTGGGTCATAGACACCATTGATTGGAGGAGAGGAAGGAATTTCTTCTGCATAAACAGAAATACTAACAAATGCAAAGAAAACGCTAAGAAGTAACAATAAACGTTTCATGTTATTTTTCCTCCAACTAGTCTTTCAAATTTACAGAAGGAACTGTTTCTTTTGCAGCCTTAGTCGCCTCTACCAAATCCACTTTTTCAAAACCAAACATATTTGCAACGATATTTGTAGGGAATTTTTGGATAGTGGCGTTGTAGGTAGTTGCTACCTTGTTATAGTCTGTGCGAGCTACATAAATACGATTTTCTGTTCCTTCGAGTTCTGTAATCAATGTTTGAACTTGCTCATTCGATTTTAGCTCAGGATAGTTTTCTTTCACAACTAACAAACGAGAGATAGCAGAATCTAACTCCCCTTCAGCTTTCTCCTTGTCAGCAGATGTTGCAGAGCTTGAACCGATTTTAGCACGCGCTTCAGCAATCTCTGTAAAGATTTTATCTTCGTGAGCCATATAACCTTTGACGCTATTAACTACGTTAGGAATCAAATCATATCGCCTTTGCAGTGTTGCTTCGATTTTAGCTTCCGCCTGCTCAACATTCGCCTTTTTAGAGACAAGTCCATTGTAACTACCCATAAAGAATAGCCCAAATAACAAAAGCACACCAATAATCGCACCGAAAATTTTTACTGTTTTATTCATATTTTTACTTTACCTCGTTTTTATTTATTTACCAACCACCTGATGCACCGCCACCGTCAAAACCTCCGCCTGACCATGAACTTGATGAAGAACTTGAAGAATCATAAGAGCTTGAGGAATGATAAGAGCTAGATGAATCGTATAAACTTGAAGTCAAACCATAGGAGCTTGAACCAGAACCGCTAGATGAAGAAGGATATTTCTTCTTCCGCTCATAATATTCATCTTCTTCTTTTTGGAGTTTTCCTATTCTAATCCCTATAAAGATAAAAATTAAAATAGAAATCCCAAATATAATCGCTCCAATAAGACCATACTTTCTATTGTATTTTTTTTCGCTTTTTTGAATTTGTTCCTCAAGCCCTTTAGATATATATTCCTCTTTTTCAATATTTTGCTTACTTTTTAAAAGAGAAGAATTTATAATAGTTTCAGCTTTAGAAAGGTATTTCAACATCCCAGAAGAATAATCTTCATTTCTAAAATCATCCTTAATGCTGTCATTCAGTTCTTGAGCTGTTGAATCAGGGATAATCACGCCCATATTGTTAGAAACTTCTGTTCGTATCTTTCGCTCTTTAACACTAATAAGGACTAACATTCCATAGTTTGTATCAGAAAACCCTACTTTCCAATTTCTAGCAACCTCATTAGCAACGCTCTCCAATTCTCCATCTAAATTATCAACAATAGCGATTGCTATCTGTGGTTTTGCTTCTGTCCTTGAATATTCCCAATTCATGCTAGAAAGCTTATCAGAAACTTCTTTTGATAAGTAATTGTGAGGGTCATAGATACCATTCAAAGGAGGTCTGTCAGGGATAGTTTCTGCAAAGATAACGTTTGAGTACCCAAACAGAATAAATCCCACTAACAGAAGTAAGATTACTTTAAAATTTTTACCAACCACCTGTTGCACCTCCTCCGTCAAAACCTCCGCCTGACCAACTTGAGCTACTAGAAGAACTAGAACTAGAGCTAGAATCTGAATTACCAGAATAATGGCTTTTCTCAGCGTAAAAACTACTTACTAATTCAGGAGTCCAACTTGGGTTATCTACAAAGTAAGTGTTGTTAGGATATAATTTATCACTACCTTTATAAGAATAGTCACTTCTTAAAGCAAATTCTTCTGCTTTTTTACGCTTGTACTCTTCTATTCTTTCGTCTGTCCAGCTTTCGTTAGGGATGAAATAAGGGTTGTCTGGGTACATTTTATCCTTACCCTCATAATCATAATCCATACGCTGTCGAAGTGAGACATTATTCATTTCGTTCATAAAAATCATTATTAAAAAAACAACAGTAAATACCCCAGAAAGAATCCAGAGAGGCATATATACACCTAACTCAATTTTTTCAGTTTTTTCAGTGGAATCACTTTTCATATCTTCTGGATTTTGTCCCTCTCCATCAGAATAAGCATCGACTTTTGACTTAAAAAGAGAAATATACTTCAAAACTCCTGCCGAATAATCTCCACTTCTAAAATCATCTTTCACAGAATCGTTTAAAAGTTTAGCTTCCGAATCAGGAATGATAACTCCCATATTGTTAGAAGTTTCAGTTCTAATCTTGCGCTCTTTGACACTGATAAGAACAAGTGTCCCATAATTCGTATCTGAAAAGCCAATTTTCCATTTCTTTGCAGTTTCATTAGCAACGCTTTCGATATTGCCATCAACTTCGTCAACAATCGCTACTGCTATTTGAGGTTTTAGCTCAGTCTTTGAGTATGACTGATTTAAAACAGCTACTTCCTTAATAACATCATCAGAAAGATAGCCATGTGGGTCATAAACTCCAGTCAAAGGAGGCTTATCAGGAATAGATTCTGCATAGACTGTATTGTTTGAAAATACAAAGAGCAAGCTACTTACAAAAGCTATTAAACTAAATACAATTTTTTTCCGCATTGCTTTTCCCTCACTTTTTCCCATGTTTTAAAACATCTTTAGCATCGCCAATCAAAAACTTAAAAATAAATTTAAAAATTCCTTTAAACAAAAACCTAATAAAAGAATAGAGCATGATAACAAAAGGAATTGAAACAAGAATTATCACACCTATAAGCCTTCCATCTCTAGCACCTTCCTTGAACGCCCAATCTTCCTTTTGAGCTTCTTGCTCTTCAGGAGTCATGTTTTTCGTTTTACTACCAAATTCTGACGCATCATGTTCGTATTTTTCAGGTCTTCCTATTTTTTCTTTTAATAATTCAACATAGGAGTAAATACCTTGAGAGTAGTTTCCTTTTTCAAAATTATTTTTCAGAACAGATTCCAAATTTGAAATAGCCTGTTCGTCCAAATTCAAAGAATTTCTTCGAGCCGTTTTTGTACGAACTAAACCATCTTTGACACTAATAAATAGTAAAATTCCATTATCCAATTCATAAGTATCAGGCGTTTCAGGAACAGCACTTCTAAAAACTTTGCTGTGGGCAAAATTCCAACTCTCAGCAGTATAATCTACAACCTTATCTAGTTCATTATCTAATTCCTCAATAATAATAACAGCAAGGCGAGGGTTCGCCTTGTTGCTAGTATCTTTCGTGTATTGCCAGTTAAAAACACTGATATTTGAAACAGATTCACTAGAAAGATAATTGTGTGGGTCATAGACTCCATTGAAAGGGACATTTTCAGGGATAGATTCTGCAAAAACTGGTTGCATAAAGAAGAAAAGACTTAGGATGCAGAATAAAGATAGAAAGAGTTTTTTACGTTTAGTTTTCATCTCTAACCTCACTAATCATCAAAATGGGAACTTATCCTCTACATCAACTAAATCACTTACTGCCACACTTCCTTGTGGAACATTCAATGGACTTTTGTAAACTTTAGAGTGAATCGCATGAGATTGGCGTTTTTCTCCAACTTCCATTTGGCTCAACTCGTCTGAGAAAGCATAGACTTTAGCATCCAAATTATCAACGTGATGGACAATAATAGCTTCAATGGTTACAGGTTCAACAGGACTTCCCCACTCCAACTTGCCGTGATGTGAAAGAATAATGTGTTGCAACATCTCGATTTCTTCACTTGTAGCCTCTTCATCTGAAACATATTTTTTAGGCAATTCAGCACCCAAGAAAATATGTCCGAACAAGAAACCTTTCTTAGAGAAATCTTCTGCCAAACCATTAGAATACTGGTATTCTTCAACTTTCATAATGTCGTGATAAACAATACCTGCAATCAACAAATCTTTATTTGCTGTGGGGTACATTTTTTGGACAAACAAGGCTAAATCAAGCATTTCTTTAACGTGTCGCAAAAGACCTGAACGCTTATAGTGGTGCATACGTTTTGCAGCAGATACCACTTTCAAGCTCTCTCCAAATTCTTCTAACACGCCAAGAGTTGCTTTTTTAAGGATAAGATTGCTCATAGAATAAACCAACTCCAAAATATCCTTGTAAGTACCTTCAACGTCAATCGGTTCAGTTGGGATTAAATCAGAGATGTCAAAATCATCTTCTGGGAATGTAAAATCTTGGATATTGATTTTATATTTTCCACCGTAGTAATCCGCATTACCATTCACAAAAAGAACAGAAGCTTTTTGCAATTCTTGCCAAATACTTTCAGTCACATTCCAAATTTTACAATTAGGAACGCTTGCTGTTTTGTCAGATAAGGTAAGTTCGACATATTTATTGCCATTCTTGGCATCTTTCAACATAACTCCACTAACTAGGCAATGTTGTGAAATTTTCTCTGGTTGTTCTACTAAATTCATATTTTTCCTCATTTCTATTTTTTCTTCCAGTCGCGCCCAATCCACAAAAGAGCGAATGTTTCTTGATTGTCTGCATTATATAACCATTCTTGACACTCTTCAGAAAGATGATTGGCTTCCCAAACGAGTGGGTTTAATGCAGAAGACAAGCTAACTTTGTAGGATGTTAAGTTTTTACATAAACGTATCCAATCTTCAACAGAAGATGGAACGCTAGGAATCTCAAAAGGAACACATTCAATCTCTGTGAAAGCCTTAATCACTTCTTCATCAGTTACACGATAATCTTCTTCACTCAATAACGTATCTAATTTTACAAACATAATTTTCGCTTCTCCTTTCTATATTCCAACTTTTCTAGTAGCGATAAGTTACTCAATGGAATTAGGTCAGAATTAGAATATATAGGTCCACTCCTCCTACAACCCCTAGAAAAGAGATAGTCATTCTTTTCTTTTTTCAATATAATCTCGTCAAATGGATTCCACAAAGTTTCACCCATTGGTGTAGATTTATGAATCGGTTTTTCATAACTAAGCAAACTCTCAGCTATATAAACCAACTCTTCATCTGTTGTTATATCCAACAAAGCTTCCAAACATATCTTGAAATATTCTAAATTCCAATCATGTAAACGTTCATGGAGATTAGAATAATCCTGACTTAGATAGACCTCTAGAAACGCTCCGATAGCTTGCGAACGAGAAACCCCAGCTTCGCAATGAACCAAAACATTGATTTTTGGATACTTCTCCTTGTAGTTATCAATAAATCCAATCAAAGAATAAGCTAACTCTTTAGAAAAAGCGTTGTTATCAAGTTCATATTGTTCATAAACAGTCTTTGTTGGTTCAATCTTACTAGGAGGAATATCTATAAAAGGCAGGTGCAGGACACCCACTAGATTTTTTGCTGGATGGAATCGAATAGAAATCTTTTCCAAATCTTTTTCGTCTGTGATGGATACTATAACATAATCAGAACCTTGAGAGGTATTTTTTCTAAATAACCCTCCATTCCAAACACTAGCTAAAGCATCCGTGGCAGACATTACTTTTACCACATTCATTTGTTTTTCCTTTTTTATTTTTATAATAATATTCTACCACAAAACTTATAAAAAGTCAATTATATAACAAAAAAACTAGCCTTAGACTAGCTTTTTTTACTAATTGATTTTTTCAAATTTTTCACTATTCATGGAATTTTCTTCTTTTGGTTCTTTTTCATGTTCTTGATGCTCAAGGACAACGTTGTAAATAAGCAGATTAACCCCTGCAAAATACGCTTGTCCGAATAAATAACTCACAAAAGGGATGTGATAAGAAATATTCAACCCTAACAAAAAACTAATCCAAAGAAAAATCACAAAAGCAATAATGAAAATTCCAATATTTTTTACTTTATTCCCAAAACTTTTCGGAACATACTTATTGTATTTGCTGATAGTTTCTAACATTTCTTTATAAGCAGACTTCATCGTAATAGGCATCAAAATAGTCAATAGAGTGAACATAAGGTTTGTAAGAATAGTTCCATCCATTATTTTTTCTCTACTTTCCTTTTTCTTCTTTCAACTGGAGTTGTCAAAGCTTCTTCAACTGACATCCCCCTTCTTCTTCTAGCTTTGTAAGTATTAGGTTCAATCTCATAATGGTCACACATAGCTTTTAAAGTTTCGTATCTATCCCCCAAATAATCAAAACATTCTCTTGATTTTTGATAATCCCTCCTAGCAACAGGGGTCATCAACGCTTTCTCCACCGACATTCCAGTTTTTATTCTTGAACGATAGGTTTCAGAAGTTTTGCATGGGTATTTAGAAGCCATATCATGGACGGTTTCATATTCATTTCCTAAGTGGTCTTTAATTTCATCTTGCACTTTAAACGGAGTTGTTAAAATCTTCTCTAACGTCCAACCTAATTTCTTCCTATAACCATATACAGTCCTAGTAATCCCATAATGGTCAAGCATGTCACCAATCGAAGAAAATTCATTTCCTAAATGGTCTTTACAAGCAATTCCTTTTTTTGTATGGTCTCCAATCGGAGTTGTCAAGGTTTCTTCTAAAGTCCAACCAGCTCTTAACCTTTGGTAATAAGCACTAGTTGTAATCCCATAATGCTCACACATTGTTTTTAGACCAATAAAGACATTTCCTAAGTGGTCTTTTTGTACGCGTCCAGTATTATAGACACCTTCTTTTTTAGTTAAAACATCTTCTAAGCTAAAACCAGCAGCTAATAATTTTTCTGCAATTCGAGGAACAACATCGTAATGTTTATATAGTTCCTTCTTACCAACAAAAGTGTTTCCCAAGTGGTCTTTAACTGTCGGTAATTGTGGATTGATAGGTGTTGTCAAAGCTTTTTCAAGAGACCAACCACGAGATTGCCTCTTTGCCAGAACAACAGGGGTGATTCCATAATAAAGTGCCATAGCCTTTTTTGTAGGGAATTTATTGCCCAAATGGTCTTCAAACACAGTTTTATTTAAACTAGATACACTAGGTTTTACAGACTTTAGTTGAGACTCAGACGTTTCAGTGTTAGAAAACAGATTGGTCAAACTAACCACTCTTCCAGCAGGGGCATGAAACAACTTCCCTGAAGCTGTCTCAAAGACATTCCATGAAATCTCCTTAATTTTCTCAGATGATTTAAGCTCTTGGAAATTCTTCAAGAAAATATCTTCTCTTTGGTAAATCTCCTTCAATTCATCCCACGTTTGAAATTTAACCCTTTGCCCATTTTTACTAAAGTAAAAAAAGTTTTTATTCCCAGAAGGACTGAGAACATAAGGCAAAGCAGCAATGTGTTCAGGATTTAAAGGTGAGTAACTAGAACTTAAATAAATAATTTGTTTCTTTTGGTCAAATACAGGCATTTATTTTCCTTTCTCTTTCTATCTTTTCTCTTTCTTGTCTTCGTGCAACAATATCTCCTAAAATTTCCAAATCAATAATGCCAGATTCATTTCTTGCAGTTGTCACATTGTAATAACGAATGTTATATTTTTCAACAACTTCAGAGATATTTTTGTACCAATTTCCGTCACTATCTTTGAGAGGTCTCAACTCACCTTTTACACAAATAAAATTCAATGGAAATTTATGTCTTAACCAAGATTCCAAGCGATAACGAAGTGCTGGTCTAGTGTGGTTGAGTTTTTGAGCTAACTCTTTTAAGTTAGCAACCTCAAAATAATCATAAACTTCTTGAAATTCTTCTGTGTCATAGTAACGCATGCTTTTTTTACCCCTGTTTTATATATTCGTATTTTTCTTTAATAATATTATAGACGATAGTAAAAAGTCAATTATGTAAAAAATAAAAACACTCTCAAAAGAGTGCTTATTTTTCATCAGACAACTTCTTCTTCAATTCTTTAATCAAGTCTGGTCTGAAATCATTCCAGTTTTCCATTCCAAGAGACTTAGGAGGAAAGACAACTGGCATTGCCATTTTTTCAGAACTTCCTTTCAAGTAAGCAATATACTCATCCATGTTATCGCCTTCTTGAATATTCACTTCTACAAAGTTAATTCCTTCTCTAGTCAAAAGCATTTTCGTCTGACGACATTTTACGCAATTATTGATAGAATAAACAAGAGTTGTATTCGGATGATTTTCTTGTGTAATTAACGACATTTTTTTACCGCCTTCTATTATTAGATAAAAATATTATACCACAGAAAACAAATAACGTACAATAGAAAAGAACTGTCTGTAACAAAGTATTTTTTTATAGTTTATGACAAAAAATTAAAAAAACATTAGAAAAAATAAAAAATAGTATTGACAAATAGATTTTTATGTGCTATAATAGTTCTTGTAAGTTAGATAAATGAATTTTACCAAGCAAGTTTGTGAAAACAAATAATTGGATTGCTAAAACTCAAATCTAATACGGTTTGGTCAACCTAATTGACCACGCTCTATTGTTTCTTCAGTAAGGACTATCAACCCTGAAGTTATGTGGAGACAAAAGAGACTACGCGCCCAGACAGCACAAGGAAACTTGAACGGTTGCTGTCACAACTAGGGGCTTCCGATTCCCCTAGTTTTTCTCTTTGATAAATTGCAGGGATGGCGGAACTGGCAGACGCACAGGACTTAAAATCCTGCGAGCTTTAGGCTCATACGAGTTCGATTCTCGTTCTCTGCATTTTTCCTTCTTTGATTCAATAGCTCAACTGGATAGAGCATACGCCTTCTAAGCGTAGGGTTGCAGGTTCAAGTCCTGCTTGAATCATTATAGCTTTAGGTGAAAGCCTACATCATTATCTTCCTGATGACACATAGGGGAGTGTAGTTTCTTGATTAACGACAAAGCGTCGCTCAAGAAATCAAAAATGATGAACTTGTAACTATTTTCCTGCTCGAATCAGATGAACTAGGGCGACAATAATGTTGACGAAGCGTAGCCAACTTCTGAGTTATTGTGAAGGGATGGTAGCTAGAACGGATGATGTGTGGAGGAGCTTTTGGTGTTAGGTTCGAAACTAACAAGAAAAAGTGATGGACACGTTCTGGATAGTTACAAAACGCTATATTCAGACTTAGTAGCTCAGTTGGAAGAGTGCCTTACAAAAGAATTTAATTTAAGACGAAAACCAAGTCTTAAAAATAAATCTTTATAAAACTGCTTTGACAACAGTATAAACCCTGTCACTACCGTGGGTTACACGGAAAGTTACGCTTGTGGACTGTTATAGCAAATGAAAGTAGATTTTACATTTTAAAGTGTAAAGACAAAATCA
>ERZ772961.378-NODE-378-length-18891-cov-3.605171_pt1 | contig 18891 bp, 17 predicted proteins | sample MGYA00580677_ERZ772961 | MGnify/ENA primary metagenome ERZ772961 (study PRJEB29015, sample SAMEA2738088) | human oral metagenome | biome: human oral; feature: human-associated habitat; material: saliva | place: China | collected 2227 ... | reverse complement strand
CTAAACTACAATGTATGAAAGAAAATAACGCAACTATACTTACAGATTGCACAAAATACTTAAAATACATAGAAAGACACTATGGAAAAGATTTCTTCGAACAATTTAAACAACGAAATAAAAAAGATGAAGATAGTAGACTTAACGAACCAGAGTCCTGTTCCACAAATTAAAGACTTTCATAAAGTTGTATTCATTTGCCAACAATGCAAAAAGAAGTCAGAAAGAACTGGAAAAACTTATTTAAAATATGGCGTGATTTGTATAAATTGTAGAAATGAAAGTAGATACGCTGAATCAAGATTTCATGCTAAAACTGAATTCTATACTTCAATAGCTTTATATAACTCACCAAATAAAATACCACAACATTGGAAGTTCTGGTATTACTGTATTGACTGTGGCATTTCTGTTCATAGAAAAGGACAACATTTTAATTACAAATTTTTATGTGAAAATTGTAACAAGAAGAAAACTTCGTTAGAACGTTATGGAGTAGAAAACCATGCACAACTTCCAGAAATGCGAGAAAAAACAAAATTACTTTTTAAAGAAAAGAAAGAACAAATAAAACAAAAGCGAATAGAAACATGCTTAACAAAATATGGCCAAGTACACAACAATTCTAAAGAAGCAATTGAGAAAAGAAAGCAAACAATTAGACAGCGTTATGGTATAAATCCATTATGGAGCAAAGAAGCTTTAGAAAAGGCTAGACAAACTTGTCTTCTTAAATATGGAGAAGAATACACTACTAGATTACCTGCTTTTAGAGCTGCTAATTTCTCTACCTATAAATACAATGATTTGTATTTTGATTCTTCTTGGGAATTGGCTTTCTATATCTACCATATAGATAATAACTCTAATATAGGGCGTGAACCTGAAAAGTTAGAGTATTACTTTAATAATTCTAAACATTATTACTTTCCAGATTTCAAAATTGATAACCAACTTTTTGAAATTAAATCACCCTACTTGTATAGCAAACTTCTTATTCCAAATACGCTAGAAAATGCAAAATTAAATTGCATGTTACAGAACAATGTAACAATAATCACTGATTGCTCCAAATATTTAGCCTATATAAAAGCTAAATATGAAAAAAACTTTCTAAAAAGTTTTAAAATCTAATCTTCAAAAATAGTATTTCCAATTTCGTCATCTCTGGTTAAGTCAGCGTAGTATACTGCATCTAACTGGGAATTTTTTGCTAAAACAACTGTATTTATAAAAGAGTCGAAACAAGTAATTCTAAGACTAGCGCCTTCATGCTGCTTATCCCAGATAAATTTATCAACATTGCTATGTTCCAATATAAGAGAGCCATTCCTATAAATGTTACTATCATATCTAATTTGTGGCGTCTTTAAATTAATAAAAATTATTTTTAATCCTCTTCTTGGCTTTAATCCGATTTTATTTAATATAATAGCTAAAATTTCATCTATAGAGTTATCTTTTAAATCAAATATATTTTCAATATACTTATTATCAAAATCTATAGCAAAAAGGTTACCAGAATTATAGTAACTTCGTAAGCTAGCTTTTGGATATTTATCATTCACCAAATCTTCGTAATAAATTCCCTTGTATTCCGATAGCCTAATAGGATTTAAGTAGGCTTCTAAACCATTTTTCTTTATTTGTGAAGAATAAATAGTTTTGTATTTAGCTATATTGTCTAGAAATACTTTAACTACAGCGGCACCTTTTTTCAATGACAATGATTCAAACTGCTGCTCATTATTTGAATTATCTTCCTGGTCCCATATTGTTGGTTCCACGCATGGCCTAAAATCAAACATGAGTTTTTTGCAGTCAGCTTTACTGCTCTTATTAAACGCCATAACAAAAAGTGACCCATTTCTACAATACTCTGCAAAATACTCTGGATTATTTTTTGTACCAATACACCACTTAGCACCTATACCACCACAATTAAATGAATCACAAAATACCGCAGCTTCATGAGATAAAATGCCAACATAGAGGAAATTTTCATCCTCAAGCTCGTTTAGAATTATAAAATCAGCATTAGAGCAGTTCTCTCCGGACTCTACAACATTAAGCCCAGAATTATAGAAAACTTTTCTAGCGTCTAGTTTTGCTAGCTTTTTATTCTGGCTTTTTGTTCCATTCTCCAGATAATACATAAACGCTTCTATAATATTTTTAAAGAGTTCTTTCTGGTCTTTTTGTTGCCAATTAAATTTATACTTATCAGCAGCATTTGAGTTTACAAAAGCTAAAAGTGGTTCATAATAGTTATAAAGGTTTATATTGTTTTGTCCAAGCACAAAATAAGACTCTATTGCTAAGTCTTCATCATAGCTCTCTTCTATATCATTATACAATTTATATAATTTAGATAAAAATCTGTCTTTATTAGCTTCTTGTAGGATATATTCAAAAAGTCTATTTTCATTTAATTTATCATCTTTAAATAAGTTTTTATTTTCAGTATTCAATTTGTCTATAACTCCTTCATCATCTACTAATGGTTTCTCTCTAAAAATTTTTAATATAGGTGCCGATTTACTATCTGTAAGCGCTACATTATAAGATTTATCAAAACCACCAAAAATATCTGTTAATAATATATCCAGTGCTATATATCTGGAAAGTGGTTTAACTTTTGTTATTTCTTGTCCATTTGATAATTTTTTCTTAAATTTTAGTTTTTGATAAGTTTCTGGTATTTTAAATTTCTTTTCAACTGGATATAAGAAATAGAACATATTATCCTTGGCTTTTTGAGTTGACTGTCCATTTTCCTTAGCTAAATAATAATAACGTTTTAAGAAATCTATGGCTCTAATGTTATTTCCTTTCTCATCTGTAAAAAATTCATTCTTATTGTAATTATCAAAGTCCCTTCCTAAAATATGAATATTATTTGGAGAATCCCTATATATTTTACTGAGTATTGTGGAAAGCGCGCATTTTGGTGAAACTTCATTAAGTAACATAAATATAATTAACTTACAAAAACATATAATAAAGAATGAGTAATATAGAACTATCAAAATTAGATAATAAATATACTATGTTAGTATATATATGTACTAATGGCAAAATTGATTGTTATAATATAGTAACTAAAGAAGTTGAAAAACTTTATCATTCTGATATTGATAATAGAAGGAAAATTTTTAATTCTTTAGAAGAAGGGCTACAACATGCTGGTAAAAATTGTGATGATGTGGTATTCGCTATTATAGACCCTATTGATGGCGCTATTATAAATAAAGTCTATAAAGCTTATGGGGGATATGTAACTCTAAATGGGATAGAGAGGCAAAAATAATGACTTTGAACATAATCTTAAGAATTTTATTTATAATTGTTGTGTATGTAGTATATGAATTTCTTATTTCAAGATTTAATTTTATTAAAATCTATACTAAAAATGGCGTATATAAGCGTCTTTTCATTAGAAGAATAGAAGAATCAACCATAGATTATGACATTAATAGTAGAGCTAGCATAAAAGAAAAAATAGCTAAAAGGCTTAATGAACAATTAAAAGAAAAGCTTAGTATAGAGTTTAGTTTAGATGAATATAACCTAGAGCTAGAATCCACTCTGTCTTTCACTATATATACATGGAAAATTCTCATAAGTAAAAAGCCAAAAGAAGGGCTTAGAGAAAACCAACTGTATAAAGCGGAGATTATATTTTAAAATGATTTTTGGTCTATTTGTTCTTGTTCTATTCTTAGCAGTTATTGCATTAAAGCAAATTATTATTTTGTATAGAAAACGCTTTATTTCTATGAATTTAAGTTTCATAGAGTCTAACTATAACATGTATTTTGTTTCTAGCCATATACAAAATTACGCGGTGATTTTAAAAAGTGGACAAGAACTTAAAGATTTACCAAATAGTAAAGTTGAAAAGTATGGTCTTAGATGTGGTTTAATCAGGTCTATTGTATGCGATTTAGAAGTAGATGCTAAAGAAATTGAGTCTATAGAAGATGCTTTTATAATCAAGAGTTATTTTGATGACAATCTAAGAAAAAGTAAAAGTGTGTTAATTTTCAGTAATCCTATTTTGTTAGAAATGACTAGAACTGTTAGGCAAAGTTGGTACAATTAAGTTAACTTCAAATATATATTTTATGGAAAATAAATTACTTGATGGAAAATTAGTATCAGAAAAATTATATACTGAACTTAAAGAAAAAGTTTCTAAGCTTTCTATAAAGCCAAAATTAGCTGTTATTTTGGTTGGTGATAATCCAGCTTCTAAGTCTTATGTTAAGAGTAAACAAAAAGCTCTTTTTAAAGTAGGAATGGAAGATGAAACTATAACATTGCCAGCTAGTATAACGGAGGAAGAATTAATAGCCAGAATAAATGAGCTTAATAATGATAATAGTGTTAATGGAATTTTAGTTCAGTTGCCATTACCAAAACATTTAAATGAAACTAAAATTCTTAATACTATTAAGCCAGAAAAAGATGTAGATGGGTTTACTACTATAAATGCAGGATTACTTTTCTCTGGTCAAGAACCATATTCTATTCCATGTACTCCAGCTGGAATTTGTAAATTACTGGATGAGTATAATATAGAAACGTCTGGTAAAAATGTAGTAGTCTTGGGGCGCTCAAACATTGTTGGTAAACCAATAGCATTTCTTTTAAGTCAAAAACCCTATAATGCTACGGTTACTATATGCCATTCTGCAACTAAGAATTTAGCAGATATTTTAAAGCAAGCTGATATTATTATTGCTGCTATAGGAAAACCAGAATTTATCACTTCTTCGCTTATAAAAGAGGGCGCTATTATTGTTGATGTTGGCATTAACAGAGTGGAAGACAAAATAAAAGAAAAAGGCTATAGACTTTGTGGTGATGTTAACTTCCAAGACTGTTACAATAAATGCAGCTTTATAACTCCAGTTCCCGGCGGAGTTGGTTTAATGACTGTAGCATGTTTAATTGAAAATACTTATAAAGCTTGCCTTAAGGCCAATCAAGTGTAGATATCCCACAATTACATATAATAAATAATTGTGAGGTGAAAATTATGAAACAAATTATATTACCAATGATGGCTAATAGTGAAGACACAATAAGAGCGCCATCAAGAGCTTATACACAAGCTTTTGGTTTTGATAGAAATATCTATGATGAGTATTTAATAATAGGCTCTAATGGTGGTGAGTCGGATGAATCTGGTGAAACTTTGTTTCATGAAAAAGTTTATCATATACAAAAGCATTTAGTTTGCGGTGAGTTAGTTCATAATTCTTCTACAGAAATTAATTTGTATGTAAATAAAAACGGTGAGGCTTTTAAATCATGGAAGGGCAAATTAAAGTCCGGTCCGGTTTGTAATTTTCATACTGGTAAAGTTTTTAAATATGTGAGAAATTAAAAAGAGTTTTAAGTATAAATAAAGGTGACATTCTTAAGTGGAGTGTCACCTTTTTTATTTTTATTAGTAAATACGCTAATTAATTATAATCTTTTTAAAAAGGAAATATATACATATGAACAGAATAAAAGAAACTTGGGCTAAATATTATGAGTCCTCTGACTCCGTTTATGTTGAATTGATAGCGGAAGGGCCAAATATTAAAGTATTCGCTAAAAGAGAACCACTCTATGAAACCGGTTGGGAAGTAGATTACGAAACTGGCACAAATCGTGCTATTTTAGAATGTAAAGCACAGGGTGAGGAAGAATTCTCACCGTTAAATGGTAAAGAATTTTTTGCCGTTATTACTTGCAAAAGTATGTATGAATATGTAGAAACTCGTAGATTTGACGCTACTCGTGATGAACCAGCAGAATCATACGGCTACTATACTTCACGTGGAGACAAAGAGTTTGGTGATTGGGAAGACTCTTTCCAGTTCTATGAAACTATAGAAGATGCTAAAAAAGCAATGCAAGTAGGCCCTGCTAAGTGGGAAAAGGGCACAGTTGGCATTTTTGACTCAGAACTGGCTGGCCTTGTAGAAATTTCTGATAATGCATTGTCTTTATTGCAAGATCCAGAAGACGTCAAAATAGACTACTAGCTTTTTTCTAGCTGAATACTAATTAAAATATAAAAATAATTGGTTCTTAACTTTTTATAGAAACACGGCAGTTTTTATAAAGAGTTAAAGTATTATTATAAAAAGTGCAGTAAATAGGAGAATAATTAGAGAAATATAACAATTATAAAAAGGTCATATATTAGCAATAAAAGGACTTAAAAATGCCTTAATAAAAGAAACAAAAAATCTGCCTTAAAAACGATTCTTAATTGCGTCCTGTTTTTTGTTACTTTTTCTAATATTAAATATTCTTCCTTTTTATATTAAAAGCACAAAAAAATTTTTTAAAACCTTATAGGAAATATAAAAGTATGTCTTTAAGTAATAGAATGAGCGCTTCTAATGAGGCAGAGAAGCGCCAGTTGGATGAAACTTTAACGCGGTCTGACCGCAATTACCGTCTTGCAAAGCGTGTTGATGTTTGGAAGAACATGCCCGGAATTGGCGAGGGGATGGAAAACTTCGACGAAAATATTCAGCGTAATTTGGCTTGTAACCTTGATAACGAAGCAGCGGTTCTTAATCGTTTGTCCGAAGCACAGACATCTGAAGCATTCCAGGGTTTTACACCTAAACAAAATTGGGTCGCTTAATGGTAACATTAAGATGAAAACGTAGTGAATTGCTGGGAAATCTTATATTAAGCCTTGAGCAACTTATTTAAGACAATCAGCAGCGAAGTTTATAAGAGTAAAATTTAAAATAACAAATATATAGAGAAAAGGCTTCTAAGTTTTTTTAGAAGCCTTTTCTATTTTTAATATTTACTGAAATTTGCTAGTCGTTCTTCTTCAGTTAAATGTTTTCCAAAGTATATCGCATCAGAACCAACCGCTACTTTTTCCCAGCAATGGTTAATATAGTCTTTAGAGAAAGGCCGCTTATTAACATAATAATCCATAATAGAATGTATACAGCACTTTCTACAGCTACCACAATTATACTTCTCAAGTTTAATTCCATACTTAGCTTCATTCCTAGCATGTAAGCTTTTATTAAATCTTCCACTACCAACACAAGAATAATAATAGTCTATAGCATTATGATTTCTTAAATATTCTAATCTAGCTGCTTTTTCAACTGTATCATCAACTTGTAAAAATTCTATACCAGCTCTTTCTTTAAGCTTGTTAATAAAAGCCAAAGTCAATTCTCTAGTATCAGCAATATTATATTCTTTAGCACATTCTGCCAAAGGCAATCTTAAATCATCTCCACAGCTTAAAATACCAATATTTAATTTTAACATGTACTCATATGCTATGGTATACAGCAGCGTATTCTTGAATGGATTTTCAAACCAAAATTTACTTTTTCCACTAGCACTCATAATAGCAATATGTAATGGAAAATTAAAATATTTAGCAAATTTTTTTGCCGCTTTTAATTCTTGTCCATTTGTATACTTATTCATATTGGCAACATGAAATAAATGTACCTCATATCCTTGCTCTCTTAAAGAAAGTGCTTGATATACACTATCTAGTCCGCCTGAGAAACAAATAAGAACACTTTTATCATTAGTAGCAAGAACTTTAGGCATATCTAAATCATGATAACTAAATTTATGGCTTTGATTAAATGCAGAGCAAAGAATACTATTAGGCTCAGAGAATATACTATTAACCTGATATAAAGGCGGAACAAATATTTCTTTATTGAAACACTTATATAAATCTACTGCTTGTTGGATTAACATGCCGCAACAGTCAGATTCTGTTGTTATTTTTAGCTCATCATTACTAAAAGTCATACTGCTATGTCCTATTCTATTACAACAATATATTCAGCAGTATTACAATTTGTAGTATCTTTATTTCTAGATTTAATATAGGAGAAATTACCTAATTCCTCAGCGACTTTGTTCTTATACTTCTGAATCTTATTATCTACTACAAAAACATATTTTTTGCATTTATATTTTTTAAGAACTACATCTATAATATTATCACAATTCAAGTCACACTTAACAAGACTACCGTCTAGAGTCCGCCATTGCTCTAAATCACCATAAGGCGGACAAGTAAATAAGCAGTCATATTCCTCTTGAGTGTCATCTTCTTTTAAGCTATCTTTACATACTAGTTGTACTGTACTTTTAGTATTTGGGCTTACCTCTTTCCAGAATTCATAAATTTCAGAATTTTCTTTAATTACAGCATCGTTAATATCATACCCGATATAGTTTTTATCTAGAGAAAGAGCACCAAGCAATCTTCCACCAAACCCAGTAAATGGGTCAAATACAGTATCAAATTCACCTAAATACTTATTTATTAAATACTTTGCAAAAATCGGCTTAAAGTATGAAACATAAGGCGCTTTCATTGAAGTGGTCAAGCCAATGCCGTAGATTTGTTCCGGCACATAGCCATCATCAATATACTTCATGTTATCTTTTTCTTTGTACCAATCTGAGCATCTAATTCTATTCTGATAAAATTTATGAAATAAGTCTCTATCAGTTTTTAACTTCTGCCAGTAATCATAAGGGCTATAACTGCCTTTTCTATTTGCAAACTTAAGACTATTATTAAAATACTTAACAATCTTGCTGTTATTTCTTGTATAGTTTATACCTTCTTCTGAGACATTTTTTCTAATTAGATTGGATACTTCTGAAGTTAAGTCTTTCTTAGTAATTTCACGCTCTAGTGTTTTAGGAAATTCAATTTGTTTAATTTTTTCCCATTCTCTATCAAGGTACTTTGTTGTAACTTCTAATGCTTTTTCTTTTGTACAATTAGCCATTCTATTTTCTTCCTACATTTTTAATTCTACACGATTTTAAAAAATCTTTGCTGTAGATTTGTTCCACGTACTTTATATATTTGTGGCAATCTGTGATTATTTGCACGCCATTCCTAATCATACATTGATGTTTTGCCTCGAATTTTTCATCTAAAGACCTATCAAAAGGATTTATCATTCTACTAGCTGGATTGCGATTTTCGAAGAATTGTAAACCCTTAATTTCTACTAAAGCGCCATTCACTCTAAAATCTGGGAAATACGAATAGTCAATCCCATTGAAGTTGTAAATAAAAGAGCAAGTCTCCCTTATGATGTTCTTGCCCTTATCAATGCAGTAAATATAAAAAGCTAGCTCCCAAGAAGAATCGAATTTTAAATCGTTATAAAGATAAACTGACTTATAATGATAATCTGGTCTATAGATTGCATGTGTTTTTTTTACTTTAGCTTTCTTATAGCTATTTCTAAAAGCTCTGCTTTTCTTCCAACGTACAGACTCTATTTTAGAAGCGTTATCTACTCCGTACTTTCTAAGCATTCCACTTTTCATAGCATTTAAGTTTTTCTCTTGATGTGACTTCCAAGTTTTAGATTTCTTTTTATTTATCTCTTTATTGTGGGAAGGATTGGCACATCCATAACGCTGTATCATAGTAGCCTGTTTTTTAGCAGTAATGCTTTTTACTCTAGCAATGTGTGTTTCACCATATTTCTCTTTAACGCTTTCTACTCTAAGACAGTTTGAACATACTAGCCTTTTATCTGACAAAAACATTCTAACGCTTCTAGTGGAGGCTAGACCGCAGGATTGGCAAACAAATTCTACCTTTTTGTAATTTTTAATTTCTTCTGCTGGAGTATTGCTGTCTACTTTTAGAAGCGGCTTTTTTGGTAATTGAGTTTTTGCTATAGATTTATTACAGTTAGGACAATTTTCTGGTATAACTTTTGTATGCTTTAAGTCCATTAGCCATCTCGTAAATGGTTTAGAACATAATTTGCATTCGAATTTTATAAGCTGCTCACGTTTATAGTATTTTGAAGTTTCTTTAATGCTGTTGTTTACAAGTTTTACTGGCTCTTTACTATACTGCTTCGGCATTTTCTATCCTACAAGACCTTAAGAAGTCTTTTCCATATTTATTATTAACATAGTCTAGATATTTAGAACAGTCTGTAACTATAATTATATTGTTCTCCAACATACATTTATGCTTTGCTGCTGCGCGAACATTTTCTGAGCTATCGTAGGGATTAATAAGCTCGCCATTTTCATTAAAAAACTGCGGTCCTTTAATTTCAAAAATCCTATTTTTAATTTTAAAATCTGGAAAATACTTATGCTCTCCGCCCTCATAAGAGTAATCTATTGAGCAGGGTGTTCTTATAACTTTAAAATTATGGTCTATATAGTAGATATAAAAAGCTAGTTCCCATGAAGAATCAAAATTTAAAGAATTAAAAGAATAATTTGCTCTTACTGCACGGGCATATTTACTTTGATTAAAGTGTTTAGCACCATACTTTCTTAGACAAGTTTGCTGAGTCTTCTTGATAACTTCTGCATTTTGAAGCGCGCACGCTGTTCCATATCTTTTTAAACAAGTTTGCTTTGCTTTTTCCTTTACTTCTTGCGACTTAGAGCTAACTTCTACACCAAAATTTTTTAAACATGTCTGTCTAGCTTTAGCTTGTATTTTTTTAGACTGCATTGGGTGGTCTACTCCATATTTATCATTGCAAGTTTGTTTGAATTTCTTCATTATAGCATCGCTTTGAAATGGGTAGGCCACACCATGCCTTTTTACCATAGTCTGTTTAACTTTTTCTTGTATTTCCTTTGATTGCATAGAATTTTCAACACCATATTTTTTTATGCATGTATTTTTAACCTTTTCTTGAATCTCTTTTGATTGCATTACATGCTCAACACCGTATTTTTCTAAATTTGTTTTTTTGGTTTTTTCTTTATTATTCTCAGACTGGAAAGAATACTCAACGCCATATTTTTCTAAATTTGTTTTTTTAGTTTTTTCTTTTACTATAGATGACTGCGCGGAGTTTTCTACGCCATATCTTTCTAGACAAGTTTGTTTTGATTTCTCCTTAACAGATTCAGCTTGAAATGGATTAACAACACCGTATTTTTTAATATTTGTGAGTTCTCTGCCGCACTTCTGGCAGAGAAACTTAAAATTTTTGCCCCTTTCTCCACGCCTTTTCCTCTTAGTAAATTTATGGTTGCAGTCATTGCATATAAATTTAAAATATACATCACAACTTAAATTATTATACTCTTCCATATCATTTATAAAAATTAAATTTTCCATACTTAAAATATTAGCTTCCAACCTTTTGAAAAAGCCTCGACTAATTTTTTTATAATTATTTTTGAAAATAAGGAAATTTTATAGAATGAAAAGCTTTAGATTACAGTTTATAGACCTAGATTCTAGCTATACTATAAATACTTCAGAAGACCCTATAAAAGGGTTTTTAATCTGTCGCGCGCCCAAGGGCACATCAGAAGCGGCGTACTTTCCGTACGGCAACGAAAAGGCTATAAATGCCCTATGTGGTCTGCCCACCGCGCATTGGATAGACCTCTACGAAGCTGTAGCCTTTAATAGGGAGTACGGTTTGTACATCTCTAGTCCCCCGGGTACGGGAACCAAGCACCCCTCCTATTATGGTGGTGTTTATCTTACCAGTCGTGGTTCTTATGATTATTGGCAAGTGTCGGATGATAAAGACCCAAGCTTCGAAGTTTGTGTTCCATTAGGTTCAGAACCTGGTTCTTGGGGTTCAGATGCAACACCTTCTGACCTTTTTATTGAGCGTCTTTCTGAAAACTATACTAAGCAATTACCAAACTCCGGTAGTGCAGTAGTTCAATCCCAAGCTCTTTTGAAGATTAAAGATTTCCCTGCAAATGTTTTTGCACGGACAAATTTTATTAACCTCGACTATTGGGGAGCAGATGGCTGTTTAGTAGATGAGGGAACAGTTACCTATCAATTGAGAGGAAATCCTACTAAAGGAAGTTTGCACTATGTAGACCCAGATGATGGAACTCAGAAAGAGCAATGTGGTATTTATCTTCTTGAAGGCTCTACTTATACTATTTATCTTGGCGGTAATTCTGATGAAACAATTAATGGCCAGGAACATGTTACCGTAAGTAATAATACAATCTCTTCAAAAGCACCATGGCTTTCTTTAGATAAGCTTCTCAATTTTGATGAGTTAAGAAATACTAAGTCTGACCCAGTTTCTCTTTCAGTTGACCTTCCTGGCGGAACTGGAACTAAAGATGTAGAAATTAAGACTGGTGACTTCTTCCCAATAATGGAAAATGGCACTGGCGACGTTTATTTTGAGCAGACTGCAATAATTAAGTATCTTAAAGATAAGTTACTCCTAGGTCTTTCTAGTACTACTATTTATACAGACCATAAAAAGAAACAACTCTTAGAAGCTGACCCATTCAGTGGTTTGGAAGCTGGTTTAAGATTTCAATATCGTGTAAATATTAAAGATATTACATTCTGCCGCATTCATCAGAAATCCCCTAATGAAACGCCTACTTATGTTACTATTACTAATATTGGCTATGACAAGTGGAAGTATGACCAAGCAATGGCATGGGTTGATATTGCTTCTATTAAGGGCAGTGAGTCTGGAAAGCCTGACACATTCACAAAGCAGGTAGACAATAAGAATATAACCACACTTGTTATGCCGCCTAAGTTCTGCTCTGCTATTATGCAAGGTAACTCTGACGGTTTAGTTATGGTAACTCTTAATGGTGGTAAAGGCGACAAAGACTTTGCAGTTTATAAACTTGATACTACTATCAGCAAACTAAAAGACATAACCCACACTCTATTAACTCAGCGTGTTTATATTAACAGCAAGATTGATAATAACTTTAAAGTGCTTACTGATGATGTTACTGATGTTCATACCTATTCAGTTCGCGAAGTAGTTTCTGCTCATACTGGTGGAATTGGAAAGCACAAACTCTGTAAATGTGAAGAGTCTGATTCTGCAAAATATCAGCTTAAGCGGAATATTGACTATAACACGCTAACTATTTCTTGTAAAGAAGTTGTTATTCCTGGCGAATATACTTCTGGTGGCGAATTTACCGGTTCTTTATCAGAAACTGGAACTGACTCATTCGGTTCTAATATTTTCTGGCCTAATGTATTGCCTGAAGATTCTGTAACATTTATGGAAGTAGTCCCAGTTGCTACATTTGATGAAATTAAATCTATAAATACAAAAGGCTTCTTCACTGGTACTAAAATTGTAGACCCTATAGGGCCTGCTAAAGACGTTTATTCAAACTTCTTAAAAGGCCAAAGATTCTGTACTTATGTAAATAATCTTAATATTAAAGAGGGCAAACTCGGTTCTGCTTGGCGTGATGAATATTACCAGATTATTAAAGATGGTCTTATTGAAGCACAAAGTCCATTATATGAGGATGCGTTAATCTTTATGGAGCCGACTGGGTATGAAGAATTTAAGCCAGACTTAATGAGTCTCCGTGTTAAATACCATGATACGTCAACTGTTATTTCACCTAAGATTATTACTAAAGCGCAGCTTCAGAATCCTAAGACGATTACTGTTTCTGGTCGGAGCAAAGGTGTAGCACAATATATAGGCGAATTTAAGAAATATGACACTTTTACTGGAAAGCACTACTACTGTCAGCCTATTGGTGATGTTGGTCTTCAGTTAGCGCGTATTATGGATAAGAAACTTGGTGGAATTGCTCCGGCGGGTACAAATGATTCTCAGGGCTTAGGTGGTTGTTTAGCTCGCCCAGTACTTTCTGCAAAATGGCAATTCCCGGATTCGGCACTTCAAATATTAGACGAAAAAGGTTTATGTGCTATAACGTATGATGCTGATTACGGACTTATGATTCAGAGTCAGAAATCTACTCAAGACCCATCTACTGTAACTGATTGGTCTTATCTTGGACACAGCATGTCTTTTGACTTGTGTAAACGAGAAATTCGTGATAAGGTTATGACCCAACAGCTCTTTAAACGGATTAGTCCTTATTGGATGGAAATTAGAACTAAACAGGTTCAGGCAATTCTTGATAAGCGTACTACCGGAACTGACCCAATCTGGGCAATGGCCACTGTAGACATAAGCGGACAGAATACTAGTCAAACAATGGCACAAAGAAAGTTCGTTATAAAAGTAACGTGCAAGGTATTTGTCTATAGTGAATCAGTACTTTTACTGTTCGAGACAGTAAGTCAAAACTAAAACTAATATACACGAAATTTTTTAATAAAAAGCGCCTTAACAATTATTGTTTTGGCGCTTTTCTCATTTATAGGCTAATATAAATAATATATGGATTTAAACTTTAAAACTTATAAAGAACTTATAGACTATGCGAAAAATGAGACAAGAGTTAAAGGTGGCGGAAAATACTATGAGCTACATCACATAGTACCGGTATTTCTAGGTGGAACAAATGACAAAAGTAACCTTATTCTACTTACACTTTACGAACATGTTTTAGCACATTATTTGTTAGCTGTTGAGAATGAGAATAATAAAAAAGTCTATGCTGGTAATATTAATTCAGCATGGCTTATTTTCCATGCTAGAAGCAGCTACAAAAATAAACGCCAAGAAATAGAAAAGTGGTTAAAAGATGGGAATGCACAAAAACTTACTGAAGATATAAAAGTAAGATTTTTCGAACTAGGAAAGGAAAACTTAAAGAAAGCAAGAGCCGCTGTAGATTATAGTGATAGAATTTGGGTACAGAAGATAGGTAAAAATACAGCACCTCAAAGAATGTTAGAACGAAACTTAGGAAAAGGCTGCTGGACAGACTACGAAAAAATACCAAAGTGTCCAATATGTCATAGACCAAATTCTGAAGATTCTTTTGCTTGTTGTAAAAAACATGAAACTGAATATAGAGCTGAATTAAGAGAAAAAGTAAAACTAGTACAAGCAGAGAACTCTAAAAATATGTGGAAAAATCCAGAGATTAGAAATAGAATATCAGAAGCTAACATAGGTAAAAAGCATGCATCTAATGGAATATGGATTACTAATGGAAAAGAAAGTAAAATGATTAAAGAAGAGGAATTAGAAAATTATTTAGTACAAAATTGGACCAGAGGTAGAATTAACGAAGGTGGATGGAAACAACCGGAAGAAGTGAAACAGAAAATATCAGAAAGACGAAGACAAAGCTGTTATGTGTATAATGATATAGTAGACTGCAAGGAAATTAAAAAAGAAGAGCTAGAAGAATACTTAGCTAATGGTTGGAAAAAAGGAAGACGAGTAACTTACCGAAGAAAAGGTATTAAACAACCAAAAATGGGTTGGGTTTCTAATGAGCATGAAACCATAAGAGTACGAGCGGAAAAAATACCAGAGTATCTTGCTAAAGGTTATACAAGAGGAAGGCAGAACCAAGTTGGAAAATCATTCACTCAACCTAAAATGGCTTGGATTAATGACGGTGTTTCTAAAGTACAGCGTGTTAGAGAGGAAATAGCAAAAGAGTACTTAGCTATGGGCTGGAAAAGAGGTAGAACTTTCTAATTATGGACTTTAAATCGTATACTGAATTAATAAACTTTGCTAAAGTACAAAACCGACAAAAAGGAAATGGCAGTTACTATGAACTTCATCACATACTACCTAAAAGTATGGGTGGTACCAATGAAAAAGAAAATCTGATTCTACTAACACTTCAAGAACATGTTTTAGCACATTATTTACTAGCATTAGAGAACGAAACTTTAAATAAAAAGTATTATCATTCAAACATATACGCTGCTTGGCTTATAATAAATGGCACTGGAAAAACAAATAAAAACAAAATAACAGAAATACAAGAGTGGCTAAAAAATGAAACTGCTCAAAAACTTACAGAAGAATTAAAGATTAGACTTTCAACAGTGGCAAAAGAAACCCTATCAAAAGCGTCTACTGAATCATTCAACAAAGATAGAATTTGGGTACAAAAAGTAAACAGCTGCCAAAAACCACTCCATAGGTTAAAAAGAAACCTTCCAGAAAATTACAAAGAACTCTATAACGAAATTAAATGCTGTCCTATATGCTCCAAAGAAAATAGTTGCCATTCATTTGCTTGTTGTGAAGAGCATGAAAAAGAATATCTTAAAAATTTAAGGCTCAATATAAAGAAAAACTGTAGTAAAACATCAAAGAGTATATGGAAAAACCCAAATACAAGAGAAAAGATAATATCTTCTAAAACTGGAAAAAAATATGAAAATTTCAGTGGCACTTGGATAACTAATGACAAGGAAAATTTGAGGATAAAGCCAGAAGAGCTTCAGAAGTATAAACTAGCGGGTTGGAGAAAAGGAAGAAATTTTAATCTATTCAAGCATGATTATAAAAATAGGGCTTGGATAAATAAAGATGGTAAATCAAAAAGAGTGAAACAAATAGAACTAGAAAGTTACCTAAATAGTGGTTGGGTTCAAGGAAGAAGCAATTACACTACTAAGAAGGCCATTTATCCGAAAATGGCTTGGATTTGCAATAAGTATGAAGTTCTTAGAATAAGAGTAGAAAAAGTAGAAGAATATCTTAAAAACGGCTATATAGTAGGAAGAGTATGGAAAAATTGACCTTAATAAATCCGTTAGAAATGAAAATCTTTTAGAGTATGCTCTTCTTAAAAAACTTATCTAGTTACTACCTCACCAATAAGACCAGCATTAAACAAACCTAGCATTGATGGGCATTTAATACCAGAATCACCTTTTGCTAATATTACTCTATATATAGTTGTCCTAAGGAAAAATACGTTTAGTCCTGACCTACTGTTGTCTGATTTGTCATATATAAATTCACCTATGTTGCTAGACACAATACCTAAATAGCCAAGATCAAAACTATAATTATAAACAAGCCGTTTAGTTCTTAAATTTTTAAAAGTGATATTTAAGTTTTCTTCTCCACTTATTAAGTCAATACCTATCTTATCTGCTATTGCTAAAAAGATTTCCTCTAAAGAATTATTTTTTGAGCCAAATATATTTTCAATATCCTCATCTTCAAAGTCTATTGTAATGCCGGCATTTGACCTATAACTTTCTAATAGGTCAGCTTTAGGAAATACATCATTTAGAATATTTCTATAGTAAATAACACCGTCATTTGATAGCACTGCTGCGTTAATATACTCTTCTGCACTGCTGCTAATTTCTAGCAAATTAGAATAAACAGTTGTATAAGGCGCTACATTATTTATAAATATTTCAAGTATTTTTTTACCATCTGCTAGTGATTCATCTATTAGCTCAATTTCTTTATATGCTTCATCCATCTGATTCCAAATTTGTGGTCTTCTACCAATCTGGAATTCAAACATAAACTTTTTCTGCTTAGCTATGCTATTTTTATTAAAAGCTAAAACAAATATGGAGCGCTTTATATACTCTTCAAAAAACTGTGGCTTATCTTTTGTACCAATACACCATCTAGCGCCAATACCACCACAGTAAAAAGAATCGCAGAATACAGCCGCAGAATGAGTTAAAACTCCAAGATACAAAAAGTTATTATCCTCAAGTTCATTTAAGATTATAAAGTCAGCACCAGAGCAATCTTCTCCTGATTCTACTACATTAAGTCCTGAATTGTAAAAAATCATTTTTGGTTCTTGTTTTGCTAATTTTTTACGCTGGTTTCTAGTTCCATTTTCCAGATAAGAGATAAAAGCTTCTATAATATTTTTATATAGTCCCTTTTTATCTTTCTGCTGCCAGTTAAATTTATACTTATCTGCAGAATTCGAGTTAACAAAAGCCAAAAGCGGTTCATAGTAGTTATTAATATCTAGGTCATTTTGGGTAACACAGTATAAAAATTGCGCAGCTAAATTTAAGTCATAGTTTTCTTTTATATCACCGTACAACTCATATAATTTAGATAAAAATCTATCTTTATTAGCTTCTTGCAAAATATATTCAAAAAGCCTATTTTCCTTAAAGAGACTTTTATTTTCAGTATTCAATTTATTTATAATTCCTTCATCATCTACTAGTGGCTTTTCTCTAAAGATTTTCAATAATGGTGCTGATTTATTGTCTGTTAAAGCTACATTATAAGATTTCTCAAAACCACAAAAAATGTCAGTTAATAGAATGTCTAGGGCTACATATCTAGAAAGTGGCCTTACTTTTGTTATTTCTTGGCCGTTTGGCAGTTTCTTTTTAAATTTTAATTTTTGATAGGTTTCTGGGATTTTGAATTTCTTTTCAGCGGGATATAGGAAATAAAACATACCATTTTTAGCATCCTGTGTTGACCACCCTTTTGCCTTTGCTAGGTCATAATAACGTTTTAAAAAATCGATAGCTCTAATATCATTTCCCTTCTCATCGGTGAAAAATTCATCGTCTTTGTAGTTATTAAAATAATATCCGGGAATATGAATATCATTAGGGCTGTTGCTATTTTGACTGTTATTATTTGAGTGGTTCTCTATTGAAGAAAACGCTTGACTTGGCGCTACTTCATTTAGCTGATTCATTACTTAATTAGCTAATTTAAACATATATTATAAAAGATTATACTTCAAAATACTAGGGGGTTGGAAAGTAATTGAGATTTAATAAGCTATTAGAAGAGTTAAAAAAATTAGACAAAAAATATATTATGATAGCTAACTATTACACTTCTGGGAAACTTGGGTGCTATTATATAACTACTATGGACGTATATAGAAAAACTGCAAGCATGATAGAGCGAGATGTTATATTTCATCTTTAGAAAAAGGTCTAAGACATGCTGGTGAAAACTGTAACAAGATAGTATTTCCTTCTATAGACCGAGCCGATAGCATTATAATAAACAAAGTTTATAAAAAATTTGGTGGTTACGTTAATTTATGAAAATATAAAATATTTTTGACCTTTATTATAATATTATAAATTATGAGATTTAATAAGCTGCTTAATGAGCTAAGTAAGTTAGATAAAAAATATATTATGATAGCTTCACATTATACATCTGGAAAGCTAGAGTGCTA
>ERZ772961.373-NODE-373-length-19013-cov-6.978479_pt1 | contig 19013 bp, 15 predicted proteins | sample MGYA00580677_ERZ772961 | MGnify/ENA primary metagenome ERZ772961 (study PRJEB29015, sample SAMEA2738088) | human oral metagenome | biome: human oral; feature: human-associated habitat; material: saliva | place: China | collected 2227 ... | reverse complement strand
GTCGCGCGTCCTGCCCGTCGGCGCGGTGGCGACCGTCGACCGCTCCACGTGGACCGTTCCCGCCGTGTTTGACTGGGTGCGCCGCGGCGGCGACGTCACCTGGGTGGGCATGGAGGACTCCCTGAACCTGGGCGTTGGCATGGTCGCCGTCGTCTCGGCCTCCGTGGCTTCCGAGGTCCTGTCCGCAATTAACGAGGCCGGGGTGGCGGCGTGGGTCCTGGGCTCCGTCACGTCGGTCGGCGCCGATGGAACCGTGGCCGGCTTCGGGTCGGTCGCCGACCTTGGCGCGGACTCCTCCGGCGTGCGCCTCATCTCCGGCACGAAGGGCGTCCAGGCGGGCGCCGTGCTGCTGCACGGCGAGTACCTCGTGGGCTGAGCGGCACGCCTGCGCTTCGTGCGTGAGAGGGGCCGGGGCCGGTGGGCCTCGACCCCTCATCCGCGCGGAGTTCTTCGTGTGGGCGCCCCGGGCGTCGCCGACCGCGCTCACGCCCTGCGCGGAGAGTAGGCAGCACGTTGTGGGCGCGCCAAAGCGGCGGACCGCTGGTCGGTCCGCCGTGTGGCTGAGCCGTTACTTGGTGGAGGAACCGCCCGTCCAGAAGGACTCATCGAGCTGCTTCGGATCGATGTCGTCGTCCTCTGCGGACATCTCGGCGAAGTCGGCGTATTTCGAGTAGAGGTCGTCGTCGATTGCATCGTCCTCTTCGGGCTCGTCCACAGCGTCATTCGCCGTGTACGAGTCCTCATCCGCCAGCTCTCGCTGAAGTGCGTGTAGGTCGGTGTCGGGGCTGAAGTACTTCAGCTTCCGAGCGACTTTCATCTGCTTAGCCTTTTGACGGCCGCGCCCCATGGCGTCGACCCCCTCCGCGTCGTTCGGGTCCGCGTGAAGCGGTTCCCTGGGTGTTCAAAATGTTTCGTGGGACCATCATAGCTAAAGACGGGCCTTGACCTCACCTTGGACCGTGTTTTGCGCGCACAGCTAAGACGGCAGCGCGCCGCGCAGGCGTGCGGGGGCGCGGAAATGCGCTCCCATCAAGTCGTGTTGTGAACGGCGTTACGAATGGTGCGTGAGAGGTGCAGATGCGCGTTCCCCCCGCCCGGGCGTGACTCGGGGCGGGGGGAACGAATGGGAAGATGGCGGCGTTAGGCCTCTACGGCCTCGGCGGCGGCCAAAGCGCCAAGCGTCTGCGCGGCTGCCTCGCGTCCGATGCGGCGGGCCTGGCGGCGCGCACGCCGGGACTTACGCGTGGCGAAAAGGACGATCACGCTGAGAGCACCCACCGCGGACAGGGCCACGATGCCGACCTTCTTCAGCGCCTCCGTGTTGCCGCCGGCCGCGTCCTGCAGGGCCAGCGACGCGGACTCCTTGAAGGCCGCGAAGCGGGCGGTGGCCTCGTCCTTCGCTTCCTGGGCGAGAGCTGAGGGTTGCACGCGCGCGTACAGCTCGTCGATGGTGGCGGCCAGTTCGGCGCGCTGACGCTCAAGGTCCGCGGCGATCTGCTCTTCGGTGCGCGGGCCGGTGGGCTTGGCGGCGGCGGAATCGCCGACGGTCACGTTGCGCGGGTCGACAGAGTTGCTCACTTGCCCAGTCCCTTCTCGATGGCTTCCTTGGTGGCGGCGACAGAGGCGGCCGGGTCCGGGCGGTGCTTCTGCGCGCTCTGGAGGGCGCTCTTGCCGGCGAGCGCCAGCGCGAGCACGATCACGAGGAGGAGGCCGACGACGATCAGCGACGCCGCCCACGCCGGAACCACGAGGGCGAGGAGCACCTCGACCGTGTGGAACGTCCAGCCCAGCAGGAAGAGGGCGAAGACGGCGGCCGTCGCGAGGAGACCCGCGCCCTTACCGCTCTTCTTCGCGAAGGAGCGGGCCTTCGTCTTGTTGAGCTCGATCTCATCGCGCAGGATGCCCGACAGTTGGCCGGTGACAGACGCGACGAGGGTGCCGATGGTGGGGCGCGCCTCGGGTGCGGGCGCCGCGTGCTGCGCGCTGGGCGCGGGCTGCTGGGGTGCGGCGGGCGGCGGGTATTGCCCGGGCTGGGGAATCGACTGGGTCATAGGGGCTCCTGCGCGTGCGGGGGTAACGAGGCGTCGCCTCGCCTGATAAGCCTAGTCTCTCACGAAGAAAGGCGGCTCGCAGTGACCCGTGCGCTACTGGTCGCGTTACTCCTTGGGGGCGATCGAGCCGGGCAGGTCGGAGAGGATCTTGCGGGCGCGCACGACCAGGTCGGATACCTCGGGCTCGGCGAGAGCCGGGTCCTCGCTATCGACCGTGGGGATGTCGCGCGCGGAGGCGTCGGCGCGGTCCTCGCCCGAGGCCTGGGCTGTGTCCGTGGAGATCGGCGCCATCAGGGCGGTCTCGTCCACCGCAGGGTCGGAGAAGGAGGGGGCCGGGGTGGTAGCGGGAGCGGAGATGCCGGCCACGACCTCGTCGAAGGGGGAGGGTGCGGCCGCGGGGATCGGGCCGAGGAGGGCCTTGGGGTCCTCGGGGTTGGCCTCCAGGGAAGCGGCGATGATCGCCTGTGAGGGGCCGGGGGCGTCGAGAGCGACGCGGCCGTTCGTGAGGAGAATCGCACGGTCCGTGGAGGCGGCGAGCTCAATGGAGGGGGTCGAGATGACGACCGCGCAGCCCGCGTTGGACAGGGAACGCAGCAGGGGTTCGAGCTCGGCGCGCGCGTCGGCCGGCAGTGAGACGGGATCCTCGATGAGGAAGACTTCGGCGCCCGAAACGATGGCGCGGGCGATGAGGGCCTTGAAGCGTTCCCATTCCGTCAGCTCGCTGGGGTGCAGGTCCACGCGCTGGGCCAGGCCCGTCACCTGGAGGGCACCCACGAGGTTGTCCCAGTCGGCGACGGAGCCGGTGGCTGACAGGGGAGCGAGGATGTTCTGGCGGATCGTCAGCGTGTTGTCGAGCGGCGAATCCGTGCGGATCAGGGCGACCGAGCCGATGCGGCCCGCCAGGCGCGCCGCCCACGAGCGCGAGGGTGCGGCGACGATGCGGCCGGCGTGGGGCTCCTCGAGGCCCGCGAGGATGAGGAAGAGTGCGCGGGCGCGTCGGCCCGTCGCGTCCAGGATCGCGCTGAGCGTGCGCGCACGGAAGCCCATGTCGACGTCGGCCAGGAGGACCGCGCCCGTGGCGCTGTCCGTGTAGGTCAGGCCCAAGCCGGCGACCAGGACCTTGCCGCCGCGGCCCTTCGCGGCGAAGGAACGACGCGACCGGTACCAGGGGCGGGGCTCAGTGGTGGGCAGGTGCGCGGGCAGCGGTGCGATGACGACCTCGCCCTGCGTGGGCTGGGGCGCCTGCTGTAGCGGCTGCAGCTCCGGCTGCCGTGTTGGAGTGTCGTTCGTTGACGAGGCCGCGGCCCCCTCGGCGGCAGCGTCAACCGCCACAGCGGCGGCCGGTTCCGGGACGGCCTGCCCAGCGGCGGCCGGTTCCGGGACGGCCACGTTCTGGCCATCCGTACCCTGCAGGTTTTCACGCGACTCGTTCGACATGCCCCCATTCTTTCAGGATCGCGCCGATTGTGCCGTCAAGGCGCGCGGGGGTTGGGTGGGTGATACGTTTGTGAGGTCCTGTGAGCGCGTGTGGTGGCTGTGGCTGCCGTGTTCCCCGTATGGGGGTGAACCTATGTAGTGCATTAGGAGGACGTTTTCCCCGCGAAAGCGGGGTTTTTTCTTTGTTTGGGTTCTCGCGTTCGTGCACTGGTGACACGCATGGCAACATGTATTGCATAAGAGCGTTTTTAATGTTATCGTCTACCTATCAACCCTTCGGGGGTGATGGTGACCCTGTCGGTGTTGCCGGGCTCAACAATTTCAGAGTAACCAGACTTGCTCATCGTAGCGTGCTTTGGTTGCTTAGGAAGTGAAATCGACTCGAGGGAGAGATGATGGGCCGAAAGAAAGAAGGTAGCGAGGCGACCACCCCTCGTCCGGTTGCGGCACCGCCGGTTTTTCCTGCCGCGCGGCCAGACCTGGCAGTTTCGGAACTATCCGACCTTGCTCGGTGCTTTTGGGCCAAGACTGGGAGTGGCGCGTCCGCCTGGTTGTCTGTTGTTCAGCACCTCATGGACGCCGCGGACGTCGCGGGTTACCTCTTCGATGAGTACTTGAGTGAGCACCACCGCAGGATCATGGCCTCCGTCTGGGGAGGGGACCAGGCGAAGGCGCGGGTGACCTTCGTGTTCCTGGCGGGGATCCATGACGTCGGTAAGGTGAGTCCCCAATTTGCGTGTCAGTCAGCGGAGCTCGCACCTTTCATTCGCGCCCAGGGGCTCGGCATTATGCGAAAGGCAGATTATCCGAAACGCAAATTTTTGCCCCACGGCCTCGTCAGTCAGTTCGCGTTTCAGGAGGCAATTGTTCGCGGCGGAGGCGACGCTGAGCGCGCCGTTCATTGGGCGGTCCTCGTAGGAATTCACCACGGGCGTTACCCGGATGCGGGTGCGGTCAACGTCGCGCGCCAGCAATACAGGACACAAGAGGGGTCGGAGCAGGACGACCCTCGATGGGGGCAGGCTCGCGCGGAGATTCTTCGGTGGATGGCGAGGCGCAGCGGCTTTCCGCTCGAGGCGCCAGGAACTGCGCTGCCCGAGCTCCCCATTGCCGTCGCCTCCGCCTATGCCTCGGCACTCGTCATCGCGGACTGGCTCGCCTCAAATGAGGACTACTTTCCGCTGCGCCCCCGCCCCGACAAGGGAGATGAGGAATGCGCGATTCGGTTCTACCCGGAGCTGGATGCCGGGCAACAGCGCAAACGGGCAGCGCGCGGATGGAAGCGAGCAGCGTTTCCTGCCCCCATGCGCCTACCCGCCACTCTCGAGGAGCCAATCGCAGACTTCTACCGTCACCGCTTCGGGTGGCCGACCTCGTACCGGCCGACCTGCGCCCAGCGCAAGGCCGTGGAGATCGCCTCTACCGAAGACCCGGATCTCATGATCGTCGAGGCGCCGCCAGGGTCCGGGAAGACCGAGCTGGCTTTTGCAGCCGCTGAGGTTCTGATGCGTGCTCGCTGTCTGCAGGGAGTGTTTGTCGCGCTGCCCACTCAGGCCACGACCAACGCGATGTTTGAACGCGTCACTGCGTGGCTGACGAGCATCCTGGGCGATGAGCCGCAGCGGCTGGGCATCCAGCTGGCGCATGGGAAGAACAGCTTGAACGAGTCTTTCATGCGTCTGCTCGAGAGTGGTCAGAGTCCCCTCGAAGTGCACGACGGCGAGGAGGACCAGGGCCTTCACGCGAGCCGGTGGATGGGCCAACGCTGGCGCTCGACGCTGTCGCCCGTCGTGGTCGGCACGATCGATCAGGTGTTGCTCGCAGCCCTCAAGTCGCGCCACGTGCTGGTGCGCCACCTTGGGCTCATGGGCAAGGTCGTCGTCATCGACGAGGTGCACGCCGCCGACGAGTACATGGAGACCTACCTGGAAGCCGCCCTCACGTGGCTCGGCATGTACGGGATCCCCGTCGTCCTGCTGTCCGCGACCCTGCCGCCCGCGCGTCGCCGCGCGCTTCTGGACGCCTATCGACGAGGCCGTGGCTCATCGGGCGAAGGCGCTCAGTTGGTCGAGGGCATGATCGGATATCCGGTCATCTCGACGGTGTTAGCTACGGGCGTGCACGTCCACGAGATTGACGGCGAGGCGGAGGTCCCCAAGCGGATCGTGCCGGCATCGGTGGGATCTCCCCAGGAGATCGCGGAACTGCTGGACCGCGAGCTAGCTGATGGCGGATGCGCTGTCGTTATTCGCAATACCGTCCGCGAGGCGCAGGAGACCTACGAGGCGGTGAGGGAGCTCTTTGGGCGTGAGCAGACCACCCTCCTGCACTCTCGTTTCCTGGCCGCCGAGCGTGCCGTGCGTGACCGCCGGATGCTCGAACTCTTTGGCAAGGGGGCCACACAGCGTCCCCAGCGTCACGTCGTCGTCGCAACCCAGGTGATTGAGCAGAGCCTGGACGTCGACTTCGACCTCATGCTCACCGACCCCGCTCCCATGGACCTGATCCTGCAACGCATCGGGCGCCTGCATCGACATGAGCGAGCGGATCGTCCTGTGGGGCTGCGCGAGGCCCGATGCCTGGTGCTGGTGGAGGACCTCTTTGCTGTGCCGTGGGCTTACTCGACAGGGACAGACCACGTCTACCCGCGACACGCGGTTCTGCGCACCCTCGGAATCCTCTCGGATCGCGGCGAGATTACGGTCCGTGAACCCGTCGACTATGCGCAGCTCACCGAGCTGGCGTACTCCGACGTAGAAGCCGTCGGACCTGCTCAATGGGCCGATGCTTTCGACACCGCGCTCGACGAACGAGAAAGAAGTACCGCGCAATCGCGGATGCGGGCGAGCACATGGTGCCTCGACGGTATGAACGTACACCGGTGGCAAGCCCCCAAGTTGGAAGAAAAATTCCAAGGAAACGCCGCCACAGGGGAGGACACTAAAGGGCCGGGAGTCGCCGCAGCACGAGCCGCGGTGCGAGACGGCGAAGACCAGATACCCGTCCTCGTTGTTGCGATCGATCCCGGTTTGAGTAATGTCCCGGTAGCACCGCCTCTGAGCGGGGTAACCACAGATGATGAGCCGTTACACGTCAGCGAATATAACGCGGGAGGGCGCATTGCAGAGATGCATTCGTGGAGTATCTCCCTACCTCCGCGGGCTTTTCGGGTTCGCGGCCAGAGCATCGACCAGGCGGTGGACGCAGTTGCAGGTGCTATTTGGGATGATGTCGCGAGGAGGAAGTGGAAGTGCTGTGAGCATCCACTTCTATCCGGAGAGCTGATCCTCGCGATGTACAAAACCCCCGACGGGGAACGCTTGACGCGTGACCTGTGCGGACACACACTCACGTATTCCACCGAGAAAGGAATGGAGGTTCGGGCCAATGAAGGACCCTGAATACAACCTGCTCGACGAGCCGTGGATACCCGTCCGGCTCCTAGACGGGACCATCGCTGACGTCGGACTGCTGGAGCTTCTTCGGCGCACGACAGACATCGCAGATCTTGCGTGTGAGCTACCGACGCAGAGCATCGCGATCCAGCGACTCGTTTTGGCCATTGCGTATCGCGTGGCGCCACCGTGCGATGCACACGACTGGGTCAGGCAGTGGGACGAAGGCGCTCCGACGGACCAGATGATCGAGTACCTCGAACAATGGAGGAATCGTTTCTACCTGTTCGGTGGGCGATTCCCCTTCATGCAGGTTGCTGATTTGCGCACCGCGAAGGACGCGGTGTCTGGGCTCGAAAAGCTGATCGCCGACGTCCCTAACGGCGAGCAGTTTTTCACTACTCGCCATGGGCGTGCCCTCGCGTGTATCCCCCCGTCGGAAGCTGCTCGCTGGCTGGTTCATGCGCAGGCGTATGATCCGTCTGGCATCCGTTCAGGTGCAGTCGGTGATTCTCAGGTCAAGGGAGGGAAAGGCTATCCGATCGGGCCATCGTGGTGCGGCCACCTCGGACTCGTGTGGCTCAAGGGTAAGGACTTGGACGAGACGCTGGTCCTGAATTTGATTCCCGCAGATGCCGCAGAATTGCGTGGCGTTGAAAGCTCAAGCGAGTGGGGAGCATGCAGTTGGGAGGTCTCCGAAACGGAGAGCGCGGTGCGCGGAGACTACTCGCTCCTCGATCCGTCAGGTACCCCCCGAGACATCAGCATCCCGCGTCTACTCACGTGGCATTCGCGCCGCATCAGGCTCGTGGGGAACCGCGAGGGGGTTACGGGAGTCGTCCTTGCTCAGGGAGACAAACTATCGCCACAGCAGATGCACCGGTATGAGCCACAGAGTTTGTGGCGCTACTCGACACCGCAGTCCAAGAAGTTCAAGCAGGACGTCTACATGCCTCGTAAATTCGAGGCGGGCCGCGCGCTCTGGCGCAACCTGCCCGGTACCTTGCCCACCGTGACGACTGTGCAGGGCGTGGACAAGCAGCCCAAGCAGGAGTTCCTCCCCTCGGCGACGCTGTCCTTCCACTACCAGCTCGACAACGCCTCGATCGAGACCACTTATCCCAAGGTGATGCGGATTCAGGCCGTTGGGGTCAGCTACGGACCGCAGGAAGCGACGTTCGAAGACATTTACTCGGATGAGCTGACGCTGTCGGTCGCTGTCATGCGAGTTGAACGCGAGGATCTGTCAGCCGAAATCGACCGCCAAGTCCGCCTGACCGAAGAGATTGCCCGACACGTGGGGAATCTTGCGGCGAACCTCGCGCGTGCGGCGGGAGAGAGCGGAGAGGGCGCCGGCGACGGGGCCCGAGACCGCGCCAAGGAACTCTTCTTCAGCGCAGTCAACACCGATTTCAGGACCTGGCTGACCCAGGTCGATGGGCGCGAAAGCGCGCGGGACGCCGGGCGTCGCTGGGAGCGGTCCCTGCGTCAGCACGCTATGGATGTCCAGGCGGTACTCGTGAGGGGCGCGTCGTCGGCGGCGATCATCGGCCGGGATACCGGCAGGGGGTACGTGAACGTGGGTATCGCCGAAAACTACTTCCGGGCGGCGCTCAACAAGCATCTCCCGTTACAGAATACCAATCAGGAAGGAACGAAATGACCAGCAATGATGCTGCTCCGGAGACCCCTCCGGATAGCGGTGTGACAGGGCTGTCGACGCGCGGTGCGGTGTATGGCCGCGTCGGTGGGTTGATCGTGAATAGACTCTGGAAGGAGACTCCTTCTGCACGCGCTCTTCGCGCGCAGCTAAGGGGAGCGCTTTCACGAGAAGTCGGATCGGTGCCCGAGCTGTGGGACCTCACGCTCGACGGACGCCCCGGCCATCTGGGCGACGAGCCGACCAGAGGTGAGAAGGCTGTCCATGGTGCTCTCACTCTCTGGGCGCTTCACCAGGGATCGAATACGAGGCCGATGCACGACACGTCGGATCATCCGCACAGCTTCGCTTCTGCGATCCGAGTCGTTGCCGAGGGGCAAAGCGGCGACAAGCGGGCCGAGGAAGCACCGATCTATCGGCGTTTTTCCGCGGCCGTCCAGGCCCCCACCTTCGAGGGGCTTCTCGTGCATCTGCGTTCGCTCGTCTCTCAGCTTGAGGCTGCCGAGATTCCTTGTGACTACGCAGGGCTTGCAGCCGACCTCTTTATGTGGCAGAACCCGCGTCATCGCACGTCCGTCATGCGTAACTGGGGGCGTCAGTTCGCTCGTCCCGCTGAAACTGTCCACACCGATACCGCCTCTGACGAGTGACGTCGAGGCACCGCAATCAATCGCTTCATTTGTGAAAGGAAAGACAATGTCCGTCTTCGTTGATATCCACGTCCTGCAGACCCTCCCTCCCTCGAATCCGAACCGTGATGATACGGGTGCGCCGAAGACTGCCACCTTCGGCGGAGTACAGCGTATGCGCATTTCGTCGCAGGCCATCAAGCGTGCGACCCGTGAGGACTTCGAGGGAAAGATCGCTGACGGAAATTACGGCGTGCGCACGAAGAAGATCGTCGAGCTAGTTGCGCGTTCAATCGCCGATAAGCGTCCGGACCTCGACTCGCAGTCTGTCGACCTCGCCGAGATGGGGCTGAAGGCCATTGGCTTCAAGCTTGCTAAGCCGAACAGGAGTAAGAGTGACAAGGAGCTGGAGGAAGCCGGATTCCTCGTGTTCCTGTCGGCCAAGCAGATCGAGCATGTAGCAGATGCTCTGATCTCGGTCGCAGCCGAGGGAGATCCTGCGGCAGCATTCAAGGAGCTGAAGCCGCGTAGCCTCGTGAATACGGACCACTCCATCGATATTGCTCTGTTTGGTCGTATGGTCGCCGAGCCGAATGCCTTGAACGTGGATGCCGCCTGCCAGGTTTCCCACGCGATCGGTGTCGGAGCGGTTGAACGTGAGTACGACTACTACACGGCCGTCGACGATGAGAAGAAGCGCAACGACGAGGCCGACGAGGGTGCTGGCATGATCGGTACGATCGAGTTCGCATCCGCTACGGTGTACCGTTACGCGACGATCAACGTCGACATGCTCCGCGAAAACCTGGGAGACGATGCGGTGGCGGATCGTGCCATTGAGCTCTTTGTGGATAGCTTCGTTCGGTCGATGCCGACAGGAAAGATCACGACGTTCGCGAACCGTACCCTGCCGGACGCTGTCCTGGTTCAGGTGCGCAACGATCAGCCGATCAACATGGCGGGTGCCTTCGAAGACCCGATCGCCGCGGGGCAGCATGGTTTCGCCGACCCCGCCGTCAAGCGTTTCGTCGAGTTCGAGTCCAAGCTGCGTGACCTTACCGGCCTTGAGCCCGTCGGCTCGCTCGCCGCGTGGACCTCTCCTCGCGGCGAGGGCTTCTCAGCACTGGGTACCCAGGTTCGCCTGGTCGATCTGGGTAGCGTGACGGTGGACGCTGTGCGAGGCGAGCGATGAGTTCGGTACTCGTCTTGCGACTGGCTGGCCCCATGCAGTCGTGGGGCTCATCCAGTCGATTCACGCGCAGATCGACGGAGGCTTTTCCCACGAAAAGCGCACTGGTCGGTCTGCTCGCGGCGGCGCAGGGACGCAGGCGCAGTGATCCGATTGAGGATCTGGCCGAGCTTCGTTTCGCCGTGCGGGTGGACCAGCCGGGGCAGTTGCTCCGTGACTTTCATACGGCACATCGGGGTGATACGTCGATGCCTCTATCTGCCCGTTTCTATTGGGCGGATGCGGCTTTCGGGGCCTTCATTGAGGGACCGGATGACGTGATCGAGGGGTTGTCGCAGGCGATTCTTCGGCCGGTGTTCCCTCTGTACCTTGGTCGTCGCTCGTGTCCACCGACCATGCCTCTGCGACTCTCTGTGCGTCAGGGGAGCGCGTGGGACGCTCTTCGGGAAACACCGTGGATGGCATCCGCGTATTACCAAAAGAAGCAGCGCTACGAACAGTACGTGTCTGTCCGCGTTGTTGCTGATCAGGGCATTATCCCTACCGGCGAGGGCACCTCGTTCGAGCACACGATCCAGGATGTGCCGATCAGCTTTGACTCCGAACACCGTATCTACACTCTAAGAACCGTCGAGGAGGCGCGAGTCGCTCTGGAAAATCCGCAGTACGTGGAGGCGCGGCCGAACGCCGGCCCCGGCCTCGTCCATGACCCGATGGAGGTGCTCTGATGTTTCTGACACGTATCTACCTCAACCCCTACCGCAGGGGTGCGCGGCAGCTCATGCGGAGCCGTCAGATTCTGCATGCGGCCGTCATGAATTGTTTCCCGCCGGGTGCCTTGGAGGGTGCTGGAATGCCTCGGGTGCTGTGGCGCCTGGATCGTCCGTCATCCCCGAGAAGTGGGCTTTCTCGGCAGGAAAGCCCCTCGTGTGTGCTCTTCATCTCGAGCCCGGTTCCCCCGGATCCCTCGCACATCGTCGAGGAAGCCGGATACAGAACCGATGGCGGAGTGCTCGTCCGTGACATGGGTGATTTCCTTGATCGGCTTGAGGTCGGCCAAAGGTGGGGGTTCCGTCTCTGTGTGAATCCGACGTTCCGGGAGGCGAGTCAGGTCAATGCGCGGGGACGTAGGAAGGTCCTCGCTCACGTGACCCTGGATCAGCAGACGCAGTGGGTCTTGGATCGCTCTGAGCGGCTCGGGTTCCGCGTGCTGACTTCCGCCGAGTACGGTGGGGACCTGCCCGTCCTGGAGGACCAGGAAGGTCGCCGCGTCGACGGGGCGAACCTCTTGATTAATGGGGTTGAGCGTAGCGTTGCCGAGTTCAAGCGACAGGGTGTGCGAGTGACGCTTGCTGTTGCGACTTTCGAGGGAGTGCTTGAGGTGACGGATTCGGATGCTCTTCGCCACGGCCTCGTCCATGGGGTAGGCCGAGGTAAAGCATACGGCTGTGGACTGCTGACCCTCGCCCGATCATGAGATCGATCCCCGGGGCAAGGCCTCCTGCGCCGAAGGACTTGGTGCGCGTTCGGGACCGGTTGACGTTCTTGTATGTTGAGCGGTGCACGATTAACCGGGACTCGAACGCGATCACCGTGGCCGATGGGCACGGAATCGCACACGTCCCAGCGGCGGCACTTTCGGTGCTGTTGCTGGGACCCGGGGTGCGGATCACGCACTCGGCGGTCTCGGTTCTTTCCGAAAGTGGTTCGACCATCGTGTGGGTGGGTGAGAACGGGGTTCGGTACTACGCGCACGGCACTCCTCCCTCCCGATCTTCGCGGTTGCTCGAGGCACAGGCGTGGGCGGTCAGCGATCCGTCGATGCGGCTGACCGTTGCTCGCAACATGTACTTGATGCGTTTTGCGGGCGAGGACGTGTCGAAGCTGAGTCTTCAGCAGCTGCGCGGACGCGAGGGTGCCCGCGTGCGCCGCCTGTACCGTGAACACTCCCAGCGCACGGGTGTGCCCTGGGATAGGCGCGAGTACGACCCGGACAGCTTCGAGGACGGGTCGGTCGTGAACCAGGCGTTGTCTGCGGCAAACTCTGCGATATACGGGGTTGTTCATGCTGTGATTGTTGCGCTGGGGTGTAGCCCGGGGCTGGGGTTCATACACAACGGGACCTACCGTTCGTTCGTGTACGACATTGCTGACCTGTACAAGGCTGACCTCACCATTCCCATCGCCTTCGATGTGGCAGCATCACCCACAGACGAGGCTGTGGGTAGTGCTGCGCGAAAGGCTGTCCGTGATGCAGTTCGGGAGTTTCGGCTCCTGGAGCGTTGCGTCGGCGACATAAAGAGTCTTCTGTCGGTGTCCGGGGCCTTGGGCGTCGAGGACGACGAGGACCTCATCGTGGACGACCTACGCCTGTGGGATGACCATGAAGGGACAGTCGCGGCGGGTGTGTCCTACGAAGAGGGCGACTTCTCGTGATCGTTCTCGTCTTGTCTGCGGTTCCCGAGGGCCTGCGGGGTCACGTGACGCGGTGGCTCATGGAGATTTCTCCTGGAGTTTTCGTTGGGACTCTCAGTGCCCGTGTGCGCGAGCGTCTGTGGGAGATTGTCACAGAGAACATGAAGACAGGGCGGGCGGTCCTGGTCTATCGGGCGCGCAACGAGCAGGGTCTCGCCTTTTTGACCTGGGGTGATCCATGGAAGCCCGTCGACTTTGACGGACTGACCCTCATGATGCGGCCCTACTACTCGGAAGGGCGAGGCCAGTATTCCGAGCCTGATCCTGCGGCGCGTCAGTTGCGTAAACGTCGCACAATGAGTAACTTCCAGAGGAGACGGCAAGCTCAAGGGTTTCCAAGATCTGACCGATCTGCTTGATAAAAGCACAGGTCAGAAAGTGTTTTCCCCGCCCGCGCGGGGATGAGCCTGCGGGTAATGAACGGGATCGAGCCGTTCAGAGGTTTTCCCCGCCCGCGCGGGGATGAGCCGTGCTGATCGACGCTGGCTACAAGCCGCCCATGGTTTTCCCCGCCCGCGCGGGGATGAGCCCGCGCGGATCTGGTCGGCGACGGCGCGCATCTGCGTTTTCCCCGCCCGCGCGGGGATGAGCCGGGCGCCGTCTACTCCCCGACATCGACGTTCGGGTTTTCCCCGCCCGCGCGGGGATGAGCCCTCGGCGGCGACATCAACGACCTCGTCGACGCAGGTTTTCCCCGCCCGCGCGGGGATGAGCCGCTGGTGGGCAAGGCCGATCTGCCCGAGCTGATGTTTTCCCCGCCCGCGCGGGGATGAGCCGGACCACCGACCATGCTGACCCCTGAAACCTACGTTTTCCCCGCCCGCGCGGGGATGAGCCGGAGACAAGATCATGACCACCACGACCTGGACCGTTTTCCCCGCCCGCGCGGGGATGAGCCCACACAACAGGCACACCCGCATCATACAAAGCGGTTTTCCCCGCCCGCGCGGGGATGAGCCCATCTTCTTCAAGGCCGCCTGACGGTCCTCAGCGTTTTCCCCGCCCGCGCGGGGATGAGCCGTCATGAACGCGCTATTCGCAAAGTCCCTCACCGTTTTCCCCGCCCGCGCGGGGATGAGCCCGAGGATTACGAAACCGTGGCTCAGCTCGTCGCCGTTTTCCCCGCCCGCGCGGGGATGAGCCCGACGCGCGCCTAATTAACCGACCGGGACCTCAGTTTTCCCCGCCCGCGCGGGGATGAGCCGGTGAGCTGTTTTCCAGGAGTGAGCTCGAAGACGTTTTCCCCGCCCGCGCGGGGATGAGCCGGCCACGAGCATAACGCATATTACGGCCCTCGCGTTTTCCCCGCCCGCGCGGGGATGAGCCGGCGTTCTGTACGCCTACGCCATCCCCAAGTCCGTTTTCCCCGCCCGCGCGGGGATGAGCCTAAAAATGGATAGAAATTAGAAGTTTCGGGGGCGTTTTCCCCGCCCGCGCGGGGATGAGCCGTCTTCCTCGGTTTCATCGTGTCGGACCTGCGAGTTTTCCCCGCCCGCGCGGGGATGAGCCTGTCCACGTAGAGGTCGTGCGGGTGGGCGACGAGTTTTCCCCGCCCGCGCGGGGATGAGCCGGTGAGATCGGCGGCGGTCTTAGTGCTCATCAGGTTTTCCCCGCCCGCGCGGGGATGAGCCCGAGTTCGAGACGGAGCTCGCGCAGGCAATTACGTTTTCCCCGCCCGCGCGGGGATGAGCCGTTTGGCGCGCGCCTGGAAATCGAGATCACCGGGTTTTCCCCGCCCGCGCGGGGATGAGCCTCTGTTCGATGATCTTGTTCTCGGTCATGATGGGTTTTCCCCGCCCGCGCGGGGATGAGCCCCAGGTGTGGGCCGAGGCTGTTCACATCTGGAAGTTTTCCCCGCCCGCGCGGGGATGAGCCGAACGTATCAGTTGGCTACGCGACGAGGAACAGGTTTTCCCCGCCCGCGCGGGGATGAGCCGGTGACTGTCCCTAGTCCCGATGGTTCCGAGCGGTTTTCCCCGCCCGCGCGGGGATGAGCCCGTCTGCATGGCTGTGTACGCGCGAGGCTAAGTGTTTTCCCCGCCCGCGCGGGGATGAGCCCTCGACACCTGACGCACGTGCGTACTCGGCTAGGTTTTCCCCGCCCGCGCGGGGATGAGCCGACCCCCACCCACCCTTGTGTCTGCGTCTTCGCCGTTTTCCCCGCCCGCGCGGGGATGAGCCGGGGCGGCGCGCGCCCTTGGTTGCTGATTCCCAGTTTTCCCCGCCCGCGCGGGGATGAGCCCGGGATCAGTTCCATGATCGGCTCGGTCAAATCGTTTTCCCCGCCCGCGCGGGGATGAGCCGCGGCCCCGGCGGATGGCCTCGAAGCGTTCGGCGTTTTCCCCGCCCGCGCGGGGATGAGCCGTCGGGGCGCGTGGATGCGGCGTTGGATAAGCTGTTTTCCCCGCCCGCGCGGGGATGAGCCGGATTCGCAGCTATGGATTGTCTCGACCAAAGGGTTTTCCCCGCCCGCGCGGGGATGAGCCGGCGAAACGAACATATCGCAGTGGCAGGACATCGTTTTCCCCGCCCGCGCGGGGATGAGCCGAAGCGGTACGACGCCGGAGAGTTCGAGGAGGAGTTTTCCCCGCCCGCGCGGGGATGAGCCCGCCTGGGCGGCGCGCAGCCATGTGACGTACTCGTTTTCCCCGCCCGCGCGGGGATGAGCCGTCGCTTGACAGTCGGGCTTCGAGAGCCAACTAGTTTTCCCCGCCCGCGCGGGGATGAGCCCCGACCCGTGGCACGTCAAGGAAGCACGCAGGGGTTTTCCCCGCCCGCGCGGGGATGAGCCCAGGCTATGTTTGAAGCGGCTATCTATGAACTGTGTTTTCCCCGCCCGCGCGGGGATGAGCCCAGCTCGCCGCCGCCGGTGTTCCCATTCGTCTGGTTTTCCCCGCCCGCGCGGGGATGAGCCGCAGACGAAGAACGCGCTGCTGGACGTGTACTAGTTTTCCCCGCCCGCGCGGGGATGAGCCCTCGTCCATGCGGACGACGCTAACCAGGTGGGGGTTTTCCCCGCCCGCGCGGGGATGAGCCGCCCCCCAGCTCCGCGCCGTCTGAAAGGACGAAGTTTTCCCCGCCCGCGCGGGGATGAGCCGGACCGAACAATGAACATCGAGACCACGACCGAGTTTTCCCCGCCCGCGCGGGGATGAGCCCAACCAGCGCACAGAACTACACGCGCCGCGCTCGTTTTCCCCGCCCGTGCGGGGATGAGCCGGCCGGGGACCTGGCGGAGACCGTCGCGCTGAAGTTTTCCCCGCCCGCGCGGGGATGAGCCTTCCACAACCCGGGAATAGCGGAGCTTACCGGAGTTTTCCCCGCCCGCGCGGGGATGAGCCGTGACACGCCAAATAAACGCGCATCGCAATTCGGTTTTCCCCGCCCGCGCGGGGATGAGCCCGCGGCCCCGGGCGTGCCTGAGTCCGCTGTGGCGTTTTCCCCGCCCGCGCGGGGATGAGCCGCTATGACACGCAAAGTAGCCCTCAGCGACGTGGTTTTCCCCGCCCGCGCGGGGATGAGCCGCACGCCACACGCGCGCGATAAAGCATCGAAAAGTTTTCCCCGCCCGCGCGGGGATGAGCCGGGATTAGAAGATGTCAACATTTGACCCTCTCGGTTTTCCCCGCCCGCGCGGGGATGAGCCCCGCACTCTGAACGCGGCGCACGATGCGGCGAAGTTTTCCCCGCCCGCGCGGGGATGAGCCCCTAAGCCGAGAACGCCAACTCCGCATGCTCGGGTTTTCCCCGCCCGCGCGGGGATGAGCCGAGCGAAGGCGCTCAGGAAGCCGATGATCGTCGGTTTTCCCCGCCCGCGCGGGGATGAGCCACGGGACACCCTTAGCGACGTTGCGGGGAATCACGTTTTCCCCGCCCGCGCGGGGATGAGCCCGTCGTCCCCGCCCTGCAATCCGCATGGGCCGCGTTTTCCCCGCCCGCGCGGGGATGAGCCGGCATACGCGGATACGGCGGCCTCGACGGTAGGGTTTTCCCCGCCCGCGCGGGGATGAGCCGGCCCTACATGTTTGCCGCCGAACTACTCACCCGTTTTCCCCGCCCGCGCGGGGATGAGCCGCGGTGATGGGCTGGCCTGTCTTTCGTTCGTAGGTTTTCCCCGCCCGCGCGGGGATGAGCCGGTATCGAGATCGAAGCCCGTTTCTCGGACACGGTTTTCCCCGCCCGCGCGGGGATGAGCCCGCGAAGCAATCCTCACCGCCCGACAGTGGGCCGTTTTCCCCGCCCGCGCGGGGATGAGCCGGCGGGCGCGCAGGCACTCTGGACGGCCATCACGTTTTCCCCGCCCGCGCGGGGATGAGCCTCGAACCCCCCGCGCGGTGTTTTCGGGTTCGCGGTTTTCCCCGCCCGCGCGGGGATGAGCCGGCGGTCACCGGCACCATGAGCCTGATCGCGCTGTTTTCCCCGCCCGCGCGGGGATGAGCCGGAACTGCCAGGCGTGGCCGGGGCCTTCAACCGGTTTTCCCCGCCCGCGCGGGGATGAGCCGGAACTGCCAGGCGTGGCCGGGGCCTTCAACCGGTTTTCCCCGCCCGCGCGGGGATGAGCCCATCTGTCACAACCAACGACGCCGCGCCGTCTGGTTTTCCCCGCCCGCGCGGGGATGAGCCGTACCCGTCAAATAGCTCAATCTCGACGCCGTAGTTTTCCCCGCCCGCGCGGGGATGAGCCGCTGGGTATGGAGTCTGGAAAGCCTCACAGACAGTTTTCCCCGCCCGCGCGGGGATGAGCCGCTGGGTATGGAGTCTGGAAAGCCTCACAGACAGTTTTCCCCGCCCGCGCGGGGATGAGCCGGGTGTCTTTTAATGTCTGTGTTCTTGCGTGAGGTTTTCCCCGCCCGCGCGGGGATGAGCCCTCGCGGTCGCGACGAGCAGCGTGTCGCCCACGGGTTTTCCCCGCCCGCGCGGGGATGAGCCCCCACCCTTCTAAAATCGGAAGTGAGACCCCCGGTTTTCCCCGCCCGCGCGGGGATGAGCCCGTGACCGGCCAGCCCGGAGGCGGCACCCCATGGTTTTCCCCGCCCGCGCGGGGATGAGCCCCGTAGGACGATCTTTTGGCCGGGCTGTCCGTTGTTTTCCCCGCCCGCGCGGGGATGAGCCCGGGCGCAACAACGCGCCAAAGCGCCGCCGACCCGTTTTCCCCGCCCGCGCGGGGATGAGCCGGGAGGCAGCGACGACATCGACAACCTCCGTCCGTTTTCCCCGCCCGCGCGGGGATGAGCCGTCAACACTTTGTTATGTGTTGTTGGTTACTTGGTTTTCCCCGCCCGCGCGGGGATGAGCCGGTGCGCAAACAAGCGCGCCGACCGGCGAGCGGGTTTTCCCCGCCCGCGCGGGGATGAGCCCACCAGCCGCCCGCGCCCACCGACGCAACACCAGTTTTCCCCGCCCGCGCGGGGATGAGCCCGAACTGTGGGAGCAGGTGCAAGCCGATCACCCGTTTTCCCCGCCCGCGCGGGGATGAGCCCGAAGCCCGCGCGACTCACCAAAGCCGCCCTAGGTTTTCCCCGCCCGCGCGGGGATGAGCCGTTTGACTGCCGCCCCCTGCTCACGCGGTTATTGTTTTCCCCGCCCGCGCGGGGATGAGCCCCAAGGGGAAACTAGTCCCCAATGAATCGTGCCGTTTTCCCCGCCCGCGCGGGGATGAGCCGGCGGGCCATCGTTTCGTAATCGCACGCGAACGGTTTTCCCCGCCCGCGCGGGGATGAGCCCCCGAGGCTGGGACTCGGTCTGTGCGGTCATCAGTTTTCCCCGCCCGCGCGGGGATGAGCCCCAGGCGTGAGCGTTGGTCTCGGTATCGAACTCGTTTTCCCCGCCCGCGCGGGGATGAGCCGCCCCCACGGAACGACAGAAGAAGCCAACGGGTGTTTTCCCCGCCCGCGCGGGGATGAGCCTTTTAAACGTCCACGTAGCTGTGTACGCGCAAGGTTTTCCCCGCCCGCGCGGGGATGAGCCGGCGCACTTGGGCGATTTTGCCGCGAAGGTGGGGTTTTCCCCGCCCGCGCGGGGATGAGCCCACCATTGGCACGACGAACGCCAAGGCCCTGACGTTTTCCCCGCCCGCGCGGGGATGAGCCCACCATTGGCACGACGAACGCCAAGGCCCTGACGTTTTCCCCGCCCGCGCGGGGATGAGCCCACCATTGGCACGACGAACGCCAAGGC
>ERZ772961.371-NODE-371-length-19036-cov-5.368684_pt1 | contig 19036 bp, 22 predicted proteins | sample MGYA00580677_ERZ772961 | MGnify/ENA primary metagenome ERZ772961 (study PRJEB29015, sample SAMEA2738088) | human oral metagenome | biome: human oral; feature: human-associated habitat; material: saliva | place: China | collected 2227 ... | reverse complement strand
TGTAGTCGTCGTTTTCCCATTTGAACCTGTGATTCCTAAGACGGTTCCTTCCATCACACGTTGTGCAACTTCGATTTCAGTATAAACAGGTAAGCCCATTTCAACTGCTTTTGTTACTAATGGATTTGAATATGGAATCCCTGGGTTTTTCAAAACGAAATCAAATGATTCCTCTAATAATTCTAAAGGATGGCCTCCAGAAACCACCTTGATTCCTTGTTTGGCTAACCCTTGTGCGTCTACACTTTCCTCAAGTGGTGTTCGATCATTCACTGTTACATCCGCCTTTAACTGATGTAATAATGTCGCAACACTCACTCCACTCTTGGCAAGTCCGATGACTAGTACTTTTTTATTTTCAAACGCTTGTGTATTCCGCACAATGATTCCTCCTATTTTTTGTTTTGAATATGTATATGGAGAAAGGCTGGGCATAAATGACCAGCTCTCCTAATAAAATATGTTAATTCTCTTAAAAGACAAATGCAACGATTAAACCTGCAATAAGTCCTACAGCACTAAATACTGAAACGATTTTTACTTCCTTCCATCCGCTCATTTCAAAGTGATGGTGAATTGGACTCATCTTAAAGATACGTTTACCTGTCAGTTTAAATGAACCGACTTGTAAAATAACGCTCAGTGTTTCCCCAACGAAGATAATTCCAACAAGTAATAATGTCCATTCTTTATGAAGCATAATCGAGATAATCGCAAGACCTGCTCCAAGTGCCAATGAACCAACGTCTCCCATGAAGACTTTAGCTGGTTTCCAGTTATACACTAAGAATCCTGCTAATCCACCAACTACACAGAAACAGAAAATTGCAATCGAGTGTTGCGCTGCTCTATAGGCCATAACCCCATAGATACCATAGGCAATAATATTCGTAGATGCTGCTAACCCATCTAATCCATCTGTTAGATTCACTGCGTTAGAAAATCCTGCAATCCAAACGATGGTAAATAATGCAAACAAGAGAATACTGTTTACTTCACCAAAGATTGGAAGGTAGATTAATGGTGCATTTCCGCTTAAAAGGTAAAGTACTACGAAGATGGCTGCTCCAATCAATTGAAGAACAAATTTTTCATGACTCTTTAATCCTTCATTTTGTTTTCTGAACACTTTGATATAGTCATCTAAGAATCCGATTGAGCCAAAGAATGCAAATCCAATTACGCCACTTAATAAGACGAAATTGAAGTGCCCAAACACAGCTCCAACAATTAAACTTGAGATACTAATCATGCAAAGAAACACAAGTCCACCCATCGTTGGTGTTCCGCTTTTCGCTTTATGCCAAGACGGCCCTTCATCTAATGTGGTTTGACCTAATTGTTTCATCTTCATATATTGAATGAAATGTGGTTCAGCGATCACTGTTGCTAAAAACGCTAAGCCGACTGATAAAATGACTTCGATCATAATCTTCCCCTTCTTCTACTCGTGATTTTTAAAGCCCATTGCTTCTAGGCATTTAATGACTGTTTCAACTTCATTATAAGGAATATATTCATCACCGATTACTTGATAAGGTTCTACACCTTTACCAGCGAATAATAAGATATCCCCTTCTTGCGCGATTTCTAAAGCACGTTTTACCGCTTCAATTCGATCGTCGATACATTCATAGGCAATCTTTTCATTTTTTCTTCCTGATAAGATTCCTTTGTAAATCTCTTCAAGCGGTTCATTTCTTGGATTATCCGCCGTCAAAATCACATAATCTGATTTCTCAAACGCGATTTCTCCAAGTTCTGGACGCATACTTGAATCTCGATTTCCACCACTATGTCCCATAATCGTAATCACACGATTCATTTTTACTTTTTCAAGTGTCATAAGCACATTTTCTAACCCATCAGGAGTATGCGCAAAATCGATAATCACTTGGAACGGTTGTCCTTGTTGAATCATTTGCATACGACCACCAACACCTGGGAATCGTTTCATCAATTCAACTGCTCGTTCTAAAGAAATTCCATTGATCACTGCAACTGCAAAAGCTGCAAGAACATTATAGACATTAAAGAGTCCAATCATTGGAATCGAAACAGGTAGCTGTTTCCCATTCATCGTTACATTAAACGAAGTCATTGCTCCGTTCGTTTGAATGTCAGTAGCTCGAATATCTGCATCTTCACCAAATCCGTATGAAATCACTTCACAAGGAGTTGAGTATGCGAATTGCTCATAGTGTTCTTCATCACTATTTAAAATGGCAACACGTGGTTTCCCATTTTTAGAATGATTTCCTAATTGAGAGAACAATAGGCTTTTAGCATGTGCATAGTTTTCCATTGTTTTATGCAAGTCTAAATGCTCATGTGTTAAGTTTGTAAACACGGCAACATTGTAGTCAATTCCCCAAACACGCCCTAATTGAAGAGCGTGAGAAGAAACTTCCATAATACATGTGTCTCCACCAATTTCTTTTACCTTTTGCAATGTTTCATGGACCGTCAAAATTTCAGGAGTCGTGTTTCTTGTTTCAATACGTTCCTCACCGATTTTTCGATACATCGTTCCAATCAATGCAGTTGGTTTTCCTAATTCTTCTAATAAATAGTCAATCATATGCGTTACAGTTGTTTTCCCATTTGTCCCTGTAACTCCAATCATATTTAATGACTCTGATGGATACCCGTAAAAATGATTTGCAAAGAGGGTCATCACACGTGTCACATCTTTGACATAAATCACAGGTGAATCTCCCACTTGATCTTTGATAGATTTCGAAGCCACGAACACACTTGCTCCTAGCTCTTTTGCCTTCCCTGCAAATTGATGCCCATCTACCGTTACACCTTCGATACAGAAAAACATAGTATTGGGCACAACTTTACGCGAATCTTGTGCTAATTTTTCTACAGTGATGTTCTCTACGGAACCTTCCACTTCTTTAATGACTAACAAGTCCGCTAGTTCTTTCGCAAACATGTTCTTCCTCCTTCTTTTACTCTGAGAGTCTAGAGTATTCTAGGCTTCTCTTCATTAATGGATTGAAAATTTCTTTAATAATTTGGTTTCCCGTTACAGCTACTCGTGGTTGTTTCACTGTGATATATAGGATATATTTTGGATCATCATATGGTGCAAACCCTACAACAGAGAAAATATAGTTATTTCCGTTTGAGTAGTATTTACCTGTTTCCGGATTGATGAATTCAGCCGTCCCTGTTTTAGCTGCGACTTTTTCTCCATCAATATTAAAATCATAGGCTGTTCCGTTTTTCATACGAGTTGCTTCATATAAAAATTGAAGAGTTTTCTTCGCAGTTTCTGGACTAATGACTTTTCCTAAAGCTGTTGTTGGATTTGGTGTTTCTTTTCCAGTATCAGGATCTGTTAAATGGTCAACCAAACGTAACTTCTGCATTTGACCACCATTGGCAATGGCAGTGAAAGCTTGCATCATTTGATAAGGTGTGACCGTAATCCCTTGTCCAAAACCGGTTGATAATTGTTGTAAGTAAGAGTTGAATGGGTTTGACCCTGAAACTTCATTTGCAAAACCTGAGTTTGTTGATTTTCCAAAGCCAAACGCTTCTAAATATTGCTTCCACTTTTCGATACCAATTTTTTGGATGATATGAACGAAAGCAACGTTACTTGAATGAGCTAACCCTTCTAAGTATGTAATGGTTCCCCAACCTACTTTATTATAGTCTCGAACTAAATCGGTATAAATTTTTACACTTCCTGATTTGTATTTTTCATTTGGATCAAAGACCCCTTCATTAATCGCTGCAGCGAGCGCCAATACTTTCATCGTTGAACCAGGTTCAAAAGCTTGGTCCGTCAACAAATTATTCCATTGAACATCAATGCCCTCTTTTGTTGTTGAGTTATACGTTGGACGTTGTGTTGCCGCAATAATGTTTCCCGTTTTAGGATCAACAAGCATTGCCGTCATTTGTACCGGTTGATAGTTTTTATCGGCTTGGCTAACAAGTGATTCCAAATAAGTTTGCAATCGTTTATCAATCGTTAAGGTAAGGTTCATCCCGTCTTTAGGTTGTTTTGTAACTTTTTCTGTATCGGTAATCACATATCCATTTCCATCAACAGAATATTCAACCTCACCAGCAGACCCTGTTAATTGATCATTATAAAGCCCTTCAAGACCTGTCTTCCCTACTAGAGTAGTGATTGTCTTGTTATCAACTGTTTCCTCGACAGTATCCGTATAACCAATTAAATGCGAAGCAAAAATTCCATTTGGATAGTAACGAGCCGGACTTTCTGAGAACTTAATTCCAGGAAGTTTTTCAGCTTCGATTTGCTCCTTCACTTGAACGGATAAATTTTTACCCGCACTACCGAACTCTACTTGGGAAACATCTTTTTGACTCAATAATTTTACAATTTCTTCCTTCGATAAAGAAATATGTTTTGAAAGAGCCTCAGCAGTCTTATTAACGTCTGTGACATAATCAGGCGTATCCGCATTCTTACTCCACTCTGAAGTTAATACTGCATATAATGAATAGTTTGTTGCGTCAACAGCAATCGGACTACCACTAGCATCAAAAATCGTACCGCGTTTTGCAGCGAGTGTCCGTTTTTGATGGATTTTATCATTGATTTCTGCACGTAAATCCACACCATGAGTATTCCCCAACACCATGATTTTAAAGAACTGCACAGAAAAAATGAGAAATAAAACACCTGCGAGTCCTACTAAAATCCGGCTCGCTTGATGCCTATTTCCCGCAATGTTATTGTTTTTCGTATTTTTCATCGTCCAACATTCCTAACATTTTCTTCGTTCATCTTCAAGCCTTGTTCATTAGCGATACGATTTACTCGGTCGTACTGAGACAATTCTTGTGTTGCCTGAAGCAATGTATTGTTTTCACGTTGAATTAAGGTTGTTTGTGATTCGATATCTTGTAATTGTCTGTTTTTGTTAGCTACAATCATGCTTGCAACAATCGTCATTACTGCTAAAGCCGCAATTACAAAACCAGAGACTGCTAAAAGTCGTAATAAGTCTGCTTTTTGTTTTTCTTGCGGAATCGATGTTACTTCACGGTCTCCACGAACTAGAGGCTTTTGCGTAGGTACCGCAACATTCATTGTATCTACATATTTTTCAGCTAATGCCACTAGAATTCCCTTCTTTCTAAATGTTCCTTTTATTTTACTCTTTCGATGACTCTCAATTTCGCACTTTGTGAACGAGAGTTTTCTGTAATTTCTTCAATGCTTGGTAAAATTGGCTTTTTATTCACCAATTGGAACGGAGCTTTTTCTTCCTCCGTTGGTAGAATTGGCAAATTCTTCGGTGCCTTTTCTACTGTACATTGCTGTTTGAACATTGTTTTGACAATGCGATCTTCCAGAGAATGGAATGAAATCACACTGATACGGCCTCCCACGCCAACAACTTCAAATGCTTGCTCAAGTGAGTCTTCAATCGCTGCTAATTCATCATTTACTGCGATACGAATCGCTTGGAAAATTCTTTTAGCAGGATGTCCTCCTTTTCGTCTTGCTGCAGCTGGAATGCTGTCTCGAATAATATCCACTAATTTACCTGTTGTTTCAATGCGGTGTTGTGCGCGGATACGCTCAATATTTCGAGCAATTTGTTTCGAAAACTTTTCTTCTCCATATCGATAGAAGATACGAACCAATTCGTCATAGCTCCATTCATTTACAATTTCTTCTGCCGTTAACGGAGCACTTTGGTCCATACGCATATCGAGTTTTGCATTTTGATGGTAACTAAACCCACGTTCAATCTGGTCGAGTTGTGGTGAAGATACTCCTAAGTCGTATAGAATTCCGTCTACTTTAGAAACACCTAGTTTTCCAAGTTCTTTCTTTAATTGACGGAAGTTCGCGTGAATAAACGTTACTTTTCCTTCTTCGACTTCTTTAGCAAGGCGACCCTTTGCATGATCAATTGCTTGCATATCTTGGTCAAAGCAATAGAGATGACCTGTTGTTAGTTGGCTTAGTAGGTATTGACTATGTCCAGCACCACCAAGCGTACAGTCTACGTAGATTCCGTCTGGCTTAATGGATAATGCATCTACCGTTTCATGTAGCAATACAGTGATATGTTTAAACATGGTCCCTTCCCTTTCTAAAAGCCAAAATCAATCATATGTTCGGCCAATTCTTCAAAATTCTCTTCAGTTTCAGCAATATATTCTTGCCAACGTTCTTCGTTCCAAATCTCAATACGATCATTGTTCCCGATAACGCGACAATTCTTTTCTAATCCCGCATACGCACGTAACGTTTGTGAGATGTTTACACGACCTTGTTTGTCGAATTCTACTTCAATCGCAGCAGAGTTCATAAAACGTGTGAAGGCACGTGCATCTTTTTTCGACTGTGGTAAGTCTCTTAATTTCTGTTGAATGAGCTCCCATTGTTCGAGAGGATAACCGTATAAACAGCCATCAAGTCCGCGTGTCACGATAAAGGTGAACCCTAAATCTTCACGGAATTTAGCAGGCACAATCATACGTCCTTTTGCATCAATAGTATGTTGATATTCACCGATTAACATGCAGACTCCTCCATTCCAATAATTTTAGTAACCATAGTTTACCACATCCCACCACTTTTCACCACTTTTTTACCAAAAAAAGTTAAAAAAAGTTTTTTCTCCCCCAATTTGTGTTTTTGAAGCACAAAAAAAAGCTCTTTACGATTCAATCGTAAAGAGCTTACTATCATTGATTTAATGCGATTATTTAAAGAATCTACCCACCTGAACAAGAATGACGAGTAATCCAAAGTATAAAAATGCAATAGAAAATAATTGGTGGATGAATGGTCTTAAAACCAATTTTCCGGCCTTTAATTTAAAATAAAGTAACGCCAACCCAATCATAGCGAACCCGAGTGTGGCAAAACTAAACCATGAATATCCATATACATTCACACTGGTTGTATGTAAAACTAATAATATCATCGGCGTCATAATTTCACGAATAGTTATGAAGCGAGTCTCATTATAGAAGATTCGATTCCCAAAAACGACTGTGAAGCCGACAAAACTTAAAATAAATACTAACCATAATACAATCTCAAAAAATAACATTGACTCACCTCCATCACTATTAGTTTACAATAGATTTCTTAAAACTCATAATATTTTTAAATGTATCAAAAATGATACGTATCATTTTTGATACATTTTTCTTTTTATACAAAAAAGAAAAAACCTTAGACAGCTGTCTAAGGTTTTGTAACGTTTATGATTATGCTTCTTTAGAAACAACTTCTTTTCCGTCGTATGAACCACACTCAGGACAAACGTGATGGCTCTTTCTTAATGCTCCACATGATGGGCATGCGCTCAAACCTGGAACTTCTAATTTGAAGTGAGTACGACGTTTTGCTTTTCTCGCTTTTGATGTTTTACGTTTTGGTACTGCCATTTTTGTACACCTCCTAATCAATCTTCTTTACATAATGCTTTTTACTTCTCAGTCTCATCCTTTTCGAAGAAAGACTGTAAAGACGCTAACCTCGGATCAATTGATTGTTCTTTCTGTTGTTTGCGTCGCTCTTCAAGAGCTTCTTGCGTCACAACCTCCCAATCATTTCCTGAAGGCATTCTATCTTCACTCAATTCCTCTTGCGATAAGACTTGTAAAGGAATTGAAAGTAAAATATGATCTTCCACAGCGGGTTCAAGGTCAACCCAGTCACCATCTAGAGGCATCACAATTTCTGTTAGCTCTTTCTCATCAACTGAGATATGGGACGGAATGTATCTTTCCACAATATCAATGTGGAGCGGAACCACTACTGGCTCTAAAGACCTGGATGAAGGAAGTGTGATATCAACATCGCAAGTAAATTGCGCTACAACTGATTGGCTTTGATAAACAAGAAATCCTTTGATGTGTGCTGGCGAAACAGCAAGAATCGATTCATCTCTTTGTTTTAATGCCTCTTCCACATTAATTTCTGTATCAAAGTAAATTGGAGTCCCTTGAGAATCCTGAAGTTGTTTAACTGATATTTTCACAATTTTCACCCCTAAAGCAACATACTGAATTATACTAGTTTATTGAAAGTTTGTCAAAGCTTTTTACTTTACAAGCTTGAAAAATAAGTGATTAAAAACTTTCCTCTTTATTCACTTGGATTGGCTTAAAGACCGTTGCTGAAATTTGTTTGGATGGATTCCAATAATCATACAATAAATCCCAACTCTCTTGGCGTTCATCCTTATACGCTGCGTAATTGGTGATTAATTGAAACGAGTCTACTTCTCGCATTTGCTTCAACCATTCTTGGCCTTTTGGAGTAAAACCAAGTACCGAGCCTTGCTCTATCTTTCGACTCCAATAGTCTTCCATTTCCTCTTTTGTTATTCCAAGTAAAACATAAACGAGGAGTCGTTGTAATCGTGCCCAGCTCCAACGTTTATTTTTTAGATATTGAAGACACTCCTCAATAGACGAAGTCATTCGAATAGCTTCCTTTAATCGGTTTTCGATTCCTTCTTCCATTTGATAAATAGCACGTAGATCTTCATCAGTACTCCTTAAAATAATACTCTTCAAGAGGGGCCAATAATAGCTCCAATCGTTTTGATACTCCTCTTCATCAAATCGCACATAGGATAGCTGTGCTCGTAACACTTTATCTTCACGATTTTCTTTTAACGCATTTCGTAAGGCTGTTCCACTCGCAAAAGCTGTCTCTTCTAACGCATCATCCAAATGCCCACTTCCGACTCGTGTAATTGGAACTAATTGCATCGGATGTTTCCCATTAGCATTTTCTACAGCATAGGCTAATCCCAACTGTTGATTTGGAGACTGCAGCGCCTCTGCCAATGCACTCTTTTCTCCAAACTTTTTAATAGCCAACTGCGTTAATTGACTTGCAAAAGTAAGTGAACGGTTCTCTTCTACAAAACGGCTAATTTCATTTTCAATAGCTTGACGCTGAATGACTGCTGTTTCAAAAAATGCTACGTCGCCATCTTCACAACCAAATGCTAAAGAATCACATCCAACCTGTTGCAAGATTTCTACAGCACCTCTTGCAAAAAGGTCTGTTGCTTGGCAGCTCACCGCAGTGGACATCTCAATCACAACGTCAGCCCCATGACAAAGCGCGGCTTTTGCACGACTCCATTTTTGTTCGATAGCAGGTTCGCCTCGTTGTACCCAGTTTCCGCTCATCACCACAACCATTACATCAGCATCTGTTTGTTTTCGTGCTTGTTCTAAAAGATAGGCATGACCTTGATGAAATGGATTAAATTCTGCGATTACTCCACATACCTTCATACACGAACCTCATTTCACCGCTTGGAAGAACCATCGCGGACTCGTTTCTTGTACTTCACTTTGCCCGAAGTCAGCCTTCACTTTGATATCGGTAAAACCAACCATCTCCAGTGCCGATTCGTACATTTCTATTGGGAATGTTTGTTCCTCATGCACTTCTTGAAAATGCTCGTACAGGTTGCCATCTTCTTGTTTAATATACATATCAATGACATGTTCTACACTGCCGGGCTCATCTAATTCATAGCTTTGCCATAGAAATGCAAAATCATCTTCTACGAAATGATATTGATATCCTGGAAAGACTTCTTGCATTTGATAGAGCGAATGCACGTCGAAGAGGAAAATTCCACCCTCTTCTAAATGGTCGTACACCGCTTCAAAAACCGAAACGACATCTTCAAAGTCCGTTAAATAGCAAAGAGAATCTGAAAAGAGTGTCACTGCGTCGGTGGTTGGTACATCTTCCAACACGCGCATATCCGCTTGAAGCCATTCGATGCTTCTCCCTTGTGCTTTCTTCTCGGCAATCTCTAACATATTCTTAGATAAATCAACGCCAATCACTTCGTATCCTTTATCGTCAAGTCGCATGGATACTTCACCAGTCCCACAAGCAAGTTCCATCACTTTACGAACAGGTCTTTTGGCACTATGCGAAAAAGAACGAACTGCATAGTCCGTCCATTCTTCGTAGAGTTCTTGATCCATCACTTGGTCATATACATGAGCAAATTTTTGATAGTTCATTAGTTTTCACTCACAATATTTACGATTGGTGCATCGCTCCATAATTTTTCTAAATTATAGAATTCGCGATCTGCATAATAGAATACATGGACAATCACATCGTTTAAGTCCATTAAAATCCATTTGCCACCATCTTTACCTTCGATACTTCTTACTTCGAAGCCTTCTTTTTCAACTGCTTCTTCAACCGCATCGACAATTGCTTGTACTTGCTTTTCGTTTTTACCGTGTGTAATTACAAAGTACTCTGCAACTGGTGTAAGACTTGCTACATCTAATGCAACTACTTCTTGTGCTAACTTGTCTTCACAAGCATCTAAAACAACTTGTAATAATTTTTTACTTGTATGTTCCATTCTATTCTCCTTTTCTTTGTTTCAAATAATGATTATAAACTTCTATTGTTTTTGGAAAAATAGAGACTTCTTTTTCCAATAAAAATTCCAATGTATGCTTCAATAAATAAAAGACCGCATCATCGATATTTTTTGCTGCAATTTCACGAGCCGTATCAACCCCTGGATAATCTCTTCCATCTTCAATGGCATCTGCTACAAAGAGACACTTCGAAAGAAGACTCATTTGAAGCCCTCCAATTGTATGCTCACGAATGGCATCTAACAACGCTTCGTCTTTGACTCCGCATAGATTTGAAATCAAATAGGCTCCAATTGGTCCATGTAGAATTTCAGAACCTTCATGGTGATACATTTCAGGAAGTCCGATTTCTTTGGCAAGTGCTTGCTGCTGTTCCACTGGGATTTCTTTGGCATAATCATGCGCCAATCCTACAAAGGAAGCAGCTTTCTCATCGACGTCATACAGCCTTGCTAATTCTAATATTTTTCGTTCGACACGTAGGCAGTGTTGATATCTCTTGTCACTCATATTTGATTGGACATGCGACAATAACTCTTCCCTAGTCATCGTTGTATAAGGTTCAAAGCTTTTCACTTCGCTCATTCTAAATACAACCCCTTTTCCGCAATATAAGCTTCTACTAATTCCGGAACTAAATATTTAATGCTTTGTTGGAACAGAACATTTTTTCGAATTTGAGTCGAACTAATATCCATCTTCGGTGCGGTAATCCATAACACTGGATATGGCGTTTCTTTTTCGTATCCTGGACGTTCAACGCCGACAAATTGAACCTCATGAACTAATTCATCCACACGGTGCCATGTTGGTAAGTAATCTACCATGTCTCCACCAATGATAAAGTAATATTCCGTATTCGGATTCTGTTTCTTTAACAGTTGAATCGTATCATACGTATAGCTCTTCTCCTTGCGTTCGAGTTCGATCGTCTCGATATCAAAATAAATATTATCTTGAATCGCCAGACGTGTCATCTCTACACGGATATTCGCATCAATCGTCTTTTTCTCATCCACATGTGGCGGAATATGACTTGGTAAAAAGTAAACCTTGTCTAAGCCTAATTGCACACGCGCTTGTTCAGCCATAATTAAATGCGCAATATGGGGCGGATTAAAACTACCACCGATAAGCCCTACACGTTCTTGTGGTAAGTCTTCACCGAATTTTTCGGTTTTGTTTAATGTCTTAGAAAAAATATTGAGTTCAGCAACCATCGTCTATCGACCTCTTTTTTTGAATTCTGCAAATCGTACTGAAATATCTCTATGTTTTGGATTTCTGGCTTCTTTATATAACACAATCGTATGCCCAATCACTTGAATGATTGTACTACCCGTTGCTTCAGCAATCGTTTCGGCAGCTTCTTGGGGCTCCTCTAATGTATTTTGCAATAAAGTTACTTTAATCAATTCGCGTTTTTCAACAGCGTTTTGAATTTGATGAATCATCTCTTCGCTGAGTCCGCCTTTCCCAATTTGGAAGATTGGCTTCAACGAGTGTGCTTCTTTTTTGAAGAACTGTCTTTCTTTCCCTTTTAATTCCATGAAAGCTCTCCTTTCTTTAAATAATCGATTGACGTTGAATAACATCAACTTCTTTTGGACTCCATACCGATACCGTACCTGGTTTTTGAATCGTTACCCAACCAAGTCCTGCAATCACTAAGTCCGTTTTTTCTTTAATGGTAAATGTCTTCTTCACTAATTTTGGATACAACTTCATATTGTCTCCTGTTGGCGGCGTTAGAAGTGTTCCTACATGTTTTGCATAAAACTCAGTCGCCTTCTCCAACTTCGTGCGATGCAAGTCGATTGTTTGCGGTGTATAGAAGGTAAATGAATTACGTTCTCCTTGTTCGTAATCGACACGAATCAAACCACCGATAAAAATCGTTTGCTCGCTATTTAATTGGAATGTCTTTGGTTGTAACTCTTTTTGCGGTAAGACTTTTTTCATTTCTTTTTCCGCTAAGTAGTGCGTAATTTGGTGACGGTGAATAATCCCTGGTGTATCCACTAATGAAGAATGTTCATCAAATGGAATATCAATTTGGCCAAGAGTCGTTCCCGGATATTGAGAAGTTGTAATCACTTCGCCTGTTTCACCAATGCTTTGAATCAACTTATTAATGAGCGTTGATTTTCCTACATTCGTTACCCCTACAACATATGCATCTTTACCTTTACGGTACTCATTAATCTTCTCTAGTAGCTCGTCAATGTGAATTCGTTTATGCCCACTCACAAGTAGCGTGTCGACTGGTTTAATGCCGTACTCTTTTGCATGACGTTCAATCCAAGCTTTAAGACGATTACGGTTCACGGATTTTGGATATAAATCCACTTTATTGGCTACGAATAAAATCGGGTTATCGCCTACAAAACGTTTTAAGCCAGAAATCATGCTTCCGTATAAATCGAATAAATCAACGACAAAAACAACAAGCGCATCTTCATCAGCGATACTACTTAACATCTTTAAGAAATCATCGTCTGTTAGAGATGCTGGTTGTAACTCATTATAATTACGGAGTCTAAAGCAACGTTGGCAATAAAGAGGGCCTTCACTTTCTAGCATTTTATTTAATGCACTTTGCGGTGTGTACCCTGTTCCCTTTGGATCTTCCGTTTGGATTATTGCTCCACATCCAATACATACATGCTGTTCCATGATTACTCCTCCTCCCATTTCTTATGATAGGACGCCCCTTGTGTGACTACAAAGATTCCTTTTTCAAAGAAACGATTAATTCTTGTTTTCCATGCATCGCTTTCTTTTCTAGGTTTTACGATAATGGTTCTAACGCCAAATGTATTTGCACCTAGAATATCTGTTAACAGTTGGTCACCTACCATGACTGTCTTTGATTTATCAAAATCCAGTAATTGTTGTGCCGCTTTGAATCCCTTGTGTAGTGGCTTTAAACCAGGATACACATATGGAACATCCAATTGAGCTGCTGCAACTTTAATACGATGTTCATTGTTATTCGATACAAGGATTATTTTAATTCCTGCATCTTTCAACGAATTCACCCAAGAAAGTAAAGTTTCATCGATTTCTTTTTCGTCCCACCCAATGAGTGTATTATCTAAATCGGTTAAGACCACTTCAATTCCATTCTCTTGTAAGAAAGGAACGGTAATCTCTTGAAAGGTCTTTTTAAACCACGTTGGTTTGAATAGTGCCATAGTTCTCCTTCTAGTTCACGCGAACTCCCTGCGCATCAATTTCAAGCACACGAATCGTGCATCCTTTAAGTGTTGTTTCTAAATAGTGTTCTAAGGTTTCTACAAATCGGTCTACATTTTCTTTATAAACAAACGTCATTACTGTAGGACCTGCTCCACTTAGGTAAGTCCCACAAGTATCAAGGCCTTCCTGCTTTGTAATCGTACGAACTTCTTCCATCCAAGGGACCAGTGTTGAACGGTACGTTTCATGGAATAAGTCTTTTTCAACAATCGAAGAGATGACTTTCCAATCTTCCGTCATTAATCCAGCTACCAACACATTACTACGGCTACTTGCTTCTACTGCCTCACCGTATTCTAGTGAACTTGGTAAAACGCCACGACTCTTCTTCGTTGATAATTGAACGTTTGGAATCACTGCTACCATTGCTATCGGTGCTTCCACATTCTTATGAACTGTTAGCACTTCCTGTGTGCGGTGGTCATAAGTGGCTACAACGATGCCCCCTAAGATTGCTGGCGCGACATTGTCAGGATGTCCCTCGAAAAGAGTTGCCCATTTTACTTTTTCATCATTTGTTAACTGTAAGTTCCCTAATACATTCGCTAATTCGATACCCGCAACAATGGCGCTCGAACTACTGCCAAGGCCTCTTGTTAGAGGAATCTCACTTTCACACACAAGTTTGTGTGGTGTTAATGTTGGGCACACTTTTACAGCTGTTTCGATAATTAAATTCTCTTCATTTGTCGGAATCTCTTCTCCAAACGGATGGGTAATCACCCATTCGCTAGATGCTTCTCCTACATGAAGTGTTAAATATAAATTCACTGCAATTCCAAGCGAATCGAATCCTAATCCGATATTTGCTGAAGTTGCCGGAACTTTAATTGTGAATGCCATTATGCTTCCTCCAAGATTGGGTAAATAGCAACTTCATTTAAATGAGCAAAAGCTTCTTTTACTTTGGCTAACTCACTTGCCGTTAAAGCTGTATAACGAACTCCAAATTCTTCTTGGTTATTAGATACAACTTGGCCGCCTAGTGGTGCAACTTCCAAGTTTCCTTTTCCATAAACGAAATAAGAACTCTTCGCAGCCTCTGGACTAAATTCCACTAATGGGCTTTCTACACGACCAAATGTTTCAACTGCACTGCCGTTACCTTTGCGACGAAGTACTTCAACAACGTCCGCTAAGACACTTGTTGCTGTTGGAAGGGATCCTGCTCCTTTTCCGTAAAATAGAACTTCATCCACTGCATTTCCTTTTACTGAAATCGCATTGTTTTCATAATGTACTTGCGCTAATAAATGAGTTGCTGGTACAAAAGTAGGTGCTACTTCAAGTGAAACTTTTTCGCCATCGCTAAGTGCTTTAGCGAGCAATTTAATCGCAAACCCATTCTCAGAAGCCATCTTCATATGTGAAGTAGTAACTTTAGAAATTCCTGTTTTAGCTACTTCATCAAAAGTCACGTTCACACCAAAAGCTAAACGCGTTAAAATCATTAATTTATAAGCTGCGTCATGCCCTTCCACGTCGCTTGTTGGATCAGCTTCAGCAAATCCTTTTTCTTGAGCAATCTTTAATGCTGCTTCATAGCTAAGCCCTTCTTTTTCCATAGAGCTTAAAATGAAGTTTGTTGTTCCGTTAACGATACCAACAATCGATTCCACATCATTCGTTTCAAAGTGTTGCACCATCGGACGAAGTACTGGAATCCCCCCACCGACACTTGCTTCATAGTACAAGTAGACCTCTTCAAGTTTAGCGAGTGTAGTTAATTCAACTCCATGAACAGCAATCAGATTTTTATTGGCAGTGACAACAGATTTTTTTGCAAGTAAACAAGCTCTCACATATTCATAAGCCGTTGTAATGCCACCCATCACTTCAACTACTAACTCAATTTCAGGGTCGTGAACGATGTCGTTAATATCATTTGTAAATACAACATCTGTTTGTTCCATTAATTCTGGTTCTCTCACTAACGCTGTTTTAATTTCAATTTCTTCTGGAAGAACACGCTCTAATTTGGATGCATTTTTCTTTAAAATATTGTATACACCACTACCGACTGTCCCAAATCCTAATAACGCAATTTTCATTTATTTCAATCCTCATCTAATATATTGAAAAGCCACAGCACAGACACTCTGCGCCGTGGCTTTACTCACAGTTATGTTTTTAATCTTGTAACATTTCAAAAATTTCAATTGTCACTAAATCAATATCATCAAATTGGAATGTTTGATTTGTTTCTACATCTACTAATTCAAAACTATTTGTTTCTTGATTAAAAGTAACGATAGCTTTTTCAACGCCATCTTTTTCGAAGCGACGCACCTCGATATCTGAATCTTGTGCCGCCATTGTTTGTAAACGTTGGACAATTGCCACCAATTGTGAAGGTTTCATATAATTACTACCCCTTTCAAACTTTCTTTCATTATTCTACCATAAAACCTATCTTTGATAGTAAGAATAACCACTCTATTTAAGAGTTTTTTATTCATTTGGTAGGTTCCAATATAATTTAATTAAAGCTTGAGTTCCATCATCTGCAAAGCCATCATCACAAAGCGTTTCGTAGAGTTTTTTGGCTTGTAGAGTCGCCGGTAAAAACAGACGCATTCTTTCTGCTTCATCGAGTGCAATTCCCAAGTCTTTTAGGAAATGTTTTGCAAAGAAACCTGGAGAATAATCTTCTTTTAAAATACGAGGTCCGTAATTTGAAAGTGACCAGTTTGCGGCACTTCCTGCGCCAACTGTTTGTAATACCTTGTCCATGTCTAAGCCTGCAGCTTTCGCATAAACGAGCATCTCCGTTAATCCAGTCATCGTTCCTGCAATCATAATTTGATTGGCCATTTTCGTATGTTGGCCAGCACCAGCTGTGCCTTGGAGTGTAATCGTCTTAGAGAAGCAATCTAGTACAGGATACACTTTTTCAAATGTTTCCTCTGATCCACCAACCATCGTAGAAAGTGTTCCATTTTTAGCACCAAGGTCCCCACCTGATACAGGTGCGTCTAGCGCTTCCCAAGAGCGTGCTACAGCTTCTTGTGCGATACGTTTAGCTAACGTTGGTGTACTTGTTGTAAGGTCCACTACCACGAGATGCTCTTTAGTAGACTTAAAGATTCCTTTATCACCAAAGTAAACTTCTTCCACATCATTTGGATATCCTACGATTGTTAAAACGACATCTGCAAGATTAGCTACGTCAGTAGGTGTATCCGCCCAAGTCGCTCCTTCTTCAAGAAGGTCTAACGCTCTTTCCTTTGTACGATTGTATACTACGACATTATATTTTTTTAGCAAATGGCGAATCATAGATTTCCCCATCACGCCTGTTCCGATAAATCCAATTGTTTTAATGGTCATTTTCTTCATCCTTTAACTCGTTCGTCGATAATCGTAAAAATTTCATGAGGTTCATAATATTATGAGAATGTTCTTGATTCCATTGATAGCCGTTAATCGCAGCTTCATAGAAATCAACAATTCTTTCGCCAAATGTTTCAGAAGAAATTTCAGCTAATAATTGATCTTGTAACGCTGAAACTTCAGCTTCATTTCCTAATTGATTTTCAATATAGCCTAAGACACAATCCGCAATATCCGCATCAGTTTCAAATAACATTCCTAAAGCATCTGCTGTAATAAGACTGCTTAAGTAATCGTTCTTCTTCGCAATGACTGGAACGCGGTTAACAAGCGCCTCTAAGTAAGTTAAGCCTTGGCTTTCAGATTCAGACGCATTCACGTAAAGATCTGCCATTTGATAGTACTTATAAACCATTTCATTTTTGATTTCGCCCACAAATTGAACAAAATCATTCATTCCAAGTTCTGCCACTTGTGCTTCCAGTTTTTCTCTTTCAGGTCCGCCACCAGCAATACATAAGCGCACATTTGGCTTACTTGCTACAATGGCTGGTAATGCAGCAATCACTGCCGCAATATTTTTTTCTTGAGATAAACGACTAAGAGATAGTAGCACCACTTCATCCTCGGAATAGCCAAGCTCACTTCTTAGTGCACTGGCCACTTCTGGTTCTTGCGGAGGAACAACGACTCCCGTTGGAATCACTCGAATTTCCTGAAGTACTCCATATTCAATCAGCTTATCTTTCGTCATTTGACTTGGAGCAACCACTCCACTTGTTTGATTACAAAATGATTTTGAAAGATACGCTACGTGACTTGGACGTAACACTTTTCCTTTAGCAATATAGTGTAAATATTTTTCATACATTGTATGGTAAGTATGAATCGTTGGAATCTTTAACATAGCAGCAATTAGTTTACCAGCCAGCCCAAGACTAAACTCCGTCTGCGTATGAATAATATCCAATTCATTTTCTTTCACAATTCGGTAGGCTTTTCCTAGGCCTTGAATCGCCACACGACGATCCTTGAACGCAAAGAACGGAATACTACCCAATCGAATAATATTCTCTTCCGGTTCCGTTACCTTTGGATCTGTTGTTGTAAAAATAATTACCGAATGCCCTTGTCTTTCTAAATCCTCTTTTAATACACGTATTGAAGTCGCAACTCCACTCACTTGTGGAAAGTACGTATCTGTAAATATACCGATTCGCATACTTACCTCCTTAAGTTTGAAATAAACAAAATTATTTCTATTATCCCTTCCATTATAAACGATACACGCTGTAGTGTCACTAATAGCATATAAAAAAGGAAGCTCACTTAGTTGAACTTCCTTACTTTCTATAGATTACTACGAAATTAATCAATGAATGTAGTAACATCGAATTTAAAACGGAGCCTGATTGCATCCTTAATCCAAATATCAGAAAAGCCATACAGAAAAAATAAACAATACTTTTAACATCAAAAGCAAAATGAAAAACGATAAAAACAACAGTTCCAAGTATAAATGAGCAGACGATATTTTCAGCATTATAAGCAATCTCTCTACAAATTATTTCCTCGATAATCGGCGCCAATAAAGTGGCAGATACTTTTGTATGTAAAGCAAATTCATTGCTATCTTTTTTAGTAAATACCAAAAGAAAAACGATCACTATTACTCCATATATCACAAGAAGGGGGAAATCTAGCGCAAAAGAAATCGCAGTACTTATTTTAAAATAAACAAGAATCAGTAAAAAGAAAATTGTCTTAAAGATGTCCCTTGCTATTTTTAAATATTCTTCTGACTTACACCGTTTTTTTAGTAAGTGATATAACCCATATGACAAGAAGACTACTAAAAAATAAATAAGAATCGATATAGCTGTATTTTGTATTGTCAAGAACATAATCTCCTCCTTTATAATTGGTTCATTTATTTTACTAAACAAGAATGCACTATAAATTGATACTTATAGAAATTTTTAGTAACTTCTTGTTCTAAATAATCTAAAAATAAAAAAAGACAAGGCCAGTA
>ERZ772961.368-NODE-368-length-19087-cov-9.952869_pt1 | contig 19087 bp, 9 predicted proteins | sample MGYA00580677_ERZ772961 | MGnify/ENA primary metagenome ERZ772961 (study PRJEB29015, sample SAMEA2738088) | human oral metagenome | biome: human oral; feature: human-associated habitat; material: saliva | place: China | collected 2227 ... | reverse complement strand
CGGGTGCCACCGACGATATCGCCGCCACCGTCTCCTACGCCGACATCGCCGACGAGGCCATGGCCGTCCTCACCGGAACCGCCGTCGATCTCATCGAAACCCTCGCAGAAACCATCGCCGCGCGCGTCATGAGCCACGAGGGCGTCGTCGGCACCGAGGTCACCGTCCACAAGCCTGACGCCCCCATCGACCACCCCTTCGCGGACGTGTCGGTGACCGTGCGGGCGGGTCAGACCGACGCGATGCCCCTGTCGCTGTCCTTCAAGGGAATATACGAGGCCGAGGACGGTTCCGTCCTCACCGGCGAGATCGAGGCCTACGGGCACGCCCAGGCTCCCAGCCCCGCCGAGCAGGAGCACCGCGAGGGGTTCCCGTCGCGCCGCGGTGCGCACGCTGCCGAGGCACAGCGCGAGGAGGACACCTCCCGTCCGGCGCACCTGCGCTCGCGCCGCGTCGTCCTGGCGATCGGCGGCAACCTCGGGGACGTGCCCGTGACCCTCATGCACACGGTCGAGGCCCTGTCCTACATGGAGGGCTTCCAGATCGAGGACGTCTCCCCGATCATGCGCACCAAGCCGGTGCTGGCCCCCGGCCAAGCCCCCCAGCCGGACTACTGGAACGCCGTCGTCGTCGGCTCTGCGATCGCGACCCCCGATGAGCTGTTCGCCCAGACCAGCCGCATCGAGCGCGAGCTCGGACGCGAGCGCCACGAGCGCTGGGGTGCGCGCACCGTCGACATCGACATTATCCAGATCGAGGGCCTGGCCTCCTCCGACCCCGTCCTCACCCTGCCGCACCCGCGCGCCAAGGAACGCGCCTTCGTTCTGGCGCCCTGGCTCCTGTGCGACCCCGACGCGATCCTCGAGGGCGTGGGCCGCGTGTCCGACCTGCTGGCCGACACCCCCGACCGCGAGGGCATCATCGACGCCATCGACGACTGGCTCGAAGACCCGTCGGCTGTCATGGCTGACTCCGACGAGCTCCTCGCACAGCGCGCCGAGCAGGCCAGCGCCGACATGCGCGAGCTCATCGAGGCCCTGACAGGCGAAATCAGCCAGGTCGATAACCTTGTGACCCGCCCGGGAGTGCCCGCCGTCGAGCTACCGGCACCCGTCGTCGCTGCGCCCGAGGCCTCCGTCGAAGCGACGCCCGCCCCCGAGGTCGTTCCCGCCCCCGATGCGGTGCCCGCCCCCACGGTCGTTCCCGCCCCCACGGTCGTTCCCGCCCCCGAGGTGACGCCGGCTCCCGCAGTCGTTCCTGCACCCGAGGTCGCGCGTGCCGAGTCCTTCGAGGCCTCGTCCGTCCCGCAGCCGCAGACCCCCGTTCAGGCTGCCCCCGAGGTCTCCGCAGAGGCCTCGCCCGAGGTGCCCGCACCCGACGCGTCGCGCTTTGCTCCCGTCGAGGATGCGGCCCCCGCCGCGCAGGCCCCTGTGGCCCCCGCCGAGGCCTCCGCGGCCTCGCCCGAGGTGCCCGTGCCCGCTTTTGATGCGCCCTCCCAGGCGGCCCCGCCCCAGCGCGAGCGCCGCCACCGCGGGGAACGAGCCTCGTCGCGCCCCTCCTGGCACCCGGTTTCCTCTGTGCCCGCGGACTCCGCGGCCGGTCGCATGACCCGCAAGATCGGCACGGGCTCCTACAAGCCGAGCGGCAGCGAAAAGCCCCGCTGGGTCCCCGTCTTCGAATCCAAACGCGAGGAACCCCGTTCCTCGATCGCGCTGCCGGACTGGAACTTCTCCGTCAGCTCCGCGCACGATGTGCGTGTCGTCGACGACCGCTCCGGCCTCGGCCACGACGAAGAGCCACCCAAGGCCACCGTCCACGCCGACGGGCGCTCGACCATCCTCGCCCCCGGGCTGCCCGACAATACCCCCGTCGGTCCCATCCCCGAGGACGAGGCCACCCAGACCGGCATCCTGCGTCGCGTCGTTGTGCGGCCCACGATGACCGGCGCGATCCCGATCGTCAAGAGGCGCTAAATGAAACCCGTGTCGATCGTGTGGGTGCTGGCGGTGGGCCTCGTGGCAGCCGTCCTGAGCTTCCTCGGCTTCTTCGCGCACATGCGCGAGGGTGGCACCCCGATGATCGTCACCCCGGGTCCCGCAGTCATCTTTGCGATCGCCACCGCGTGCCTCATTTGGTCCGGTCTGGCGGTGCGTCGACTGCGCGCCGGCAAAGAGACGTGGATTGACGCGATCGGCGCGATGCGCGTCGCCGTCTTTGCGCGTGCCAGCGCCATCGTTGGCTCGGGCCTGACGGGGGTCCTGATCGGCGTCATGGCTGTGTCCCTGATGCAGCTGGAGGCCCACGCGATGCTCGCCAACGCGATCGGCTCCGGCCTCAGCGGCCTCGTCGGCATCGTGTGGTGCGTGATCGCGATCGTCGTCGAGCGCTGGTGCGTCATTGATCCCGACGACGAGGGCTCGACGTCCTCCAAGCGCAGCGCCGCCGCCTGATCTGCCCCTCACTGGAGCGCGACGACGGGCGCTCAGCGTGTGAAAGTCGCCCCCGTCCCGAGCGTTAGCCGCTTGCTGCGCCCTGCGCCCGGTATCGTGGATGCGTGGCTGACCAGCGTAAGAATTCACCCAGGCGACCCACCTCCAGGCGTAGTACGTCGGGAGGCGCGACCGGTCGCACCGGCGATCGAGCGTCTCGCGCCGCAGCCGGCAGCCGCGCCTCGACGGGCCGTCCGGCCTCGTCGAAGGCCTCACCGTCCACGAAGCGAGGCAGTGCCAGCGCGCCCAAGGGACAGCGCGGCGGCGCCGCACAGGCAGCCGCGAAGAAGAAGGGCGGGGGCCGTCCGCCGGTCAACCTGTGGCCTCGGCGCATCATCACTGGCCTTGGGCTGATCCTTATCCTGGCCCTCATCGTGTGGGGGATCGTCGCCGCCGTGCGCGCGATTGCGGGTGCATTCACTGCTGATCCTGCGCCCCAGTCGGCCCCGCAGTCCGCTGTCCAGTCCGGGGCCCTCGATGCCTCCGGTTACACGCTCAAGGGTGGCCAGGAAGCCACTGCCGACGGTCTGCTCACCGACGGTACGACGATTGACATTCCCTCCTGTCTGGACCGCGACATTACTGCCACCGCGACAGCATCCGCGACCTCCTCCGGGTCGGCGATGCCCGTGACACTCACGCTCGAAAACCGCGGCAGCGTCGCGTGCTCGACATCCCTGTCGCGCTTCGCCCTGCAGATTTCGACCGGTGACCTGCAGGTCTACAACTCGGCGACGTGCGGCGAGGACCAGCAGTCGTCGGCGACCCTGCTGCTGCGCCCGGGCGCCACGTGGAGCGGCGCGCTGCGCTGGGATGGCTACGTGTACACGAACGGCTGCACGACCCCGGCGGGCGGCGCGAGCGCCGCGTCAGCCGGAACCTACAAGGTCGCGGTCACGATGGGCACGCGCGAGGTCGGCTCGACCGTCGTCGACGTGACTCCCGCGCCGACGCCCGCCTCGCAGTCGGGTGCTCAGTCGGGGGCTCAGTCGGGCCGCTGACGCCTACCAGCCGACGAGGCCGGAGCTGACCGCCTGCGCCTGGTGGGCCAGGTTCTCGGTGATGAGCTTGGCGCGGTAGGGGCCGATGCCCTCGATGGCTTCCAGGTCCTCGGTGGTGGCGGCGCGCAGCTGAGGCAGCGTCGTGATGTGCGCGGACACCTCCTTGATGGCGCTCCACGACAGGTGTGGAACCAGGGAGAGGGCGCGCACGCCCCGCGGCGTGATCTCGCGGTCCAGGTCCGCGACCTCATACACGTCCAGGCCGAGGATGTTCGCGATCGCGGTGAGGTCCACGATGCGCTCCGACCCCAGGGATGAGAGCTCGGCCTCGACGCGGGCGACGTCCTCGGGGTTGTGGATGTAGTCGCGCATGACGAGGGCGCGCTCAGACGCGGAGCCGCGCACGAGGTCCTCGACCTGCAGGGCCAGCAGGCGGCCCTCGGAGCCCAGCTCCTCCAGGTATTCGGTGATCTCGGAGGTGATGCGGCGGATCATCTCCATGCGCTGCATGACGGTGGCGACGTCGCGCACGGTCGCGCTGTCGCGCATCTCCAGGATGGTGAGGGTCTGCAGGACCTCGTCAAGGCGCTGGCTGTAGCGGTCGAGCGTATCCACGGCCAGGTTGGCGCGCGAGAGCAGGGCCTCGGGCTCTTCGACGAGGCGGTGCTCGGTGCCCACGTAGATGGAGATCATGCGCATCGACGCGGACAGGGACAGGACCGGCAGGTGGGTCTGGCGGGCGGTGCGCTGAGCGGTGCGATGGCGCATGCCGGACTCGTCGGTGGGAATCGTGGGGTCCGGGAAGAGCTGCACGTTGGCCATGCGGATGCGCCACAGGTCGGGGTCGATGATGACGGCGCCGTCCATCTTGCACAGCTCGCGCAGACGCGCGGCCGTGAAGGCGATGTCGAGGTCGAAGCCGCCCGAGCAGATCGCCTGTACTTCGGGGGTGTATCCCAGGACAATGAGGGCACCCGTGTGGGAGCGCTGGATTCGTTCCAGTCCTTCACGCAGTGGTGTACCGGGCGCGACTGCGCGCAGTGCCTCACGAAGGATCGCTGCATCGGACGTCAATGTGATTCCCTCCCTGAACAGTAGGTTCGATACCTATTATTGCGAGTCCGTCGGAAAAGCGACACGAATAGCCGTCGCCAGATCCGACACAGTAAAGACTGTGATGCCGTCGACGCCCGCGAGGTCCTCGCTGCCCTGAGCGGGCACGATGGCCGCGGAGAAGCCGAGGCGAGCGGCCTCGGCGAGGCGGCGCTGGGTGCCCGTGCAGGCCCGTACTTCGCCCGTCAGGGAGATCTCTCCGACCGCGACGAGGTCCGCGCGAGGAGGAACGCCCTTGAGAGACGACACGATCGAGATCGCCATCGCCAGGTCGATCGCGGGTTCGACCGTGCGCGCCCCGCCGACCGTGGAGACGTAGACGTCCGCGCCCGACGTGTCCGCGCCGATGCGGGCCTGCAGGACCGCCAGGATCATGGCGACGCGCGCGTGGTCCACGCCCGACGTCGTGCGCCGAGGCGAGCCGCCCGAGGAGGGCGCGACGAGCGACTGGATTTCCGTGGGCAGCGGGCGGCGCCCCTCGAGGGAGACGGCCGCGCACGTGCCGGGCACGCCGCGCGTCGTGCGCGACAGGAACAGGCCGGAGGGATCGGCGAGGCCGTAGATCCCCGAGTCCGTCAGTTCGAAGCAGCCGACCTCGTCGGTGGGGCCGTAACGATTCTTCACCGCGCGCAGCAGGCGCAGGCGCGAATGACGGTCGCCCTCGAACTGGCAGACGACGTCTACGAGGTGTTCGAGGACGCGCGGACCCGCGATGCCGCCGTCCTTCGTCACGTGGCCCACAAGGAGGGTGGGCAGGTCGGATTCCTTGGCGACCCGGATGAGTGAGGCGGCAACCGCGCGCACCTGGGCGACGCCGCCCGCCCCGCCCTCGACCTGGGCGGAAGAGATGGTCTGCACGGAGTCGACGATGAGGAGAGAGGGGGAGGCCTCCTGCACGTGGCCGAGGACGACGCCAAGCTCCGTCTCATCCGCGATGAGCAGGTTAGGCTCGAGGGCGCCGATGCGTTCCGCGCGCCCGCGCACCTGCGCCGCCGACTCCTCGCCCGTGATGTACAGGACGGGTCCGCGCCCGCCAGCGGCCGCCGTGCGCGCGGCCTTTGCGGCCACGTCGAGCAGTAGCGTCGACTTGCCGACGCCGGGCTCGCCGGCCAGGAGGATCACTGCACCGGGGACGATGCCGCCGCCGAGCACGCGGTCCAGCTCGCCCACGCCCGTGGAGCGCGACGAGGCGCGTTCCCCGTCGACCTCTCCGATGGGCAGGGCGGGACGCCGCGGGGCCGTGGCTGCCGTCCGCGCGCCTCCCGTCACCTCGCCCGCCTGGTCGACGGTGCCCCACGCCCCGCACTCGCGGCACTGGCCCACCCACTTGGGGGAGGTCCAGCCGCAGTCGGTGCAGCGGTAGGTGATCTTTTCTTTCGCCATGCACTCACCGTAACCCGACCCACCCTCATCTGCGGTTTGCGCGCGCGAGGAAGCGGGCAGGTGTGCGCGTCCAGGGCTTCGTGCGCCGCTGCGAGAGGGGGGAGTGGTGGAGGTGGGCCCCGGACCCGGCCTCGTTGAAGGACATTGCGTGTCCAAATACGTCACTGTGGTCAGGTTCTCGCGCACGCAACTTGCGCGAAATCACCGCACGAATGAGCCGTCGAGCGAGCGCGCTTATTCAGTACCTGTTGTTGTCTCGGGCGTTTATCCATAGGGTTGGTCGGTGTGTATCCTTGGAGTGGCTCACTATGCCGCCCACGGATACAGATGCCGTCCCACAACAGTGCGCAGATGAAGACTGAGGAAGCCCTATGAACAAGGCGCGTCAATCGCGAAACACCTGGTCGAAGCGGATGCCCGCGATCGCCGTTCTCGTGGTGTCTGCGATGCTGTGTGTCCTCGCGGTGGTCTACCGCGGCGTCGAGGTCACGCAGGTCAGCGTCGATGACGGCGGTATCTGGGTGACGAACCAGGACCGTAAGCTCCTGGGCCACCTCAACTATGACTCGCTGATGCTCGACGGCACCGTGTCCGTCAAGTCCGCGTCCTTCGACATCGGTCAGGCCGGCGGTGACGTGACGCTGGGGGAGACGGTGACGCGCACGGTGTCGCCCGTCAAGCCCACCTCCTTCTCAATCGGCCAGGCTGTGACCCTGCCCGAGGGCGCCACCCAGGTGCAGGGTGGTTCCGTTCTCGCGGTCCTCGACCCGGCCGCCGGCCTCCTGTGGGTCGGTAACGCGGACGAACCCGCCTCCATTTCTTTCGCAGCCGAAGACGCGGTCGCCAAGGACCTGAGCGACGGCGTCGTCACGGTGTCGCGCACGGGCACGGTGTTCGCCTACTCGGCCGGCTCCTCGTCGCTGGTTACGGTCGTCAAGGAAGGCCAGACGTGGCGCGCGAAGACGAGCGTGATCAAGGATTTCCAGCCCTCCGGCCCCCTGTCGATGACGGCGGTCGGCGATAAGCCCGTCATCTACGACCAGTCCGGTAATACCCTCGTCCTGCCCGGTGGGAGGCTCCGCGACCTCGCCGAGGAACACGTGACCGGCGCGGTCCTGCAGGACCCGGGCGACGAGGCCGCATCTGTGCTGCTCGCGACAGATTCGGAGCTCGTGGCCGTCTCCCTCAACGGCAAGTCCGTCGAGCGTCAGCCTGCCTCCGATGCGGGTGCGAAGGGCAACCCGGCTGCCCCCGTCTTCCACAACGGCTGCTCCTACGGCGCGTGGGCCGGCTCGGGCGCGTTCGTGCGCACGTGTACGGACAAGTCGCGCAACCAGGCGCAGACTGTTCCGACGCTCGCCGAGGCCACCTCCGCCGTCTTCCGCACGAACCGCACGCGCATCGTCCTCAACGATGTCTCGACGGGCACGCTGTGGCTGCCGGACAAGAACATGGTCCTCGTCAACAACTGGGATCAGATTCCCACCGAGGAGCAGGAGGAAGAGGACACCCCGACTCCGGACCAGCGCGAGCAGGTCTCGGAGCCGGAGCACAACGACAAGAACACGCCGCCAGAGGCCGTGGACGACGACTTCGGCATCCGCCCGGGTCGTTCGACGCTGCTGCCGGTCCTCGATAACGACTCGGATGACGACGGCGACGTGCTGACGGCGCGCGCCGTGACGGACCCGGAGTTCGGGACGGTCGTGCGCACGAGGGGCGGTCGCGCCCTGCAGATCACGGAGGTTCCCGAGAACCTGACGAGTGGGTCGACGTCCTTCACGTACGAGGCCTCGGACGGCCTCGCGGGCTCCACCGCGACCGTGCGTGTGACGATTCACCCGTGGACGCAGAACGAGGGGCCGCGCCAGGTCAAGCGCCCGGTTGTCAAGGTCGGTGCGAACGCTCAGGTGGAGTACAACCTGCTGTCGGATTGGATTGATCCGGACGGTGACCAGTTCTTCCTCAAGTCCGTGGTCGCTCCCGACGGTATCGCCGTGCAGTTCACGGAGGACGGGACGGTGCAGATCCGCGACCTCGGTTCGGGCGCGGGCACGAAGGCGCTGAGCGTGACCCTGTCGGACGGCCACGCGGAGACGACGGGCGATCTTCAGGTGAGCGTCCAGGAGGCGGGAAACGTTCCGCCGGTGGCGCGCGCTGACTTCTATGTGGCCCGCGTGGGCGAGGCCCTGGCGATTGACCCGATTGCGAATGATACGGATCCGAACGGCGACGCGATTTCGCTCGTCGCTGCGGGAACGCCCCCGGCTGGCACCTCCGTGTCGGCGGATCTGTCCCGAGGCATCCTGACGTTCACGGGCTCGGTCCCGGGTTCCTTCCAGTTCACGTACACGGTGTCGGACGGCCCGTCCACGACGGTGGGTGTCATCCGCGTGGACGTGGTTGCTGACGACACGCACGCGCTCCCGATTGCCGAGGACGACCTGGCGGTGCTGCCCAGTGGCGGCGCGTCGCTGATCGCTCCGCTGGCTAACGACACGGACCCGTCGGGCGGTGTGCTCGTCGTCCAGTCGATTGACGTGCCCGCGAGCTCGGGCCTCGAGGTGACCCTCATTGAGCGTCACCTGCTGCGCATTACCGCGCCCGGCGGCCTCAGCGATGTCACCTCCTTTACGTACACGATCTCCAACGGCGCGGGTTCCGCGACCGCTCAGGTGAGCGTCATCCCCACGGATGCGCAGAGCGAGGAGACGCCGCCCGAGGCCTCGCCGGACACCGCGAAGGTGCGCGCCGACGACATCGGTTCGGTGAGCGTCCTGAGCAACGATCGCTCGCCGATCGGCCTGTCGCTGAACCTGGATCCCGACGTCACGGTCCTGTCGGGCTCGGAGCTGGGAACGGTCTTTGTCACCGGTAACCAGGTGCGTCTGGCCGCCGGATCCGAGGCCGGGGTCGTCCGCGTGGCGTACACGGTCGTGGATTCGGTGGGTAACCGTGCGACGTCGACCGTCACCTTCGAGGTCGTGGCGGCCTCCGCCGCGAACAGCGCGCCCGTTCCCAAGGCACTGAGCGCGTGGGCCGTGCAGGGCCAGATGACGCGTATTCCCGTGCCGCTGACGGGCATCGACCCGGACGGCGACTCGGTGGCCCTCGTCGGTATCGATCAGCCGCCCGCCAAGGGCAGCGTCGTGCTGGGCACGGAGTGGCTGGAGTACACGCCTTCGGATGATGCGACCGGCACGGACACGTTCTCCTACATCGTCGAGGACCGCCTCGGCGTGCAGGGCCGTGCGCGCGTGCGCGTTGGCATCGCACCGCCTGGATCGCAGAACCATAACCCGACCGCCGTCCCGGACTCGGTGACGGTGCGACCGGGCCGTGAGGTGAGCATTAACGTCCTGAGCAACGACCTGGACGCCGACGGCGACGCGCTTTCCGTCGATACGGATCCGGCGACCGTGGCGGTGTCGGATGCCTCGGCGACCGTGACGATGGCCGAGGATACGGTGACGGTCAAGGCCCCCGCCTCCAATGGCGTGTTCGTCGTCGCCTACCAGATTCAGGATGGCCGAGGAGGTCGCGCCCAGGGGCAGCTGACCGTGACGGTGGACGCTGAGGCGCCGCTGCGCGCACCGATCGCCCGCGACGACGTCGTGTCGGTCGCGGATCTGCCCTCCGACTCCAAGCCCGTGAGCGTTCCCGTGCTCGTCAACGACGAGGACCCGGACGGCACGACGGGTGCTCTGACGATCTCATCGGATGGCTCGGGCGTGAGCGTGTCCGGCCAGAACCTGTCGATTAGCCCGGACGCGCGCCGTCGCCTCGTCGTCTACACGGTGACGGACCCCGATGGGCTCAAGGCGAGCGCCGTCGTGACGGTCCCGGGCACGGACCTGCTGGCTCCGCGCCTCGATATGACGCGTATCCCGGTGGCGATGCGCGCGGGGTCCGCCCTCACCCTCGACATCACCGACTACGTGCTCGTGCGCGACAACTCGCGTTCCCCGGTTATCACCGACTCGGCGACGGTCAAGGCCAGCGGCGGCATCGACTCGGCGACGCTGCAGGATTCCTCGCACATCGTGCTGACGGCGCCCGACACGGCCTCGGGCCGCGCCTCGGTGTCCTTCACGGTGCGTGACGGTTCTGTCGATGATGAGTCGGCCCTGTCTTCGACGCTGACGATCCCGATTACGATTCAGCCCGCGAGGAACATGCCTCCGCGCCTGACCCCGACCCCGATCCTCGTGGGTCAGGGCGAGAACGTGACGGTTGATCTCACCCAGATGGTGGACGACCCGGACGACCAGGCGAAGAACTCCTTCGACTACCGCGTGGCGAAGGTCCCCGGCGGCATCGACGTGTCCCTGGACGGCTACACGCTGACCGTGGCGGGCAAGAAGGACCAGCCCAAGGGGCCGGTCGGCGCGATCACGGTGAGCGTGGACGACGGCTCGGGTGCCGTCACCGCGGATATCCCGGTGACGATCGTGAAGTCCTCGAAGCCCCTCGTGACGACGACGGACGCGCGTATCAAGGTCAACGCCGGTCAGACGGCGACTGTGAACCTGTCGGAGTACACGACGAACCCGTTCCCGGATCCCCTCGTCGTCCTGGACGCGTCCGTGCACGTGGGTCAGGGCACCGCGGCGGGTGACGGCAACGTGCTGACGGTGACCCCCAAGGCGGGCTTCCACGGTGACATGATCGTCGTCTACCGCGTCATGGACGCGACGAACGACCCGGACCGCGTCGTGCAGGGCCGCGTCATCGTCAAGGTCCTGGACCGACCCGACGCCCCGCAGAACGTGACCGCGACCGCGACCGGTCCGGGCAGTGCTTTCGTGAGCTTCCAGGAGCCCGCTGCCAACGGTGGGACCATTTCGGGCTACACGATCATCGACTCGGTGAGCGGGGAGTCCAAACGCACGACTAACCCGGGTATGGAAGTGACGGGCCTGCAGAACGGCGTCGAACACTCCTTCACGGTCATCGCCCACAACGAGGCCGGAGATTCGGATCCGTCGTCGGCGTCAGCGCCGGTGCTGGTGGACGCTGTGCCCGAGCAGATGGCCGCGCCCACGGTCGAGGGCACGGACGGCGGCCTGATCGTCTCGTGGACGCCTGCAACCACGAGGGGATCGGCGATCCACACCTACACGGTGTTCGTCACTTCGCTGGCGGGTGGCCAGCCGATCGCCCAGTCTGTGTCCGGTTCGGAGACCTCGACGACTGTTCGCGGCCTGCGCAACGGCGCCAGCTACTTGGTGTCCATCCAGGCACAGAACAACGCGAAGACCCCCTCGCCGGTGTCTAATTCGACGCAGGGTAGCCCGCACGGCCCGCCGGACACGCCGGGTGACGTCTCCGCCTACCCGTCGGGTATCGGTGCCGACGCGTCGCGTGCGAACGTGATGGTGTCCTGGTCGCTCGGTAGCCCGAACGGAAGCGGCTGGGGTCGCACGGAGGTCACGGTCGGTGGCGTGTTAGCCACCGCGAACCCGGGTGCGACCAGCGTTGAGGTTCCCAACGTGCCGACGGGTCCCAACTTGCCCGTGACGGTGGTGGCGTTCAACGCCGAGGGTGACCAGTCGGCCGCTGCGACCACGACGCTCAACGTCGCGACGGTCCCCGCGCCGATTGCGGCCCCGACGCTGTCCGGTATCGGCGAGGCAGGCAAGGTGCGCGTCGACGGTCTGGCGCCCGTTCCGGGCCGAGGCTTTGACGCGTCGAGCCTGACGCTGCGCTACGCCGAATCACCGGGTGCATGTGCAACCGGGCCGCAGGTCTCTAACGGTGAGATTCTGCTGGTGAGTGGCTGGCAGCCGACCACGTTCTACTTCTGCCAGACGGGCACGGGCTTGAACAATCGTCCCGCAGCCTCCGACGCGGTGGCCGCAGTCGGCCAGGCGACGGGTGCCCCGTCGCAGGTGAACGTGGTGTTCACGAGCGTGACGTCCTCGAGCGTGACCGTGCACTGGGACCCGGTGGGTGCTAACCCCGCCGTCAGCGAGATTCGCGTGTCCGTGGGCGGTCAGACGCAGACCGTGGGCGCTGGAAGCACCGAAGCGACCTTCACGGGTCTGGCTCAGGGTGCTCGCTACGATGCGTCGGTCGTGGCTGTCAACGCCATGGGTTCGACGCCGATGAATGCGCGCCCGATCACGACGACGAAGCTCGATGTGAGTGCGCAGTGGGTGGAGACCTGTAGCGGTAACGAGCGCGGGTACTTTGTGGGGCCCTGCCACACGTTTACGCTCAGTGCCCCGGGCTGGGATGACGGCGCGTCGATCCCGCACATCTGTACGGTGCGTTCGGATCGTGATAACAGCACGGCCACGGTGCGCGTGGACGGGGCTGGCCCGATTCCGTCGCGCGTGGTGACGCTCGCGGATTCCGCGGACGTGTTCAACCGAGGCCAGTACATCCTCGGCGAGTGTAAGCCGGAGAGGTAGGCACGTGAAGAAACTCCGTCGAATCCTCAAGGCTGCGTGGCGCAACGCCCGCATTCGCCTGGAGGCGGTTCCCGCCGTCGTGTGGCTGGCGCGCTGGCTGAGCGCACTGACGCCGGTGGGCTGGGCGGTGAGCATCGCCCTCGTCGCGGGCGCGGTGGCCGCGGTCTCCTTTGGCTGGATCGAGGGCTTCGTGGTGGCCGTCATGGGCCTGGTGGCCCTCGTGGTGGCGATCGCCTCGGTGGCCTCGCCGTCGCCGCTGTCGGTGTCGCTGCGCATGAAGAATGACCGTATCGTCGCCGGTCAGGTGGCGGTGGGCCGGGTGCGCGTCGTTAACGAGTCGGCTCGCCGGTCGGGTTCGACCCTCGTGGAGGTCACGATCGGACGAGGCAGTGGCGAGTTCCTGGTCCCCCCGATTAGCGGGAACGGGACGTGGAACGAGGCCTTCTCGGTGATGACGAAACGCCGCGGCGTCATCAACGTGGGTCCTGCGCGCACGGTGCGTATGGATGGTCTGGGCCTGCTGCGTCGCGTGCGTTCGTGGGATGACCCGATCCTCGTGCACGTGCATCCTCCGACGGTGCGTTTTTCTTTCGATGCGACGGGCATGCAGATGGACGTTGAGGGCGTGGCCAGCGAGAAGCTGACGAGCTCGGACGTGTCCTTCCACGCCCTGCGAGACTACGAGCCGGGCGATGACCGTCGTGCGGTGCACTGGCCGTCGACGGCCCGTTACGGGCGCCTGATCGTGCGCCAGTTTGAGGAGACGCACCGCTCGCACCACATGGTGCTGCTGGATACGAGGATTGACTCGTGGGGGCGCCGCGCCTTCGAGACGGGTGTGTCCGTTGCGGCGTCGCTGGCGATCGCCGGCTCGGGCGAGGCGCGTACGGTGTCGATGCACACGGCGGACGAGTGGATTCCCACGGGCACGCCGATGGCGATGCTGGATGCTCTGTCGGAGATGGAGACGTCGACGCGCTCGGAGTTTGCGGGTGTCGTTCGGCGGTGCATCATGGAGCGCGGCGGGATTTCGGTTCTGTCGATCGTGGTGAGCGAGTCCGTGGATGACGAGGAGGCGGCTCGCCTGGCCAATATTGCGCCGGTCGACGTGACCGTGTCCGTCATTCGTGTGGCTCCGGGGCGTGCGAGGCGCCGCCGCAAGATTAGCCGAGGCGTCATCATTGACTGCCCGTCACTGGAAGATCTGCCGATGCTGGTGTCGAGGGGGGTGTCTGCGTGAGCGCTCCCGTTCGTCCTGCTGCCCATCAGGCTCCGCCGCGTCGTTCGCGTCGCTCGGATACGTCCGAGACGACGATGGGCGGCTCGATGCGTCGCGCGGCCATGCCCGCGTGGTCGCTGCTGGTGCTGGGTGTCCTCTTTGTGGGCCCCATTGTCATGTTCGAGTCCGTCTTTGGCGGGGGAGAGGGTGCGATTGCCGCGGGCCTGGGTGTCCTCGTCGGTCTGCTCGTGTCCTGGGCGGCATCGAAGTGGCGCTGGGACCTGCTGTCGATCGTTGCCTCCGTCGTGGCCGCTCACTTCCTGCTCGGCGGGCCCGCGGCCTTGCGGGAGACAACCCGCTGGGTCGTGGTACCCACGTCCCGGACCCTCCAGACGCTCGTCATCGGTGCGGTCGAGGCCTGGAAGGACCTCCTGACGCTGACGCCTCCCGCTGGCTCCTATGTGGGTCCGGCGATGGTGCCGTGGATGGCGTGCCTCGTGTGCTCGGTCGCCGCGGGCGTCGTGACGGTGCGCTATGGGCGCCCGATGTGGGGCTCGGCGGCCCTCATCCTGTGCGGCGTGATCGCGATCGTGTGGGGCCCGACGAAACACACCCCGAATCTGATCCTCGTCATCATCTGGTGGGTGGCACTCATCGCCTGGTGGTCGTGGGCCTCGGCGATTGGCCGGGCGCGCTCGGGTGCTGACATCGTCATTGGTATGTCGGCGTCGACGACGTCGGCGTCCACGACGATGGGTGGGTCCTCGCGTCAGATCGTGCACGTGTGGTGGCGCGTGGGGATGGCCTCGCTGATGGTCGGTGTGATGGTCGCGGCCGCGATCCCTGCGGCGTCCCTGCTGGGTCCCACGGCCTCGGACCGTGTCGTGGGGCGCGACGTCGTAGAGCCGCCCGTGGACGCGCGCGAGTACCCCTCTCCGCTGTCGAGCTACCGCCACTACAACAAGGACCTCGAGGACTCGTCCCTGATTCACGTGACCAACATGCCCAAGGAGGCGCGCGTGCGCCTGGGCGCGATGGACGTGTACGACGGGACGACCTTCGGCATGGGCGTGGCGAATGCGGATGGCACGGCGGGATACCGCCGCGTCGGTTCGACGATCCCGGGCCGCAACGCGAACGAGGCCGAGGTCGAGACGACTGTGTCGACGTCGCAGCTGTTGGGACCGTGGGTGCCCACGATCGGTCAGGTGCACGTCCTGGAGTTCGACCCGAGTGACCCTCTCGCGGCCGACCAACAGAAGGGCCTGAACTACGACCTGTGGGCTGAGACTGCGCTGACGACGGGCCCCGCGGGTGAGATGGGCTATACGATGAGCCTGACGATGCCTCGTGATCGTTCGGACGCGGAGTTCGCCAGCGTTGAGGCCGCCCGCTACACCGGGGGCGACACGAACGTCCCCAAGGACGTGGATACGCTCGCCGCCGAGCACACGCTGACCGCGCGTTCGGACCTGGAAAAGGCCCGTGCGATCGAAAGCTTCCTGCACACGGACGGCTACTACTCGAACGAGGACACAATCAACTCGCGTCCGGGTTCCTCTCAGGACCGCATTCAGCGCATGATTGGTGCGGACATGCTGGTGGGCGACGATGAGCAGTACGCGACCCTCATGGCGCTCATGCTGCACTCGCAGGGGATCAACGCCCGCGTCGTGATGGGCGCGTACCGCGAGGGAACGTCGGGCAACGTGGACCTGACGGGCGCGGACATGCACGCGTGGGTCGAGGTCGAGTTCCCCGGCGTCGGCTGGGCGACCTTCGACCCGACGCCACCGCGCGACCAGCAGCCCACGACGCAGGTCAACAAGCCGAAGTCCGTTCCCAAACCGCAGGTGCTGCAGCCGCCGGAGCCCCCGGAGCAGCCGGTTGAGCTGCCGCCGGCCACCCGCGACCAGGCGACGGATCCGCACGATCCGAACGGCCTGCATATCCCGTGGATGGCGATCGGCACGGTGTCCCTGTCGCTGCTGGTGCTCCTCGGCCCGGTGCTGGTGGTGCTCCTGGCGAAGTCTCGCCGCCGCAAGGCCCGCCGCAAGGCGCAGGCCGCCGAAGCGGTGCGCGGCTCGTGGGATGAGTTGGTGGACACTGCGATCGACTCTGGACTGGTGGTGGAGCCTCACCTGACGCGCCAGGAGGTCGCGTGGGCGCTCGCCTCGCAGTGGGCCCCTGATACTTCTGAGGGCGACGAGGCATCGTCGCGCAAGTCCCGTAAGGCGCGCACGCGCTCGGCTGCCGACGTGCGCGTGCCCGGCTGGTCGCTGTTCTCCGGCGTGGTGCCCCGCGTCGTGACGGTCGCACGCCGAGCGGACGTCGCGGACTTCGCGGTGACAGGAGCCCGCCCGCAGGACGCCGAGCAGGCATGGAACGACGTGGATGAGCTGCGCCGCGAGTGGGCTTCGTCGGTGTCGGTATTCGCGCGGGTGCGCCATGCCCTGTCGCTGAAGTCGTTGCGTTGGCGCCGACGTGCACGCCGCCAGGCGGCAGCAGCTTCCGGTGAGGGGCGTCGTTCGATGATTGGGCGCGTCAGTGGCCGTGGGAAAGGGAAACATTGATGGATAGCGACGCTCGCGTCGGAATGGTGCCGGCGATACCGGGATACCAGTGGATTCGCCCCCTGGGGGCGGGCGGTTTCGCGGACGTGTTCCTGTGCCGTCAGGAGCTGCCCAGCCGCGAGGTGGCCGTCAAGGTCGCCCGTCGGGACCGCGGGGCGGACGGTGAGGCCGGGATCGCCCGCGAGGCGGACGTTATGGCCCTCGTGTCGGGTCACCCGGCCGTTGCCCAGCTGTACGGTGCGGGGCGCACGTCGGACGGTCGCCCCTACCTGGTGATGGAGTATTGCCCGGTCGCGAATATCCTCGATCAGGTGCGCGCGAACCCGATGGCGACGGATCGCGCCCTGTCGATGGTGATCCGCATGTGCGGTGGTGCGGAGATGCTGCACCGCGCGGGCTACGTGCACCGCGACATCAAACCGAGCAACATTATGATCAACGCTTACGGGTCACCGGTGCTGACGGACTTTGGTGTGTCGGAGCCGGTGGGCGCTGATCCGCGCAGCGGCCGGGACGCGTTTTCGGTGATGTGGGCGCCCCCGGAGCAGATTGCGGGTACGGCGCGCGCTCACCCGACGCAGGACGTGTGGGCCCTGGGTGCGACCCTGTGGACGCTGCTGATGGGCCGTTCGCCCTTCGAGGTGGTTGATGGCGATAACTCCGCGAAGACGGTCGCTCAGCGAGTGGCGCGCGGCCGCGTGTCGCGCATTGACCGTCCCGGCGTGCCTGAGGCCGTGACGGCCATCGTGCGCCGCGCGATGAGTCTGGATCCGGAGCAACGCTTCGGGTCGGCGGCGGCGCTGGGGTACGCGCTGCAGACCATCGAGCGCGAGATGCACCGCCCGGTCACGGAGATGAAGCTGAGCGTCGTCGCCTCCTCGAGCGCGCCAGCCTCGGCCCTGTCGTCCCCCTCCTGGGCGGCCCTGGATGCTGAGCGTACGCGCGCGCGCCGCGGGAGTTTCGCGGACGGTGCCAATGCCTCGTTGAACGAGGCGTGGGCCGGGAATTCGACGACGAACCGTACCGGGTTGGGTGAGGGGGAATCAAAGCGTCCCGCATGGGTCCTGCCGGTGCTTGCGCTCATCACGGTGCTCGCGACGGCCGGACTGGTCGTGGCGATGCTGACCGGCGGCGGACACAGTATTCACCTGGGTGGCGCCTCGTCTGATCCCACGTCTGGGTCGACGAGCGAGTCACCGGGCGGCGGGGGCAGCGTGAATGACGCGGGCGGTGCCCCGCCCGCTCCCGTCACCGAGGTCATCGCGACCCCGAAGGGCACGGAGATCCTGTGGAACTGGGACATCCCCCAGCAGGGCGAGAATAAGGCCGACCAGTTCGTCTTCAAGTACGTCCTGGAGCGCCCGGGCGAGGCCGTGGTCGCTGAGACCATGCGCCGTAACTCCCTGACGACGACGGCTGTGAGCGGCGAGAACTGCCTGACGGTCAGCGTCGTCGCCGAGCTCAGTGGACGCGAGTCCGCGCCGGTCACGCAGTGCGTGACGATGCCGTAGCCGCAGATTGGCGAGGCGAAAGGACACTGTCATGAGACACGAGAAAGCCCGACTGTTGCGCCGTTGCGCCGGCGCGGGGGTGGCTGCGGCGCTCGCGGTGGGCGCGCTGGCGCTTCCCGCGGCCCCTGCCTCAGCGGACTCGGCGATTACGGCGGGGGAGCAGCCCTTCTACTCCCACTATCGCCTGAATTCGATTCATTCGGCGGGGTATACGGGCGAGGGCATCACGATCGCGCTGATCGATGGCCCTATTAACGCGGGCATCCCTGAGCTGCAGGGCGCGCACATCGAGTCCTACGCGCCGTGCTCGGTGAGCTCGTTGGATGCGCACTGGGATCATGGGACGGTGATCGCGCAGATCCTGGTGTCCCCGCAGTTCGGTGTGGCCCCCGGTGCGCGGCTGAAGTCTTACACGGTGTCGTTTATAGGTGATTCGACGGGCTCGGATTGCGCGATTGGTCAATGGGACCGTGGGTATTCCGACCTGGCGCTCCTCATCGAGACGGCGCTGAACGACGGGGTTGACGTCATCACGACCTCGTCGGGCTATCCGAACACCACCTACGAGGGGATGCGGTGGGCTCTCGCTCGAGCCATCTCGCAGCAGGTCCCGGTCGTGGCCTGTGCGGGCAACGATTCGACCCGGGACTCGACGACGTGGTTGCCCGCGTGGAGTGGTGTCGTGGGTGTGGCCGCGATCGAGTCGAACGGACAGGCCTCGGACTACACGAATTGGGGGAATCCCATCTCGACCGCTGCCCTGGGGCGTCCGATCGCGCGGTCGAGCACGTCGTTGCAGCGTGGCGAGTGGTGGGGTACCTCGTTTGCGACCCCCATCGTCGCGGGCGCTCTGGCGTTGTCGATGGAGCGGTGGCCGCGTGCGACGGGCAACCAGATCATGCAGGGCTTGGCGCGCACGGGCGTGGGCGGAAATGGTGGGCAGTGGAACCCGTACACGGGTTTCGGGGCGCTGGATACGTATGCGCTGCTGACGACGAACCCGAGGGATTTCCCGGACGAGAATCCTTTTATGGACAAGGGGAATGAGTCGATTCCTACTCGCCAGGATGTGGCGGACTATTCCGATGGTGTGGTGGATCCTCGCCTGATCCTCAATGACAGTTCGTACTCCTACAGGGGGTTGGATGAGCGCATGGCGCGTGGCGATCAGCACGATTATCCCGTTCATCTGGGGACCAGCCCGCGCTACCACAAGAAGGTGACGGGTAAGAAGAAGTAGCCGGGAGGTGACGAGCCCCTGCAGCCCACGGTTGAACTGCGCCCCGAAACTTGGACGCTTTAAATGGTAGCCGTTATGCGGCTTCCCGTAGGGCCTGATCCCGGTATTCTGCCGGGGTCAGGCCCTTGAGCTTTACTTGGCG
>ERZ772961.366-NODE-366-length-19139-cov-3.410606_pt1 | contig 19139 bp, 17 predicted proteins | sample MGYA00580677_ERZ772961 | MGnify/ENA primary metagenome ERZ772961 (study PRJEB29015, sample SAMEA2738088) | human oral metagenome | biome: human oral; feature: human-associated habitat; material: saliva | place: China | collected 2227 ... | reverse complement strand
TCAACTGGTAAATAAACATTTTGGTATTTAATGCAATTTGTATCTTTTTGTTTCAATTTTTTATAAAAGGAGAAGTTCATGAGACAAGTCGAGCGCCATTGGGTTAAAGAGGGGCATGTCTTGTATCCTATCTGTGATGATTTAACCTTTAAAGCCAAGAATCTTTATAATGCAGGCTTGTACCAAATCCGTCAATCCATCTTTGAGAGAAATAAGTGTCGAGAAGAAGAAAAACCTTCAGTGCTGTCGTGGACTGAATTACTTTCTCAATTTCGGAAAGATAAACAAGGCGACATGTTAGCTTTGCCTTCTAAAGTTTCAAACGATATTCTAAAAAACCTTGGCTCTTCCATTCATTCTTATTATCAACTCTTAAAATGTTTCCATGATAAGTCTAATGTAAGTGTGACCAGTAAACCTCAACTACCTCGCTACCTTCACAAAACAGAAGGGCGTTTTGTCATAGGGTTTACAAATCAGACTATTTCTAAGAAAAGAGGTTTGAATGGAGAATTGATTCTATGTCCTAAAGATTTGAATCTTTCTATCCCTACAAAAGTAACCAATCCTAAATGTGTTCGCATCGTTCCCAAGCGAAAAGCTTTCGTAATTGAGGTGATTTATGAGGTAGAGGTTTCTCCTCTAAAACAGACTGGGAATTATGCAGCCATTGATTTAGGGATTGATAACTTAGCTACTATCACCTTTTCCGATGGTACGAACCCACTAGTAGTTAAAGGAACTCAATTAAAAAGTATCAATCAAGGGTACAATCGTCTAATCGCTAAAGCACAATCTAAACTTCCAGCCAATCAAAAGACTAGTCAACACATCCACCGTCTTTGGAGGAATCGTGAGTTGAAGCTTCAATCAGAACTTCATAAAACCACTTCTTTTCTCTCTCTTTATTTTGACGAGATGGCGATTGAAACAGTCTTTATTGGTAAAAATCAAGGTTGGAAACAAGAAGTTTCTTTAGGGAAAAAGACAAATCAATCCTTTACACAAATTTCTTTTAATACCTTTATCTCTCAGTTGACCTATAAATGCTTAGTCAAAGGAATTAAAGTTGTCGAACAAGAAGAATCTTACACTTCTAAAGCTAGTTTCTTAGACGAAGACGAGATTCCTGTTTATGACAGCGCTCAAACCAAGCCTCAATTCTCAGGAAAACGAATTAGTCGAGGTTTATACAAAGCGAAAGATGGCAAGGTCTTAAACGCTGATGTCAACGGCTCTTATAACATCTTGGTAAAAGGACTTTTATCTTTAGGAAAGACTTTGAATAGAAAAGAAGTTTCTTTCCATACAAGAGGTTTAAAGGTTTGGCAGTCCGTTTCCAATAAAGATTTACTTTCACACTACATGTAAGCCCATATCTTAGCTTGACTAAGAGAGGGTCTAGGGGTCTTGTAGGAGACCTTTAATGAAAGCAAGAATTATTGATTCTTGTGGAGCATTAAGAATCAGATGATACAAATCGTTAGATTTTTAACATTTGTAATGACCATTTGAACCTATGGACAATTCAGCAACATCACCAAAGAACCAATCACGTATTTGCTGGAACTCGCATCATGTAAAGAGTCTTCTCTAAGTATTTGATTGTTGATGACGATGAAGCTGGTGGCAAGCGAATTGGTGGTTTTGGTTTGGCTGATAAATAAACATTTTGGTATTTATGTATTTAACTATTTATATAAATAGTTAAATAAACTATTTTTAGTTAAGAAAGGAATTAAATTATGGAAGTCGAATATCGTTGCAACAATTGTGGGGAATATTTCCTCGCAGAAAGTGAAGGAGCATCTACTCCTCCTTGTCCTTATTGCGGTTCAAACGATGTCTGGGATTATTAAAAGAAAGGAAGAAAAATGAGCGTTCAAGATTTACAGCGTTTAGGGAATGTTTCTGCTGGCAATAAAGAAGAATCTATTTTTAGAGTTTTCGCCTATTTAAACACTCGTGGGGATTTTTCTCCTGTTGAAATCCAACAAAAAGTTTTGGTGAAAACTGCAACTGTTATCAAATATCTACGAACAATCCAAAAAGCACAATTCTTCAACGAAGATTACAAAGAAAGGCTTAATAAGCCTTTTGAAGAACAAGTCTTCGCAAATGCGGTTGGAGAACAAAAGGAACTTGCTGAGAGATGTTTATCGGTCTGGAGGAAAAACGCGGAAGAATCTTCAGCAGAGTCGTGGAAAGAAAAAAATACTGAGTTACTTCAATATATTTATAGTGACAATCCTTACGTTTCGAAAGAATTATTCTATTCAAGATTGGAACAATCTATTTTAGTTTATGAATTTTTGAAGAAAAAACAAAACGGCTAATAAGGTTATCTTATTAGCCGTTTTTGATATTTACTTATTTATGTAAATATGTAAATAAGTAAATACATAAATACCGATAAAATATTTTTTTCTAAAAAGCATCTTCCTCTTTTTTTTATCACTTTTTTATGATATAATGAGTTGTGTTGTAAGACAAAAAAAAGAGTCGTTCAACGACTATTTTAATTATTTTTTATATTTGGAATTTTTCAAGTTTGCAGCTTATCTAAAATTCCATTACTCACACTATTAAGATGCGCCAACATCTTAATCAATCTTTTATAACAAAAACACTTTTTGTAAAAAACACTTTTAAAATGCAAATGTTTTTAAAATGTTTTTTTGCAAATTGCTTTTTGAAGTGCTTTTGTTATGCTTTATAACAATAATTATATCAAAGAAATATACAATAGTCAATAAAAATATTCAAAAATTTACTAAATAATTAAATACGTAAATAACTACATACATATTTACATAAATAGTTATTTATCTAATTTGAAAGAAAGGGGGCAAAACCTTGTTAGGTCAATACGGATTATTTGAAGAACAGTTAAGGGGTTTAAAGGGAGTTGAACGTTTAGATAAGCTCTTTCATTTATTAACCAGCTCTAAAGGGAAACAAATCAGTTTGTCTTATTATCTTCAAGAAAACTGGTCAACAACTATCAAAACTCTGGCTGAAGTTGACGAAAAACTGGCTAGGGAAAAAGTTTTTGAACTCATTAACACAAAAGGTCAAAAGAAAGAATTTGCTTATGACAGAAACATCAAGCCTTGTTTAATGATTGACGAAAACAACAGTCACTCCTTCAATTTTGCTAATGTGGAAGATATTGTTGAGCAATTAAAGAAAAATGAATCTACTTCTATCTTTGAAACTCAAGTTAGGTGTGAATACAAAAAACCTGAATTTGTAGCAGAGTACGGAGAATTGTATCAAAAACCCTTGCATGCCTACCTAAAAGGAAAAGGATACAATGATGATTGTGATGGAATTGTATCTCTTACAGTCGATTTTGATAGTGATGATGATAAAGAGACAATTTCTACTCTCATTTCATCTTCTCATAATAAAGTCTTAAACGAAAATAGAAGTAAAGCTTTTTACGCTGACAGCGTTGCTCAATTTTCCCTATTGTTTCACGAGAAACTTCCTAAAGATTTAGAGCCTACAAGTATTCGATTTACAGGTAGAGGCTTCCAATTTGTTTATGTTTTAGAAACTCCTTTTTACTTCAATAAGTTAAAAGAAGAGGAAAAAGAGGAACAGAGAAAATTTGTTTTAGATGTAATCTTGTGGTTAAGAAGAAGTTTAGAAATTGAATTAAATCGTTTTTATTCTGAATACAGTGAGAGTGAGATTTTGCCTCAAGGAATATCCTTCCATATAGATAAGGTTTTTGAACGAAATCTCTACCAAACTCGCAGAGTCCCTGGTAGCCTAAATCCAAAAACAGGTTTATCCGCAGCTTATATTTTCTTACAAGAACATCCTTTAAAAACAGCCATTCATTTAAGAGACTTAGTGGATTACTGCAAAGAGAACTACAAAGAAGATTTCTTTGGAAATCAATACCAAACAGCTACTTTTAAATCAAATGGGCAATATTCACAAGAAGAGTGCCTGTTATTTGCAAAAACTAGACTTGCTAATTTAACCAATCTGGTTCATTTTAAGAGAAGTAATGAAACTCTAGTTGGAAGCCGACATAATTTCTTAACTCAAATCGCAAATAGTATTGCGGATGTCTTGAAACATCAAAACGAAGGGGAAGAGCCTTCAATTGTTGAGTTGCTAAGTAAGGTTGTTACTTTTAATGCCGACCATTTAAAAGAAGTTGCCTTGAATTTCTCGGAAGTTCGTTCTCTTACCAAAGGGGTTTTGAAAAGGCGAGCTAAACTTCTGGAACGAGGAGATAGCACAAATTTAAGCAATCAAACAATCATTAACTTTTTAGATTTAACAGATAAAGAACAAAGTTTCTTAAAGAAAACATCCCAACAAGCTAAACGTGCAGGAGTTTCTTTGAAGAACAAGTATTCTTTAGAAGCTAAAGTTGTTAAAGTGTATGAGTTAAAAAAAGAGGGATATTCTTATAAAGAGATTGCTGCTTTGACAGGAATTGCTTTATCGACAGTTTATCGTTATGCAACAAGCCTCTATCAAAAATTAAAGCAAGAAAATTTTCTAAAACTGAAGAAAGAAAAAGAACTTCTAAAACACGAGCTTAAAAGTTCTCAAAAAGCTATTTATGATTTTGTTTATGAAGACTTCACAAAATTGATTCTGATGAAGAAATTATCTTCTGGATTATCAAAAATCTTTAGCTTAAAAGGATTAACAAATAACTCCAAAAAAATCAATCAAAGGATTGTAGAAGAGTTTTATCAAATCATCCATTCCATTTCTAAACACAGGACTCTTCATAATTTGAAGAAGCTGAGGAATCATGCGAATGAAATTATCCAGCTCTTATTAGAAAATGATTCTATTTACAATATTATCAACGAATACTCTCTTATTCACTATTTATCAAGTAAAAAGGCAGAAGAAGAATATATCGCTGGATATTATAAACGAATCAATACCTGCTTTAAACATTTGGTTTCAACAATTATTTCGAAACATGTAGATAAGATAAAACATGTGCGAACAATTCCGTTCTTTAAAAATGAATTGTTACTAACTAAGTATAAAGAGTATCATTCTAAGTTACCTTTCCCTGATTCTCTATTAGTAGAATAGTTTTATAAATAATAAGTAAATCAGAGAGATAAACTCTCTTAGATAGAGGCAATAGACGTATATACCTATATTAGTCACTAAAAATGAGAAAAGAAAAACAACTGAATAAACTAGAAATTTTCAAAAAAATAAGCTTTTGAAAAGGGTTTTTCCTATACTCTTTTTTCTATTTTTTTTATTTTTTTCTAAAAAACTCTTGACTTATTTCATAAGTTGTGATATAATTCTATTATAATCAAATAAGAAATCTTTTGATTATAAATTCCTTTATACATTTTCATTTTTAGTTAGTGTTTCCGCGCTAACTCCTCCGATTTTTACATTTTTTACGCCTCTGATGAACTCTCGAAATAGTATCCAGAGGTGTTTTTGTATATAAAAAAAGAAAGCTTCTTATCGAAACTTTCCTTTTTTGTTTTAGCGTCCGATACCGTTGATAGATTTAGTCGGAGCTTGCATAGTTGGTGCATTACCACTAATCACAGGCTTAACATCTTTATCTCCAACGCTAGGAGCTGATTTATCTTTGAAGGCATTTGTTTTATCTTTAGTATCTTTTTGGATACTTTCGATTTGTTTCTTCATACCACTCTTAGCTTTGTCGGTACTTTCTTGAGCGCCCTTCTTCATGTCTTCAAGTTTTTCTTGAGGAGTGAGAGGTTTAGAATCTTTAGAGTCTCCGCCAAACTTCTCTTTGTTTTCTTTGCTTTGTTCAGAAGCATCTTTTTCAACGCCTTCAATTTGTTTCTTCATACCATCACGCCCTTTGTCAGAGTGTGTTTGGGCATCTTTAACCATATCGTTGACTTTTTCTTTGTTTTGATAGTTTTCAGGAAGGTCAAAGTTCTTAGCCATATACTTATCAATACCACCTTGTTGCTCAATTCCCTTCATAACAAGCTTCATTTCAGTTTGTTGTTGAAGAGTAAATGAGCCAGGGTCTTTTTCAAGACGGTCTTTAATCTTATGAAGGTCTGAACGCAATTGGACAGTAGCTTCTTTAACAGCAGCAGCACGCTCTGACTTAGGTTTTTTCAGAATGTCAGAGAATGGTTTATCAGGACCTTCTTTTCCATTAGCAAGCGTACTAATGTTTTTAGCAAAGTTATCCATCTTATTCAATTCATTTCCGTAAATAAATACTGGAGATGAACCACCAATCCCTTTAATGCCCAACTCACTAGCATTACGAATTTTACCTGTTTCGAGAGCATTTATAACGTCCTTAGAAGACATGTTAGGACCAGTGAGAGTTCCACCATTCAGTGTTGGAACGCCATCTTTTGTCTTAAAGACTAAGTTTTCTGTTCCACCTGCGATTCCTTGAAGAATCTCACCTGGGGCTTTTAGGACACCTCCAAGAATCTTGGTTGCTCCTTGGAAAAGATTACCAGGCAGTTTCAATACTTCACCTGTAAAGTTCCCTACACCCTTAATAAGTTCACCTGGGACTTTTAAAACACCACCAACGATTCCTGTTGCGCCTTTGACGATACCGCCAGTTAGTTCCCAACCGCCTTTGACTAAATCTCCAGCAGTTTTTCCAAGTAATGCCTCAGCTCCAGAACCGAGAACTTGTCCAGCAGCACTAAAACCTTTTCCAGCTAAGTCTCCTGCTCCTTGAACAAGCGCACCTGGGGCGTTTGCGACATTCCCTACAAGGTTAGTAGCTCTTTGAACTCCCTCACCAGGCGCTTTCATAACACCTCCTACAAAGTCTCCTGCTTTTTCAACAGCAACCCCAGGAATTGTAGCGCCTTTTCCAGCAGCTTTAGTGATGTCGATAGCGCCTTTTGCAATATCCTTACTTTTGTCAGCTACGACATTTCCAACCTCAGATAGAGCTTGTTCAACCCCTTGAGTAAGAGGTGAAGGCGAACTTCCAACAACTTTGTCATAGAATGACTTTGTTTGTGACAAGATTGCTTCTTGTTGATTTTCTTTTTCAGCCATTTTAATTTCCTTTCTTTTTTTAAAATTTTACTGATATTACTAGTATGCCATAAATTTCAAAATAAAAAAACAGAAATGAAGAAAATTTCTTTGCTCGAATAAAAAAATTACAAAAAAATAGAAAAAAGGTATTTTTCCATCAAATATATGGCATACTAATAATAGTCAATAAAAAGGAAAAATAATGTCAAATGTAAAATTAACACAAGCAGACCGTAACTTCTATGCAGCTATTAAGCATATCTTAGAAGAAAAACAATTGTCAAAAGAAGCACGACCAGTGTATAAAAATGGTCAAAAAGCTAACTCTTTCTACATAAACGGATATTTCAGTTCTTATGATTTATCCAAAGGGGAGTTTCCAATCACAACACTACGCCCTATTCCTTGGAAGAGTGCGATTAAAGAGATTCTTTGGATTTACCAAGACCAAACCAACTCACTTGATGTTCTACAAGAAAAATATGGAGTGAATTATTGGAATGATTGGAAGGTCAATGGGGAAAGTGCCAATAACGGTGATGCTAACAGCATTGGAAATCGTTATGGATATGTCGTGAAAAAACACAATATTATCGACAAAATCATTAAACAACTAGAAGAGAACCCTTGGAACAGGCGAAATGTCATTAACTTATGGGATTATGAAAGCTTTGAAGAAACTGAAGGATTGTATCCTTGCGCCTTCTTAACCATGTTTGATGTAAGAACTATCAATGGGGAAACTGTGCTTGATTGCACCTTAGTTCAACGCTCTAACGATATGTTAGTTGCTCACCACATCAACGCTATCCAATATGTAGCATTGCAGTTAATGCTTGCTTGTCATTTCAATTGGAAAGTTGGGAAATTCAACTACTTCGTAAACAATCTTCATATTTACGACAACCAGTTGGAGCAAGCTGAGGAGCTGTTGAATCGTTATGATGCACTAGAAACTTCTTATTTGGATGAACTTTCGCAAGAATTAACTAAAAAGCTGTTAAAAAGTAATCCTAATTGGGTTAAAGAGCAAGATAGTTCTTTTGATGATAAATTAACTCTTATAAATGCACTTGTAAAAGAACGTGTAACCGATTCATTTACAAATGAAGATGAGTTGAGTAAAAAATGTCCAAAACTACAATTAAAATGCCCATCTGGTACTAATTTTTACGATATTCGATTTGAGGATTTTGAGTTGTTAAACTATGAGCCTATCAAACCTCAAATCAAATTCGATGATTTAGCAATCTAACAAAATAAAAAGGCTATATAACATAGCCTTTTTTGTTATTCAAATTCATTCATCATGCTTGCTGTTTGGTCTAAAGCAGGTTCTTTTTGATGTTCAGGTTGGTCTTCCTTCCTTAAAATACCTGTATCTTCTTCGTATTCCATGTTGAAACCAGTATCAACCTTCTCTTCTTGAGTTGGTTTTACACTTGACTCTTCTGGAATATCATCGTCATAAGAGATAGGACCTCGTTTTGGACGAGTGATGTCTGGCATGAAGTTCAAGTCTCGTTGATGGAAGTTATCAATTTTTTCACCAAACTGTCCGTTTTGTGCGTCCTGTTCTGATTCTGACCTTTGTTGTTTCAACTCAGCTCTCATCAAAGCAAGTTGCTCTTCATCACTCAAACGTTTTGGACCATTATCTTTGTCTAGTAAACTTTCATCTGCTCTAGGGTCATCTGTTCCACCTCTAACAACAGAAATAATTTTTCTAACTCCAAAGAAACCACCAACAATTACACCCAAGAAGAAGAGTAGCCCTAATAATTTATTCCCTTTTTTCTTAGGCTGTTCTTCTGTTGTAGGAGCAGTCTTTTTATCGTCCTCAGAAACAACATTTGAGGCTACGCCAGAAAACGGTTTTGAAGAGAATGTAACTGCTTGAGAAGTTTCTAGCGTCCATTTACCTGATGCGGCTTTTGAAAAGTCCATTTGTAGATAAAGGTCTGTCCATGTCAAATCTACTTTTAGTTTTTCACCATCACTCATAGAGATAGAGGTGTTTGACACAGGATAGGTTTTCCCATCTGGACCAGTTAAAACGATACGATTTGGGGCATCTCCTTTTCCGTCTCCATCAGCATCAGCAGTATAACGAATAATGATAGTTGTCCCCTTTTCTCCATCAGACTGGAAAGTAAACTCTTTTTCTTGAGACACAGCAGAGCCAGATAATTCCTTACTTGCTTGCTTTTTCTTTTGGATTTCTTGTTCTTGGATAAGAGTATTATCCTCGTTTGTCAAAAATCCTTTCTTCACTAAAGCATCAAAGTCTTTTTTTAAGACTCCGTAGTTTGTAACTAAAATTCTATCCGACATCTTTAACTGAGAGTAAACAGTCATTAAAGCTTTAACTTCTTCTGCGTGTTTTTCTGTTAAATCTTCAATCGGAGGTAGGTTTTCAATTCTAGCAATTAAAGCTTCAGACTCGTTTTCTTGAGCATGAACAGTTGGAATTATTGAATAAAATGGATTGGCAGACTCTACATGACCAGCCATTAAAAAACCTGTTGCTAAAATAGTAGTAGCAAGTAAGCTAAGTTTTATTGATTTTTTCAAAATAGCACCCTTTCTTTTTTTATATATTTTTAGTATGCCACAAATCATAAAAAAATAGCAGATTTTTTTGTTTTTCCTGCTTTTTTCGTTTGTTTTTACGATATTTATGTATTTATATATTTAGTTATTTACATATTTACATAAATATATAAATACATATTTACGTTAATAAGCATTGACAAAAACACAAAAATGTGGTATTATAAAGGTACATTAAGCATATTTAGGTATTTACATATTTACATAAATATATAAATACTATAAACAGAAAGGATTATGAAAATGTTAAATGTAAAAATTGAGGATTTGAAAGACTTCTTAGAAAAGTCTAAGGGTTATGTTAAGGTGATTAGCTTTTATGTAGATAAAGGCGGAACTGGGAAATCAACCCATGCTTTTAACTTCGCAGGCTATTGTGCCGATGTATTGAAGAAAAAAGTTCTGTTTATTGACGGAGACCGTTCATGCAACTCTTCTGATACTTTTGGAGTAAATGGAGAATTAACGATTGCAGACATCTTTAAAACTGGTAAATATGAAATCTATCATACAAACAATGAAAACATTGATGTTATTGTTGGCAGTCCATCCTTTACTGATGAAGGTGTTAAAATTACTGAAGCGTCAACCAATTACATGGAATTTGTAAGATGGTTAGATTACGAAAAAGAATTTCTTGATAAAGAATACGACTTTATTGTTATCGACACTCATAACGATGAAAGCAAGGTCACTTGTAATTTATTAGTGGGAAGCCACTTAGTTGTTAATGTTGTTAGTCCTGATGGCGATTCCTTCAAAGCTATCCATGCGCTTTCTGACCTTGTTGAAAACACGTTAAAACCAAACACGATTCCATTCAGAAGTAAAGAAAGTATTACTGATTTGGATATTGCGATTTTGCCAAACTTAATCCCATTTAATGGTAATCAAATGCAGAAAATCGCAAGAGAATTTATTGAAGAAGTTGGAACTTTAGACGGATATGTTGGCTTAGTGCCACATAAAGTTGAAATGAAAGCTAGTCGCTTGGTGGGGGAGAATATTTTTGTGCATTATCAAAATACCCCTGAAAAAGAAAAAGAGAAGATGACTGCTTTTGTAGAAAATCTGAAAGAAATTTATGCGAAGTTAGCAATCGTAGCTTGTAAAAAAGCTTTAGAAAGTGAATAAGGAGAGAAACATGGCAAAAACAAATCTGTTTCGTGCTTACGGAGGTAGTAGAACAGAAAATAGTAAGCACTCAACTAAAAAAGATGAATTGAATTTTGTAAGTGTTGAGGTAAGTGAAACTCCTCAAGAAGAATCACAAATCACTCAAGAAGTTAAAACTCCGATTGAGCCAAAAGAAGAAGCTCTTAAACCTTTAGAAACAAAAGAATCTTCTGATGTCAAAAAAGGAAAAGGGAGACCTGCTCATAATCCTGGTGTCACAACAGCTCTTCGCACCTACAAGATTGCGGAAGAAGCGATTGATGCGATGGAGCAGAAGATGTTTGATAGTCGAAAAGTCTGGGACAAACGAATGTCGCTATCTAAGTATATTACAAACTTAATCTGGGCAGATACCCACAATGGTGAATTGTTTTACGACCCTGAGACAGCTAAATGTCTCGTTAATTTAGAAGAAGAGGATTTCTAAGATATGAAAGAACAAAAAAAGAAAAACGAAGGTAAGAAAAAATTCCAACCAAAAAAAGATTTTTCTAAATACAGAGAGTTTGACCGTAAACGAGCAGAACGAATTTCAGAACTAGAAAAACGCAACCATATTACATGGCGAAACACAAAATTGGAATACCCTCAAATAGAAGGGTTGGAAAATTGCATGTTTATATCACAAATCCTAGATGGGGTTCAAACAGGAGCTACCATCAACAATGGTAAAGTTAAATTCTCTTTAGCAGAAACAACATCTGATAATCAGTTTACAGCTATTGTTAAAACCCAAGGTGTCAACAGGGTCTTTAATGAACGTGATAAATTTGAACTATGGTTGTTGCGTAGATACCAAATTACAACTCAAAAACATAACTTAAAACGCTTTGAGCAACAACGTAGATGGTTGAAGAAAATGCTGGATACTTACTACATTGCTAAAAAACCACATAAAGTCAAGAAGCGATTGAACAAAAAATAAAAGAGGGTTTCCCCCTCTTTTTTAGTTATCTTTATTTTTTTGTTTTTCATGGACGATGAGACGCAAAAAAAGAGAGGCGATAATCGCGCTCTCTAGTATCAGACGGCAAAAACAAATCTTTCATAAACACAGAATTACTCTTCAGTCGTTGGGAGCCTCTGCCACATTCGGAAATTTACACCACATAAATTTCCTACTTGGGCATGTTTATTTCCAATTTATCTTCCCATCTGATGTTCGGTATTGTGCCAACCCAACCATTAAGGAGATGCAATTCTAATTTCTAAAATTGCAAACAAACACTTGTCATAAGCACTTTTTGGTCAAGTGTTTGGAAAAAGTTTTATCCACAAACATGCTTTGTGAAAACTTTCATGGAAAAAGAAAGCATGTTTGCTATGTTCCACGCAGGAGTCGAACCTGCAACTAATCTTTAGGAGAGATTTGTTATGTCCGTTTAACTAGCGGAACACAATAGCAGATAAACGCTTTTGATAGAGGTTTTATCTGCTAAAGTAATGTTATTGTGTGTATTCTTTTTTTTATTTTTTAGTGGTTATTTTACAGCGTCTTTCAAAGCTTTACCAGCTTTAAACGCAGGGACTTTAGTAGCAGCGATTTTGATTTCTTTACCAGTTTGTGGGTTGCGACCTTTACGAGCAGCACGTTCACGAACTTCAAAGTTACCAAAGCCAATCAATTGAACTTTTTCACCTTGTTTAAGGAAATCAGAAACAACTCCGAACACTGCGTCAACAGCAGCAGCAGAATCTTTCTTAGTGAGAGAAGTCACTTCAGCGACTTTAGCAATTAAATCTTGTTTGTTTGCCATGTAGCAAACCTCCTTTTTTATTATTTACAAGATTATTGTAACATATAAAATTCTATTTGTCAATACTTTTTGTTATTTCTTTGCGATTTATTTATTATTTTTTGAAATAAAAATTAAAAACAAAAAGAAAAGAGGGGTTCTATCCAATCCGAAAATCAGCTAGAACACCTCAATGGGTAAAAATTTTTGATGCTAACAGGGCGGACATCACTATTAGTGCCAACTAATACGTTGTTTTAGTCTCATGACCACTTTAGTGCTGAAGCGGTACTAGGTGGGACAGTCCTGCTTTGTCAGGTCGATGCACGTTCTCAACCTTCGGCAAAATACGAATAATTGGACTATTTATTGTAGCACTATTGTGCCGATTGTTATTCATCCAAGAGCCAGTTTTACATCTGGCTATAAATAGCAAGAATTACAAAGCGTAAAATTATCAAAATAGTGTAGTTAGAAAGAAAGGAATAGATATTCCCTAAACTCAAGTTTTTAATCCTTATTGCAATCAATGAAAGCAATATGACAAATCCATGTTTGCCGAGTTCCCTCATTCAGATACAGAAGACTGCACCTTTCATCGGATAGGTCTTTACTTTTGTTTTTTTATTGCTATTTACGATGATTATAACATAGTAAATAACACCTGTCAACAGTTTTTTTACAAAAAATCCTAAATATAGTGTTTTTTGGGGGATTTTATTGATTTTTTCCCTAAATCTTGGTAAAATTCAGTTATCAAAGTAAAAAAGGAGCGTTCTAATGACCGTTATTGATGCAGAAGAAACAAAGGATGTTATTGTTCACACAGATTATTTAGGAAAAAAGTTACCTCATAACGTAGGTGATGAAGTTCCTCTGACTATTCACGGAAAAGAGTACACAGGAGTTGTCCAGAAACACACCTACTTTGAAGGTACGGTTTGTGGAGGAGAAATTACTTACAAAATCGAAAAACCTGAATGGAAGCGAGTAAACTTGTAAAAATATATTTATATATTTTTCTTTGACTTCTTGTAGTAGAAATGATAAAATATAATTAAATAAAAAATAGAAAGGACTTTTTTATTATGAAAAAAGTTAAATTACTCGGAATCTTAGCACTCGCTGCCCTTACTATTGGAGTTGCTACTTATGCTGTTGTATCTGCCAATGAGCCAGATGCAAAAACTGAGGCTGCTCACAGCGACGCATGGGAAGCTGCTGCTAATGAAGCAAATGCAAAGAAAACAGAACCTAAACAAGATGTTGCTGAAGTGGTGAAAGATGAAAAAGGAAACGTAATTGACGAAACTTACGTTAAAAAAGAAATCGACACACCTACTGGAGTGGAAGAAAAAGCTAAAGAAGATGCTTATCTTGATAAAGCTGAAAAAGAAGTGAAAAAAGAAGCTGAGAAATCTGAAACTAAAAAAGCTGAAGACAAAAAACCTCAAAATAAACAACTTCCAAAAACATCTGCTGTAAAATAAGAAAAAGAGCTAATTTAGCTCTTTTTTATTTTTTGAACATTTGTTGGTACAAATCTTCTAGTTCTTCTTGTTTTTTAGTAAATTGCATGCTAACGCGCATCCTTGCTAGAGGGTTGCTCTTGATTGCGCTTTCGGCTAGAATTGCAATCTCATCTGTCAACTCAATCAATTTTTGGTGAGTGGACTTAGAATCTTCTGGCAATAACCTAATTTCTTTTCTTGCAACATGGTTGATTTGCTGGTTGATAGTGTTTACTCGTTCTGGATGGTGAATGTCTATTTTGAGCATTTTTCGAACTAGTGTTTTCAGGTGCTTTTCTTTATGTGGCATTTTACAAAAACCTCTTTCTTTTTCAAGATATAAAAATGTTTATAAACGCCTTTATAACAGCGTTCCGTCTTGACATATTTTACCATATATGATATAATAAAGTCAAGTCAAAAAATAAAATAAAGAGGAGAAAAAATGAAACTACCTTTTTTAAATGGTCTGTTCGAAAATAAAGCTCAATTTTCTAATTTAATGGTGAAAAAAAGCTTATCGAAAAAACAACTAGATGTTGTGGCAGAACTACTAAAAAACAACCCTGAACAAATGAAAGTCTTTCAAGATATTTATGAAGAATATGAAAAAGGGGACGAAAGTAAAAATTTATTTCAACAAAATGCTACTAAAGCTATCGAAGCTCAACCTAAGTTTTTAGAAGTGTCTGAGGAATTAGATGAAGTTGTTGAAACAATTGTGAAAGAATTGCTATCTCAATCTCAAGTTTGGGATTCAGAAAAAGCAGGGATTTTAGAACTTCCTATCCCTGTTCAACATTACAAAGCAACAGATGCAGAAAAGTTGTTGAAACTTGGCGATATTCAATTAACTGGGTATTTGTGTAAGGTAGATATTGATGCTTCTCCTAGTGATACATTGTTAGAGACTTATCGAAAATACTTGGAAACAGGGAATATGCACTATTATCACTTGTTCAGACAAGGATTGGATATTCTTGATTTAGACACTTTGACTTACGATATGTTGAGTTATGACCCTAATTCAATGTCTAAGTGGCTTCCTGAGATTGCAAGGGTTGCTAAAGAAAATGGATTTTTCAAAGTTCCTAAAACTAAAATCTTGAGAGTTCCGTTGACTTTACTCCAAAGCACTCGTGTGTTTGAATATCAAAGTTTGTCTCCAGTTACCATTGAAATTATCAATAGATACATCCATAAAGTTTTTGATTTAGATGATACTAAAGATTATTTCATTAAAACTGGAACATTCTCGTCTAAGTTTGATTTCAGAAACGCTAAAGTGACCGCTGGTCAAGAGGTTAAAGAATTGGGTTCTTACCTTTGGTATATCCAACACCAAGCTTCACAGATGGCTGCTCCTTTGAATAATGTTTGCATGTATGGGGTTTCTAGTAATAATGAATGGGTTGTTCGTGAATTTATTGATGATGTAGAAAACAACCCTACTATCTATAATGGATTACCTCTCCATACAGAATATCGAGTCTTCGTAGATTTTGATACGAATGAAATTCTCGGAATCAATCCATATTGGGACGCTAACATCATGAAGGAGAATTTTCTTAATGTCGGCTCTTCAGCTCCATCTCAGAAACGTCACGACTATGTGGTTTATACAGCTCACGAAGCTATCTTAGCAAAAAGATATGAAGATAATAAGGAAAAAGTCTTGTCTGAAGTTGAAAAACTCCTTCCAAATTGCAGGCTCAAAGGGCAATGGTCTATTGATGTTATGCAAAATGGGAATGATTTTTGGCTGATTGACATGGCTCGTGCATCTGAATCTTCTTTATCTCATTGCGTTCCTAAAGAAAAATTGAAGAAAGCGCCATTGCCGTTCTTACAACAGTTGGAAGAAATCTCTAACGTTCATGAAAAATACAAATCAATAGAAAGTAATCAGGTTTAAATATGAAAAAAAATATGTTGGTAGTATCCCTTCTTTGTTCAACGCTTCTTTTGGGAGCTTGCTCTAAAAAAGAGCAGGTTTCTCAAGAGGAGGTTGCTCAAAAAATTGAACAGTTCCAAAAAGAAAACAAAGACATTTTAGAAAAAGCTAAAGAAAATGAAGTGATTACTAAAACCTTTGTTTTTGATAAAGATGAAAACGGAGTCTCCCAAAAACAGACTGTAACTTACAAAAATTCCACTTTCTTGAGTTTAGTGGTTAAAAACACAATCCCTACAAGCGACGGTCTTAAAAACGCAATAGAAGAAGTTGGTTTGGAAGAATCTCAGAAACTACTTAAAGAATCATTCTTTGAATCATCAGATGTAAAAGAAGTCACAGGACTTAGTGGTTTCACTATTGATATTGAATTAACTTCTCCAAATGAATATGTAATTACAAGTGATTACGATTTCTCTACATTAGATGTCCAAAAAGTTGTTAATTTGGAATATTTTAAAACAAACAAATTAGCCGAATTGGTTCAAAACACTCCTGAAGATTATATCCAAAATCTCTTGCGTTCAGGAGCAAAAGAAGAAGCAGAACAAGGGGTGTAGTATGAGTGAAGAAATTTTAAGTAAATTAAATCCAGGACAAAAAGAAGCAGCAACAACGCTTGAAGGTCCAATGCTAGTTTTAGCAGGTGCAGGAGCAGGGAAAACTCACACAATGACCTCTCGTGTTGCTTATATGATTAACCAAGGAATTGAACCTAAACAAATTTTGCTTCTTACATTTACCAATAAAGCGGCAGATGAGATGATGGAGCGAGTTAAAAAGTATTGTGGAGAAAAAGCTGAAGGTGTAACAGCTTGTACCTACCATTCTTTTTGTGCCTTAATGCTTCGTCGATACGGAGAAGCTATCAATCTTAGACGAGGGTTTGATATTCTAACACCGTCGCAAGCTACTGATGCAATTGGTTTTACAAGAAGTTTGGCTAAAAATAAATATAAAATCAAAGGATTTCCTAACAATAAAAAAGTATCTGCAATCTTTTCAGCCTCTATCAACTTGGATATGCCTATTGGGGAAGTGTTGAGCGAAAAATTTTTGAAATACCAAGATTATCAGTATTTGCTTGAAGATTTGTATGAAGATTATCAAGAATACAAGTTCGAAAAAGGACTTCTTGATTATGATGATTTAATGCTTCGTTTCTGTCAATTATTAGAAGAGTGTGAACCAGTTCGTGCAAGGATTGAAGAAACTTATCGTTACATCATGGTAGATGAATATCAAGATACCAATAATCTACAATCTAGGATTTTACAACTTTTAAGGAAAGATTGTACCAACATTGCAGTTGTAGGTGATGATGCGCAATCTATTTATAAATTCCGTGGGGCAAACGTCCAAAATATCATTAACTTCCCAGACCTTTTTGATGATTGTAAAGAGGTTGAATTGGTTGAAAACTATCGTTCTTCTAAAGAGATTCTTGCTCTTGCAAATCTTTCTTATGAAAACTTTGCGACAGAAGGTTTCTCTAAAACCATGAATGGACAATTCAGCACTGGATATAAACCAGTCCTTCTTCGTCCTCAAACAGATGAAGCTGGTAATATTGAGGTTGCAAATGGCATCTTAGACCTTATCTCAATAGGCGTACCAGCAGATAAAATTTGTGTGATTGCTCGTAAATCAAGAGATTTATTTGGTGTAGAACATCTATTAAATCAACATCAGGTTGCTTATGAAAAACGTGGTGGACAAAAATTCTTGGAATTAAAAGGGATTCTAGATATGATTGCCTACTTCCGATTCGCATCAAATCCTATGGATGAAATTTCATTGTTCCGTTTGTTACGCCTCCATCATGGAATTGGCGACACTTATGCCTCTAATATCTGTGAATTGTTAGGGATTGTAGATAACCCAATTATTAACAATAAATATACAGGGTTTAAGTTTGCAGAAGAATTACGAAAACTACATCAAGTTTTTGAAGTTGCAAAAACGATTCCAAATGAGGACGTAGAAACAAAATTTGCTCTATTTGAGGCATTTTATGCAGACACTTGTGCTAGGGCTATTAAATTGATGAAAACAGATGCAGCAACTAGGACTGAAAAATACGAAGAACTAGAAAGCGAAAGAGCTAATATTCAACAGCTATTCTTAATTGCCCAACAATATCATTCAATCACTGAATTTTTAGATGCTCTTATCTTGGAACAAGCACGAGTTGAAGAGGATAAGGATGTTAAAAAAGTAGTTCTTACCACCATTCATTCAGCAAAAGGTCTGGAATTTAATACAGTCTTTGTTTTAGGGTGTGTCGATGGTTTGTTCCCCCAAATTCCTGTGTGGAGCATGTATGAAGTAGATGATGCTGACGAAGATATTCAAGAAGAACTCCGTTGCTTCTATGTTGCTATCACAAGGGCTGAGAAGCGTCTCTATCTTGTTTGTCCTAGAACTGCTAATTCTTACACTGGGGTGTTTACAACTAAAGTCACTCGCTTCCTAAAAGGATGTAGGAGTACCTATCAAGAGTCTGATTCGTATATTAGGCTTGAATAGAAAGGGGAAATTATGTATTTTAAAGCTTAATCTAATTTATATCGTTTTAACATAATTTGTATTTATCTGTTATAATTTTTTATGAAAGGAGAAAGACCATGAGACAAGTCGAACGTCACTGGATTAAAGAGGGGCATGATTTATATCCTATCTGTGACGATTTAACCTTCAAAGCTAAGAATCTTTATAATGCAGGCTTGTACCAAATCCGTCAATCTATTTTTGAACGAAATAAGTGTCAAGAAGAAGAAAAACCGTCTGTGCTGTCATGGTTTAAGTTAGCTTCTCAATTCACAAAAGAGAAACAAAGCGACATGTTGGCATTACCCTCTAAGGTTTCTACTAATATTTTGAAAAACCTTGGCTCTACTATTCATTCTTATTATCAAACCTTAAAATGTTTTCATGATAAGTCTGACTTGAGCGTGACTAGCAAACCTCAGCTACCTCGATACCTTCATAAGACAGAAGGGCGTTGTATCGTAGGGTTTACAAATCAGACTATTTCTAAGAAGAGAGGTTTAAATGGAGAACTCATTCTATGCCCTAAAGATTTGAATCTTTCTATCCCTACAAAAGTAACCAATCCTAAATGTGTTC
>ERZ772961.365-NODE-365-length-19141-cov-2.646023_pt1 | contig 19141 bp, 14 predicted proteins | sample MGYA00580677_ERZ772961 | MGnify/ENA primary metagenome ERZ772961 (study PRJEB29015, sample SAMEA2738088) | human oral metagenome | biome: human oral; feature: human-associated habitat; material: saliva | place: China | collected 2227 ... | reverse complement strand
CAGGCCTACCCCGCCCGCCGCGGCAACCGTACCCGCCGCCCGGCGCCTAGCGGGCGCCTAGCGGGCGCCCGGCCGCGCAGTAAGCATGGCCCGCCAAAACCATGGCCACGGCCCGCCGCCCGCAGCCCGCACCCCACCCAGCGCCGCCGATCAGGGTCTTTCCCCTACGCGCGTAGGGGGCGACTCCTCCTTAGGTATTAGTTAGCCCAGGGCTGAAGTTCGCTCGCATGGGCGATTAGTTTGCGCTCGCAGGCGCCTAGTTTTAATTGCATGAACACCAAAGAGTTAAGCGTCACCGATGCGGTTAAAACTTTTTCTTCCGAGATGGGCACCCCGGTGCGGGCGCTTAACTCGGTGAACCTAACTATCCCCACTGGCAGCCACGTGGCCATCATGGGGCCTTCGGGCTCAGGTAAGTCCACGCTGCTGCACTGCATGTCGGGCATTTTGCCGCTGGATGCGGGCACGGTCATGTTCGCCGGCACCAACCTGGCGGCTTTGCGCGAAAAGCAACGCTCGAAGATACGGCGTGAACATATGGGTTTTGTGTTCCAGGACGGCGCGCTGCTGCCGGAGCTGACCAATGAGGAGAACGTGGCTATGCCGCTGCTGCTGGCGGGCATGAGTTTGCCCTCAGCTTTGCCGCACGCCCGCGAGTGGCTGGTGCGTTTGGGGCTGGCGGATGCGGCTCGACGTCGCCCCGGACAGATTTCGGGTGGCCAAGCCCAGCGGGTGGCGATTGCCCGCGCCATGGTGGCTAGCCCCGCCGTCGTCTTTGCGGATGAGCCCACCGGCGCCCTGGACCAAAACACGGGCGCGCAGGTGATGCAGCTGCTGACTCAGGCGTGCACTTCTACCGGTGCCGCCTTGGTGCTGGTTACTCACGACGACGCCATTGCGGCTTGGTGCCCACGGCTGGTGACCATGCGTGACGGCAACATCGTCGCTGACCAGATGCGGGTGGCAAAATGAGCGCCACAGTTTCAACCAACACTTCTTCAACCAACACTTCAGGCACCCCCGCTTCTGCGGCCAGTGCACCGGGTGCGGGCCAGCCAAGCGGTCAGCGCAGCGCCCAGCCTGCCAACCAAGGCCAAGCCCGGCCCACCAACCAAGGCCAAGCCCAGCCCACCGCGCGTCCGTCCACTGCGGCCACTGCGGCCACTGCAGCCAGCACCCGCCGCGTCGCTTTGGCGCCTGCGAATGTGCTTTCCTCCCCAACCACGGTGGTGGCCCGCACTTTGTGGCGTGGGCGTGACAAGACCACGGCAGCCCTGTCGGTTATCAGTCAGGGGGCGGCCACATACTTTTTGCTGACTGTGGCCGGCGGGCTTCATGCTTTCGCTAAGCGTTATGAGCTTTACCAGCCTTGGTCCAAGCTTCACCCGGATCAGGCCCCCACTTTGGAGACCATGTATTACACCTACGCGCCCACCTACCTGATTTTGGCGGTGATAGCCACGGTGATGATGGTGATTCCGCTGTTGTCGCTAGCTGGGGCAGCGGCACGGCTGGGCTTGAGCCGGCGTGAGCGTGATTTGGCGCGGCTGCGTCTGCTGGGCGCTACCGGCGGGCAGGTGCGTGGCGGCACGCTACTGGTGCAGTGTGCTTATGCGATGCTCGGCGCCCTGATGGGGGCGGCGGGGTATGTGGCCACGCTGCCGGCTTGGGCTTCGCTGCGGTTCGCGGGCCACAGCCTGGGGATTGGTAACATGTGGCTGGGTTTGCCGCTGCTGCTTTTGGCTTTAGCTGTGGTGGTGGCACTGGCTGGGGTTAGCGCGGCGACGGCGTTGCAGCGGGTGGCGGTGACGCCGCTGGGTGTTTCGCGTCAGGCACTGCCGGCTAAGGTGCACTGGATTCGGGCTGTGGCCCTGGTGGCCGTGCTGGTGGTGTGGATGTCTCTGGGTTCTTCACTGATGGGCGGCGGCACGGCGGTGGCGCTTACTGTCACGATGATTTTCTTCGCGATTGGCGGTTTTATGATCAACCTGGTGGGGCCGCTACTGATGTGGGTGCTGGGCGCGATTATGCACAAGTTTGCGCGCCGACCTGCCATGCTGCTGGCTTCGCGACGCATCATGAATGACCCCAAGAGCTTGTGGCGCTGCCTGGGTGGCGTGGCTTTGGTGAGTTTTGTGGTGGCCGTGGTGCAGTTAGGGGCGTCTGCTTCGGCCGGCTCTGACGATGCAATGGCTAGGGTTTTTGCCCACGACATGCTGCAGGGCCTGTTCATTACCCTGGGGATTGTGTATGCGCTGGCGGCGGTTTCTACCGCGATTGGCCAGGGAGTACGAGTATTGGATCAGGCTGGTGAGCTGCGTTCGCTTATGCGTGCGGGGGCTCCGTTGCAGCTGTTGACGACGGCGCGCCGCCTGGAAACTATCATTCCGGCTGTGTTTGCGGCTTCTGGGGCTGCAGTGGTTGGCCTGGCTTTCACCGCGCCGGTGTTGGGGGGCGGTATGTTCCAGAGCCCGGGAGCTTTGCTGATGCTTGGCAGCCTGGTGGGAGGCACTTTGCTGGTGATTTTGGCTAGTGAAACTTGTGGTCCGATCACCAAGCAGGTGCTGCGCGAGCAGACCCGCCAAGAGTAAAGCTGGCTTTAGCTGCAACGCAGCTGCACTAAAACCAAGCTGGCCCGACAAGAGTAAAGCCCACCCAGCGACACAAAAACCTAACGAGCCTTGTTGCGCCGCCCCGTTTGGGGCGGCGCAACACTTGTATAAGGTAAACCTTTTATGTAGCCGCTAGCGGTCATAGAATTTCTGCGCGTGAGCACCCACTGCCAGCAAGCTAACGCACTCCCCTGCCAGTCAGGTCAACCGGGCCAAGCGGCTCAGCCGGGCCAGACAGCCCAACCGCACGGAGGATCCAACTCCAAGTCTCACAGTCATTCCCATGGCCATGACCACTCCCACGCCGCTTCTTCACGCAAGCGCCTGATTGGCGCGCTGGCAGTCACCGCCCTGGTGTTTGTTGGCGAGCTGATTGCCGCCTATATTTCTGGCTCCCTGTCGCTGGCCGCCGACGCTGGACATATGGCGGTGGACAGCTCCGGCCTGGTCATTGCCCTGCTGGCGGCCCACTTGAGCCTGCGTCCACGCAACAACGCCTACACCTGGGGTTGGGCCCGTTCAGAGGTGATTGCCGCCGCCCTGCAAGCGGGCATGTTGCTGACTATCTGCCTGATCGTGGCCTATGAGGCCGTTGAGCGACTGTGGGAAAACCAATCCCTGCAACCTATGCCCATGCTGGTTATGGGCATTGTTGGTTTGCTGGCTAACCTGCTTAGCCTGGCTATTTTGGCTGGTGGGCGTGGTGCCAACCTCAACATGCGTGCCGCCTTCTTGGAGGTAGCCAATGATGCCCTGGGGTCGGTGGCGGTTATTGTGGCGGCTCTGGTTGCTCTAGCAACGGGTTGGGGTAGGGCCGACGCCGTCGCCTCCTTGCTCATTGCCGCCCTGATGGCTCCACGCGCCCTGCACCTGTTGCAGCGTTCGACGGCGATCCTCATGGAGGCCACCCCCAGCGAGCTTAATTTGGATGAACTACGCCAGCACATGTGTTGTTTGCCCGGCGTTGTAAACGTGCACGACCTGCATGTTTCCAGCGTCTCTTCGGGGCTGGTGGTGCTCACCGCGCATGTGCAGGTGGATGGGCAGGTCACCGCTGCTGAGCGCGACCTGATTGTGCATGACCTGTCTGAATGCGCCGCCCACCATTTCCCGGTGGAAATTGATCACGCCACCTTCCAGCTTGAAACCGCCCGCCACGCCGGCCACGAGCATCTAGAGCACTGACGCGGCCCAGCCTCCGCAGCGCGCGGTAGTGCGCACCCGGGCGCGCGGCGCGGCGTTTAGCCCTTGGTGGCTAACGCTTCTGGCGACTGGGCCTGGAAGAAACTGCTTTTATCTGCATCAACTATCTTGAGCGCCAAGATCTGGTATTTCTCGTCAGGCCGCTCCACCGCGCCGCGCAGCACCTTCCAGGACAGGTTCACGGTTATGGCTTTGCCCGCTGGCAAGTCAGCGGTGAGCGCCAAAATGGAGTCGTGCCCCTCTTGGCGCACAAATTTCATGCCGGCATCTTTCGCAGGCGCCACCTCAGCCTTGAAATAGTATTCTTTAGCGATATTTTTATTGCCTAACGACTGCCCTAAATTGGTTAAGCGCCTGCTGCGTACAATAAACTCAGTTCCCGCTTTCCAGGAGGTATTACCATCGTTAATAATGGTTAGCGCCTTGGGCATATTGGTGAACTTAGCTGATCGCCCGCGTTCCTTGGGCACAACCACACTCTCATCCGCGCTGATCAGCCGCAAGCTCACTGAGGCTTCACCGAATGTGCCCATAAGGCTGGCCGAAGGCGGGCATTTGGCGCATTGGGACACGATCCCCTCAGCTAGCAGTGCCTCCACGCTCGCCGCATTAGCCCCGCCCGCACTTAGGGCCTCGCTGTTGCCCGCGTTTAGGGCCTCGCTGTTGCCGGGCAGTGCGCCTTGATTTGCAGCAATTTGATTTGCAGCGCTTTGAGCTGCGGCAGTTGGGTTGGCGACGCCGTCGACAATTTTCGCGGCCGCCTCAAGCTCACCAGCCCCAAGTTCTCCGCCCCCAAGACCGCCATGGCCCAGTTGCCCATGCCCTAGTTCCCCATGCCCGCGCCCCTGCACCAGGCCCACCAGCACCCGACTCACCGACAAAAACTTGCCACTGTCTAGCTTCGCAGCTCCGGCCACTTTTCCAGGCCCGCCGCCAACAGCCCCTGCTGCATCACTAACCGCGCCGACGCCACTAAGCGCGCCCGCAGCTCCAGCCTCACCAAGCGCGCCAACCGTCGACCCTACGGCGTCACCCACAGCACCAACCGCGCCAGTTACGCCACCGCCCGCAGCCCCTGCGCCGTCGCCCACAGTCCCTAGCGCATCGCTAACCGAGCCCAAAGCTGCCCCCAGCGGAAGCGAGCTGGCCCCCTGCACCCCACTTACGCCGTCGCCGTGGCGAGAAATGCGGTAAATACCCCCAATAGTGCCCTGCCACCACACGCCATGCTTATCAATAACCCCCACCATCTGGGAGGGGTCGCCGCCAGCCAGAAGGTTAGCCAGGCGCGGCAAACGCTGCCTATGCACCACGCGACCACTATCCATATCAATCGCGCAGGCATAAACCACCGGGCCAGTCAACAGCCCCGCCGGCCCACGCGGGCGTTCACAGGTGTAAATGAGGTTATCAGCGGTAGACAGGCGCGGCACTGCCGCCGAGTAAATCCCGTTATTACGCCATTTCAGGGTGATACCCGAGGCGTCGTCGTTAACATCCCAGCGTTCCATACCCGGCGCCACCTGGGCGCGGTAGGCGGGCTTAGTGTCGGGGTACTGCGCATAGGGGTAGCCGAAAGTGCAGGCCCCCACTATCGAGTTTTGCACGCCAATCATGGAGTTTTCCGTGCCCGAAGCGCCTGGGGTAAACAGCGGCCCCTCCCCCACTGCGCTGCCGTCGGCGCTGCGGTACACAATGAGTTTTTCTTGCCGATCCGCGTTATCCGAAAGCATCACATAGTCCGAGCCATTAGGCCCAAAGAAAGTGGCGGTAGCCCCGGAGCCGTGCGAAAGCTGCCCCGGTTTTTGCTTAGTGCCCCGGTCATAGCTGTGGCTCCAGATGATGCGCGGCTTGGAGGTGGAGGCGTCGGCGCCCAGCATATAGATGCCGTAGCTGGTAATAATGCTTACCCCCTGCGGACATGCGGAAATGGAGTTGTCGATGCGCTCTGTGGGTGAGTATTGCTGCAGTTTAGTCAGGCGCACCACGTTGCGTTTAGGGTCAATTAGGCCGACGACGCCGCGCTCTGAAGCCACCCAGATGCGTCCGTGCCAGTCGGGTACGATCCCCACCACGTGATCCTTGGGTTCAAGTTTCATGGCGTCGGTTAGGTCAATGCGCCGCGACACCCACACTTTCATGCCGTCTTGACTATGGGAAATCCAGGTCAGGGCGTTGGTGCCGTCAACCATCACCAGGTTAGAGTCGGCGTCCAGATAGGCATACACCCCACCCAGTAGCGCCCCGGTGGGGATTTCCATGGCTCCTAGCTGGGCGCCGCTGGCTGGTTCAATAATGGCTAGCTTGGGTTTGCGCACTTTGGCGTCAGAACCCAAAAACTGCGTCATTAGGGCCTGAATGTAGCCGTCTTGGCCAGCCAAAATAGTGGGGCAGGCAGCCCAGTGGTTAGTGAAGGTGACTTTCCAGGTTCCACCCACGCCCGGATCGCCTGGGCCAGCAAATGGGGTGGCGTCCGAAGATTGGGCGTCACCGTGCATGGTAGCCAGACTGTTAATCCCTAGATAGGGATTTTGTTGGGCGTTGTAGCTAACCGGCATGAGTCAAATCCTAAAACTGGCCCTGCCTGCCCCTAAAATCTGGGGTCTAAAGCGCGCTTTAGAGTAGCTTGCTTAGAGCATGCCGCCTAGAGCACTCTGCTTAGAACACTCCGTTTAGAACACGCCGTCGCGGTTTTGCAGGTTAACCTGCGGCGAGCCCACCCTGCCGCGCCAGAACTGGATGTCGTCGCCGACGACGTTGCCCAGGTGCGGGGTGTTACCTTCCGAACCAGCGGTGAGGTAGTTACCGGTTTCGTGAGACCAGATCCACTCGCCCGGCTCCAGATCCTTGAACACGCCGTTGAGGCCCTTAGCCCAACCGGTGTACTTCAGGGTGGCGCCAGCCAGGGCCTCGGTAGAGCCATTAGCCAGCTTGGCGGTGTTCCAACGCTTTACGCGAGCCTGGTAAGCAGCCCAGTAGCAGGCGCGGATGTCGTCTTCATTGGTCCAGCGCGGATCCTGGGCCTTAGCAAAAGCCACCACGTCATCCCACTGCGGGGGCACGAAGCCCAGTACGCGGGCGCCCAGAGCCACGTAAATACGCTTACCAATGGTAGTTAGACCACTACGCAGCTGGTAGTTGGCAGCCTCCGCAATAGCGTTGGGAGCCAGGTCGCGGTTGTAGTGCAGGATGATGTCATAGTGGGTGCCGTGCGAGTCAGTGGCGCAGGTGAAGTCATTTTCACCGCTAATACCCGGGATACGCTTACCGGTGCCAACGTTATAGAAGGTTCCGTACGAGGTAGAGATGTTTAGGTCCCTACGACGCGCGCAGCTGTTGACATAGTCTGCGGTGGCGGCAGCCGGCTGCCAGGGGTCCTTAACATGGACTTTAATAATGTTACCTACCGTGCTACCCGCCAGAGTGTTGTTCATAGCCGGTGAGGTAGCTACGTTCATAACCCCAAACTCAAAGTTCAGCGGGTACTTGCTGAACTGGAAAGTCTTGGAGCCCTTGTTACGCAGCTTGAAGAAGGAGGGGTTAGCTAGCTCACCAGCAATGCTACCGGGGGCTGCCATCCAGCCTTCCAACACAGCGCCAGCCATAGCGTTCTGTCCCGGGTACTTGGCGGGGTTAGCTTTGTGGGCAGCAAAAATCTTTTCAATGTCATCGGCAACCTCACTGCTGATGCAGCTAGACATGCTGGCAGCCAATGCGGGTGCAGTTACGGTCACTGCAGGCACAGCCCAAGCTGCACCTTTCATCAAAGTACGGCGGGAAGTGCGCGCACCGCTAAGCGAGGAGGGGACAGACATATTCAATTCTCCTGGGACCACTGGGAACGAGGGATAGGAAGCAATCCCTCTGGGCATAAAGCGACAGCATGGGGTGCTGCCCTAACTTCATTCTAGAGGTATAAGAGCTTTACCCAACATCTATAGACACTGAGTTTCTCCTCATATGTGGTGTGCGGCTGCGCGTTTGGGCTAAGTTGCTGCGAATTGGACAGGTGCCACTGCAAGCTGCGCAATTCAAAGCAACGTGGGCCGGCCCGAAAAGGGCCGGCCCACACTAGGCTGTAACTGGCTAGTTTTTAAGCCAGAAAGTGCTTGTATGCGGGTGAATCAGTAACTTCATGCCACTCATAGCCCAGATCTTGCACATGCTGGGCAAACAATTCATCGCCAGCCACGTTCTCAAATGCCACCAGTACACGCCCATAGTCAGTGCCGTAAGAGCGGTAATGGAACAAGGTGATATTCCAGCGCGTCCCCAACTGCACTAGGAAGTCGCGTAGCGCCCCCGGGGCCTCAGGGAATTCAAAAGCAAACACCGATTCACGCAGTTCACGCTGCGGGCGGCCCCCCACCATGTAGCGCACATGCTGCTTAGCTACTTCATCCTCGGTTAGGTCAACCACTTCATAACCGCCCCCGCGCAGCAGCTTAAGGATCTGCCCACGTTCGGCGTCGCCCCCGCTAAGCGCCAAACCCACAAAAATATGGGCCTTTTCCCCGGCCACGCGGTAGTTAAACTCAGTAACCGCCCGATCGCCAATCAGCTTGCAAAAACGCAGGTATTCACCCTGACGTTCAGGGATAGTTACCCCCAGCAGGGCTTCACGGCGTTCACCCAGCTCAGCTCGTTCAGAAATGTAACGCAGCGAGTGGAAGTTCAAGTTAGCACCCGACAAGATACAAGCCAGGCGGGCATCTTCGGGCAGCTCATGGCTGTCTGCATACGCCTTAAGGCCTGCCAAAGCCACCGCCCCAGCCGGTTCAGCTACCGCGCGCACATCCTCAAACAGATCCTTAACCGCAGCGCTAATCTCATCGGAGCTAACAATCACCAAATCGTCCAGGTAGCGGCTGCACAGGCGGAAAGTTTCATCCCCCACACGCTTAACCGCCACACCCTCGGCATAGGCACTAATGCGCTCCAAAGTGACCGGCTGACCAGCCTTAATAGCGGCGCCCAGGCAGCTAGAATCCTCAGGCTCTACCGCAATCACTTTCACCTGCGGCATCAGCTGCTTAATCACCACCGCAATGCCAGCAGCCAAACCGCCACCGCCCACAGGCACAAACACGTGAGTCAGGGCCGCATCCTGCTGAATCAGCTCCAGGCCAATAGTGCCCTGGCCAGCAATCACCCAGCGGTCATCGAAAGGCGCAATATACTCAAGCCCCTCAGTTTCAGCCAGGTGACGGGCGTGCGCGGCGGCGTCGTCGAAAGTACGGCCATGCAAAATTACCTGGCCACCCAAGGCGCGCACCGCATTTACCTTAATCACCGGGGTAATCACCGGCATCACAATAGAAGCCGTAATCCCCATAGTGCGTGCAGACAGCGCCACCCCCTGGGCGTGGTTACCAGCCGAAGCCGTGACCACCCCACGGGCGCGGGCAGCGGCGTCGAGCTGACGCATACGTGCATACGCGCCACGGATCTTAAAAGAGTGCACCTGCTGGCGGTCCTCACGTTTAACCAGCACTGGACGCCCTACCCGCGCATCGGCTCCAGCGGCGTGTGCTCGGCTACCTCATACACTGGCGCACGTAGCACCGCCCGCAGGTAGTCGCCACCGTTCCACAAGCTCTGCTCGTCTTGGCCCATTTCCCCATCTCTCGACGTCGCCGCCACCGCAAGTAGCGGGGCGCTTGTTTGCGCCAAACAGCTAACTGTGGCGCATGAATAGCTACTGTTATAGCCCTAATTTGGCTCGGTCACGCACAGCGCCCAGGTCTGCGCTGGTGGCCAGCATGGCGTAGGCACGCAGAGCCGCCGACACGTGGCGAGCACGCTGGTGATGCGGGGTCCAGGCGGCAGTGCCGCGAGCTTCCTCCTGGGCGCGGCGCTGGGCGATTTCTGCCTCGCTTAGATCTACGCGGATAGAGCGGGCAGGAATATCAATCTCAATCACGTCACCGCTGCGCACCAAACCAATCAGGCCGCCGGCAGCTGCCTCAGGCGAGACGTGCCCAATGCTCAGGCCGCTGGTGCCGCCGGAGAAACGCCCGTCAGTTAGTAGTGCGCATTCCTTACCCAGGTGCATAGATTTGATGTAGGTGGTGGGGTAGAGCATTTCCTGCATACCCGGGCCGCCGCGAGGTCCCTCATGGGAAATAATGACGACGTCGCCGCTTTTAACTTTGCCTCCCAGGATGCCTTCAACGGCGTCCTCCTGGCTTTCAAACACCACTGCCGGGCCGGTGAAGGTCAAGATGGAGGCGTCCACACCAGCGGTTTTAACAATGCACCCCTTTTCGGCGATATTGCCGAACAGTACCGCCAGACCGCCGTCGCGAGAATAGGCGTGCTCTAGGTCGCGGATGCAGCCATTTTCGCGGTCAGTGTCTAGCTCGCTAAAGCGGTTAGCTTGGGAGAACATTTGGGTGGTGCGCTCGCCTGCGGGGGCAGCCAGGTAACGTTCACGTACCTGCTCGCTGGGTTGACGCATAATGTCGTAGGTTTCCAACTGCTGACCCAAGGTGGTGTCCAGCACAGTGGTGGTGTCAGTGTGTAGCAGCCCGGCTCGGTCTAGCTCACCTAGGATGCCCATAATGCCACCGGCGCGGTGTACATCTTCCATGTGGTACAGGTTGGTGGAAGGAGCCACTTTGCACAGGTGTGGCACCTGGCGCGAGAGGCGGTCAATATCTGCCATGTGGAAGTCCACCTCGCCCTCCTGGGCGGCAGCTAGCAGGTGCAGCACGGTGTTGGTGGAGCCACCCATGGCAATGTCTAGGCTCATGGCGTTTTCAAAAGCAGCCTTGGTGGCAATGGCGCGCGGAGCCAGGTTGGCCTGGTCCTGCTCATAGTAGGCCTTGGTGATCTTCACGATCTGGCGGCCGGCCTGCTCAAATAGGGCTTTACGGTCGGCGTGGGTGGCCAGCAGCGAGCCGTTGGTGGGTAGCGACAAGCCCAGCGCCTCGGTCAGGCAGTTCATGGAGTTAGCGGTGAACATACCCGAGCAGGAACCGCAAGTGGGGCAGGCAGCACGTTCAATGGCACTAATGGTTTCGTCCGAAACGGTAGGGTCGGCGGCGTCCATCATGGCGTCAATCAGATCCAGCTTGCGGATCTGACCGTCAATGTAGCTTTTACCTGACTCCATAGGCCCACCAGAGACAAAAATGGTGGGAATGTTTAGGCGCAGCGAAGCCATCAACATGCCGGGAGTGATCTTGTCACAGTTAGAGATACACACCAGGGCGTCAGCGCAGTGGGCGCGCACCATGTATTCCACACTGTCAGCGATCAATTCACGGCTGGGCAGCGAGTAGAGCATACCCTCATGGCCCATGGCGATACCGTCATCAATGGCAATGGTGTTGAATTCCTTGGCGATACCGCCAGCTGCTTCAATCTGCTCAGCCACGATTTTGCCGACGTCGCGCAGCCCCACGTGTCCAGGCACGAACTGGGTGAAGGAGTTGGCGATGGCGATAATGGGCTTGCCGAAGTCAGAGTCTTTGACCCCGGTGGCGCGCCAAAGCGCGCGAGCACCGGCCATATTGCGGCCCATAGTGGATGTGGCACTGCGGTAGATCATCTAATTCCTCGCTCCAGGCGTGTGGCGCACGCCTTTGCACGGTGCAGAGCAGCCCACACACTATCTAGGTCCTAGTTTCCCACGGCCAGGGCATGAGTCAAAAACTATTAGTTGCGCTCGAGGCGATTTAACGCACTACTTCTTGCAGCATGTCCAAGTTCTGACCGTTTTGGGAGACATACTCAGAAACCGTGTCAGAGTTGAAAGCCCGGCATACCTCTGTGAGCTTGTTGCGGTCCAGGTTAACGATCGACTGGCCGTCATCGCTTGTGCCCGTACCGGTTACCGGCGCCTGGAAGAAGTGCACATCGGCTGGGCGAATTGAGCTAGCTGAGCGTCCCAGCGAAATCATTTCGCTGGTAGTTAGGCCTTCGTCCACCGCCAGGTTTTTGGTAACCACATTCACGAAAGACACCAGCTTGCCCGGGTTAGTGAGCGTATCGCGGTTTACTAGCGCCTTCAAAATTGCACGCATCCAGGCCTGCTGACGCTGAATACGGTCAAAGTCGCCGCGCGCCACAGTGTAGCGTTCCTGCACGAAAATACGTGCCTGCTTACCGTTTAGGTGTTGCGGCCCGGCCGGCAATACATTTGCTGAGTTTGCCGCATTTTGCTTACCTGTTAAGTCCAAAGGTTGAGACAGTGTCAAGTCAACCCCGCCTAACTCATCGGTAAGCGCCTCGAAGCTAGAAAAGTCAGCTAATACAAAGTGGTCAATACGAATTTGCGTCAGCTTTTCTACGGTTTGAATTAACAGCTTAGGTCCGCCCCATGAGAAAGCTGCGTTAATTTTTGCGTAAGAAGCATGTCCGACGACGTCGTTAGCGGGAATCTCCACCCATGAGTCACGCGGGATAGACATAACATTGGCACTCTTACGGTCACCCGATAGCTGCACCAGCATGATGGCGTCAGTACGCTGCGCACCTACCTTCCAGTCTGAGGGGTTACCGGCACTAATACGCGAGTCTGAACCCAGCAGCAGGAAGGTAACCGGCTTGCCTTTAGTGGTTTGGGCAGCCGCCGGACGAGTAGATTCGTCAGGGAAAACGTTACTAATCGTTTCAGGCCTACCCAAAGAGAAGAAAAGCCAAGCCAGGGCACCAGACAAAATCAGTGCGAAAATAGCGAAAACACCGATAAAGGCGGTGACCACCTTGTGGCGGCCAAACCAGCCTAGCAGGCCCTTGCGGCGACGTCGGGAAGAAGAGTGGTGCCGACTTGAAGAGTGATGACGCGAAGAGCCTGAGCGAGACGAACCCGAACGAGATGAGCCTGAACGTGAAGCAGAACGAGCCCCACTGCCGGCAGCGCCACTATGGGCGGAACTAGAGCGGCGACGTCGACTAGAAGAGCTAAAAGAATGGTGAGAGTGGTGATTGCCGTGGTGCGAAGAATGGTGACCAGAGCCGTGCGCAGCCTCGCTGACAGCCGTGTAATCTACCGGGTCAGAGCTATCAAACAGCGGCTTATCCGATTCTAACTTTGATTCAAAGGCATCCAACCCTGGATCCCTAGAATCGGAGTTAGCAACGTTTTTATCAGTCATTAATTCTCCGATTTGGGCACACGCTAAACGATATGGGGACACGATTTAGCGCAGATCGATACTAGCTTCGTTTCACGGTATCATTAGTGAAGTAGAAGTAACAATGAAACGCGGGAGTATCGGTTGCGAATTCACACTTTCGGCCTCGACTTTGAACTGGATCTAACCAGCCTAGACGCGGGCCTAGCGGCGCACCTAGCCGAGCTTTGGCGTCATAGCGAGGTAAAACCTGACACTGACCAGGAGCCGTCTGATAACCCGATCCGTTTGCAGGTAGTGCCAGAGGATGACACCACATCCCCGGTACCTGAAGGCTGGGACCGTTTCGCCATCCCCACTGAGCCACGTCAGGCCAGTTACGCCTTCTCCCAAGCCATCACCCATATCGCTATCCAGGCCCAGGCCGGCAATCTACTTATGCTGCACGCTGCCGGGCTACAGGTGCCCGGAAGCAGGGATGTAATCGGTATCGCGGCGCCGTCAGGAACCGGTAAATCCACTTTTGCTAGCCGCCTAGCCGGCCAGTTCAACTATGTAACCGACGAGTGTTTGGGTTTTGACCCCGAAACCCTAAAGGTTTACCCCTACCCCAAGCCTATTTCCCTGGTGGACCCCCAAGAGCCCACCGTTAAGGGTGACCACGCGCCGGCTGAGCTGGGTATTACCCCTGCCACTGAGCTAACTTTTGCCGGTGAACCACTGCGCATGGCTGCGCTACTAATCGCTGAGAGAGTCAGCCAAGGCAATAAGCTGGAGCCACTAACGCTAGCGGAGGCGCTAACCAAGTTCATTGCCCAAACTTCTTCCTTCTATCTACTACCCAACCCGCTGCTGACCCTGGCACGCGCCCTAACCCTGGCTGGTGGCCCTTGGCAGCTAAGCTTTAGTGATCAGGCCCAGTGCGCTGAGCTATTCAAGCAGCTCCTGGAACACCCGGCAGATCCGCCCAGCTACCAGCACATTCCTGGCAGCGGTGACGTGAACCTAAAGCTGACTAGCTCTTCCATGGGCACCTCCCTGGGTGACTCTGACCGTTTGGTGCGCGCCCCCTTCACTGACGCTATCTACTCTGAATGGCAAACGGTAGTGCTGGTGGGCACGGTTCCGGTACTTCTCGACGGCGCTGGTGCGGCCGCTTGGATGGCCTGCCCCATTCCGCACACCCTGGCAGAAATCCACGCCGACGTCGTCGCCGCCCTGGGCGAGCACCGCAAATCTTGGAACCTAGTGGATGAAACCGTGGACACGCTGCTGGCTGCCGGTTTGCTACAGGTAGTGGAGTGACACGCTTGAGCGAGAGCTGGCTGATTGTAGGTTTAGGTAACCCCGAGGCCCGCTATCTGCGTAACCGGCACAATGTTGGGCAAATGGTGCTTGACGTGTTGGCAGGGCGCGCGGGTGGCTCATTTGTGAACCACCGGCAGGTGGCGCGTATCGCCCAGGTGCGTATTGGGATGCTACCGGGCGGAGCGCCAGGGCCGAAGGCAATTTTGGCTAAATCCAACTCCTTCATGAACACTTCCGGCGGGCCGGTTAAGAACCTAATGCAGTATTTCAGCATCTCCCCTGACCACCTGCTGGTTATTCATGACGAGCTGGATATCCCTGAGTATGAGCTACGGCTAAAGCTTGGGGGTGGGGAGAACGGCCATAATGGCTTGAAATCTATCTCGACGGCGCTGGGTACGCGCGACTATGCGCGGCTGCGGGTTGGTATTGGGCGCCCGGTTGGGCGCCAGAGCGTAACCGACTTTGTGCTGGCTGACTTCCCTAAGGCGACGCTAACCCAATGGGCCACTACCTTAGAGCAAGCCGCTGATGCGGTTGAAGAAGTGGTGACTTTAGGGCTAGCCAAAGCTCAAATGCGCTTGCACACCGGCAGCCAAAAACACTAGGGCCGCAACGCTTTCGCGTCGCGGCCCGCAGTGCTAGCGAGCAGCTAATTTCACTCAGCAGCTTCCTCAGTGGCGGCCTCGGCGGGAGCCTCTTCCTCAGGGGCTTCTTCCTCGTTGGCGGCAATGTTGACCACGGGCAGCTCAGCCTCGTTGTGGATCTCGACGTCGTCGGCAACCTTCAGGTCAGCCACGGTGATGATGGTGCCAGCCTCCAGGCCGGTAACGTCAACCTCGATGGACTCGGGGATGTCAACCACGGGCACGGACACGCTCAGGTGAGCCAGCTCGATGGTGTGCATGGTGGCCGGGGCAGCCTCGCCGACTACTACCACGGGAACCTCAACGCTAACCTTCTCAGAGCGGTTAACGATCATGAAGTCGATGTGCTGGAAGCCGGTGCGTAGCGGGTGACGCTGGATGTCCTTAACGATGGTCAGGATCTTCTCGCCCTCAACGTTTAGCTCTACTAGAGCGTTAGAGGTGCCACGCAGAACCATGTAGGACTCGTGACCGTCAACCAGGACGTGCTTGGGGTCGGTGCCGTGGCCGTAAACAACGGCGGGAACCTGGCCGGCCACGCGGGCGCGACGGGCGAAGCCCTTACCGAAGTCGGTACGTAGGGTTGCGGAAATCTTGGAAGCCTTAGCCATGATTTTCTCCAAATGCTTGGGGCTTGGGACGCCTCAACGCGTGCAGCACCAAAGCACTACCACGTCGATCACGGATGCATACGCACGGTTTGCGCATGTCCCTCGCCGGGTTTAACTCCCTTACCCTATCGGTTTGGCCGCTAAATCCCAAGCTTTTAGCGCGGTGAAGCCGCTTACTCAGTTAGCTACTAAAAATTAACTAACCAGGCCAGTTTCGTAGGCCACCACCACGGCCTGTACACGGTCACGCACCCCTAGCTTGGCTAGCACTGAACCCACATGGGTTTTCACTGTGGTTGCGGAAACCACCAGTTCAGCAGCAATTTCAGCATTGGACATGCCGCGTGCCACCAGGCACAAAATTTCTGTTTCGCGCGGAGTTAGGGAGGCAATACGCGGGTCCACCTGCCCGCTAGCGGTAGCCCCACTAGGTAGCTGGCCCGCAAACATTTCCAGCATACGCCGGGTAATACGCGGCGAAACCACCGCCTCACCGCTGGCCACGGTGCGGATAGCTTCAATTAGCTCAGCTGGGCGCGTGTCTTTAAGTAAAAACCCGCTAGCCCCTGCCCGCAGCCCGCCAAAGGCGTATTCGTCCAGGTCAAAGGTGGTCAGGATAAGTACTTTGGTGTCTAGGGTGCGGGTAATTTCGGCGGTAGCCTCAATCCCGTTAACCCCCGGCATACGGATATCCATTAGTACGACGTCGGGGTTAAGCGCCTTAGCCTGAGTGATAGCCGCAGCGCCGTCGGCCGCCTCACCCACCACTTCAATATCAGCCTCAGCATCCAGCACCATCCGAAAACCCATACGGATAAGTGCCTGGTCATCGGCTAAAAGCACGCGGATCATACCGGCAGCTGCCATTTGAGTTCCTCCAAGGTGTCTTCCTGCCAACGCAAAATAGCGTACACCTGCCAGTTACCGTCAACTGGCCCAGCCTGCACTGATCCGGAGTAGACGGCGGCGCGTTCACGCATCCCAATCAGGCCCTTGCCGGAGCCGTGCATGGAGGGCGAGCCGGGGGCGGTGGCGTTAATTACCCACAGCTCGGCGCAGCCTACTCGCCGCGCCAGGCGCACGGTAATGCGTTTGGTGGTGGGCGCATAGCGCAGCACATTGGTGAGGGCTTCTTGGGCGATACGGTAAATGGTCAGTTGTAAATTGGCGTCGTTTGGTAGCGGCTCACCCCGGTGCTCGTAGCTGATAGGCATCCCGGCTTCTTTAAAGCGCTCCACCAGGGCGGCTAGGTCTTTGCTTTCTGGCGTGGGGGCCAGGGGCGCGCCCGCATCCTGGCTGGTTTCTTCCACTTCACGCTCACGCAGGTTGGTGATAGCGCTGCTGGGGTGAGCGGGGGCTACTGTGCCCGGGGCGGCAAATTCCGGCACCGGCAGTTCTTTTACTTGCAGTTTGGGGGCGACGCCGCCGCTGCCTGCCGTATTCGCGGCCAGATCCGCGCTAGTTGCCGCGTCAGCGTTAATGCCGGCGGCGGGGGTGGCCTCCCCACTCAAGCCGGAAACTGCCGGGTCTTCGCGCAGTACCCCTACTAGGCGGCGCGTGTCCGCGAGCGCGCTGCGGCTGGTTTCGGCCAGTAGGTTGAGTGCTTCTTTGGCCATTTTGGGGTCGCGGTCAATGGTGGAGGCGATCCCGTCTGACATGGTGATCATGACGGCTAGGGAGTGGGCGACGACGTCGTGCATTTCGCGGGCAATGCGGCTGCGTTCATTGGCGGCGGCCAGTAGGGTGGCTTGCTGGCCGGCGAGGGCTTGGCGGGAGGCTTCACTGCGTAGCAGCGCCACCTGATAGCGGTAGGCCCAGGCGCAGATGCACACCACTACCCCCAGTGCGGCGTGCACAATATAGGCCACCAGCAGCACGATCCAGGTGTGGGCGGAGGTTTCTAGCAGCAGTTCTACCGCTAACAGGCCGCTTATAAACACCAGCCAGACGCTAATTGAGGCCGCTGGGCGGGCGCCAAGCTTTTCGAGGATGTTTAGCCAGGTTTTACGCATTGTCCACTTTTCCACGCTTACTCCTTTAAAGCTTAACCGCAATTGAAATTACTGGCCATGGCTTGGCTAAGGCGCCGCCCTTACCGGGCGGCGCCTTAGCCAGTTTTTAGGTACTTGCGTTAAGCAGCGCAAGTGCCGCATTAGATACCTAGTACTGAATTATCAGTGCTGTTTAGGCATCGCGCTTGCTGAACACAAAGAAGGCGATAATCATCGGGATGATGGCCCAGGCGTAACCGGAAGCGATCACTGCGCCGTGGTCCAGCTTGGTGATGGTCCCAAGCAGGTGGTAGGGGTCAGCCACAGCTGCGGCAGAGCTACTGGGCAGCACGTCCGTAATGTATCGGACCCACTCCCATTTGCTGGCGGCCAGGCCTAGCGGAATCAGCAGTACGAACAGCAGCACTACTACCAGCGAGATAGAACCGGCGGTGGAGCGCAGGATATAGCCAAAGCTCATAGCCATCAGGCCGATAATGGCGAAGGCCATTGCGGTACCCCAGAAGAAGCCAAGGTATTCAGGGTTTGATAGAGAGCCAGCCTTATCGCCCAGGATCGGCAGGGAGAGCAGGTAGGTTAGCGCCACCGTCACCAGGCCCAGCAGCGCGGAAAAGATTGCTACTACTAAAGCTTTGGCAGCAAACAGGCGGCCGCGACGCGGCACTGCTGCTAGGGATGAGCGGATCTGGCCTGAAGAGTATTCGCCGGTGATCAGCAGAGCACCTAGCACAGCTACAGCGATCTGCCCGAAGGAAGAGCCTACCGTCAGGTAGTTGGCAGCCTTGTCGGCGTAACCTTTCATACCTGAGTACTGAGCCATGATCAGCACAGAAATACCGATAGTAATTAGTGATGCAATGGCAGCGGTGATCCAGGTGGAGCGCAGCGAAGCTAGTTTGCTCCACTCTGACCTAAAGACGCTAAAGAAAGTTTGCTTGGCTTGCACTCGACGGCGCGGGGCGCGCTGCTGGGCGGGTGTTTGGTGGCCATGCGGGGCCTGCAGCACCTGGCCCTGCGGGGCCTGCGGTACCTGGCCGTGTGGGGCCTGCGGTACCTGGCCCTGCTGGGCGGGAACCGGCGCGCCCTGTACGGGAGCTGCGGGCGCCGTCGTCGGCATTTGCTGGGCAGGAACACCCTGAGCGGGCACGCGGCCCTGGTTAGCGCTGTGGTTAGTTGCAGTCATGATTGTCTCTCCTTGCTTTCAGCGCTGCGGTGCGGGGTAAACGTTTTGGCCAGCAGGCCCCTGCGGAGGCTGCTGCAAGTGGGCGCCGGCACCAGCACGGTATTCGACGGCGTCGCCGGTAAGTTCCAGATAGGCGTCCTCAAGGGAGGCCTTAATGGTGGTCAGCTCGTGCAGCACAATGCCGTTAGCGGCGGCCAGCTCACCCACGTGGATAGCGTCAGTGGCGGTGGTTTCTAGCACTGAAGGCTCCACCGGGTTGGCCTGCCAACCCTGCTGCTGCAGTAGTTGGGCCAAGGTTGAGGCCTGGGGTGAGGCTACGCGTACCCGGTCAGAGATAGTGTTTTCAATGACGCTGTCTACCGGGCCAGTGGTAATAATGCGGCCGCGACCGATAACGATCAGCTCATCTGCGGTCTGACTCATCTCGCTCATCAAGTGGGAGGAGATGAACACGGTGCGTCCCTCGCTAGCCAGCTGACGGC
>ERZ772961.364-NODE-364-length-19143-cov-3.390245_pt1 | contig 19143 bp, 20 predicted proteins | sample MGYA00580677_ERZ772961 | MGnify/ENA primary metagenome ERZ772961 (study PRJEB29015, sample SAMEA2738088) | human oral metagenome | biome: human oral; feature: human-associated habitat; material: saliva | place: China | collected 2227 ... | reverse complement strand
AAGTTCAACAGATATGTATTATTTTTCCTCATTTTCGGTGGTGAGAAGGGATAGGCGCGTTAAATCCACGTCATTATTGAGCAATTCAACGTTTGGAATGCTCTTGTTAGCCTTCGCTGACAAGTCTTTAAAGCGTTCCACTTTCCCCACTAAACCTTGTTGTCCCACAAGGGCGGTGACGGTGCTGTTGTATTGATTGCTCACAGTGGAAAGGGTGTTCCCCAGTTTGTTTAAACGTTCTGCCACCAAGCAAATCTGGTTGTAAATTTCACCTGCTTTTTCAGCGATTTCTTTCGCTTCGGCGTTGCCGCGTTCGATACGCCATAAATTCGCCACGGTACGTAAAATTGGCATGAGGGTCGTGTGCGAAACCATAATCACATTTTTCTCATAGCCATAATTAAACAGACTTGGGTCTAATTTTAAGGCTTCAATATAAGCAGGTTCCACTGCGATGAACATCAAGACAAAATTAGGACTGCGCATGCCAATCAGATTGCTGTAATCCTTGCGGTGCAAGTCATCAATGTGATTTTTCAGGGCTTTAATATGTTCCCTTAGTAAACGCTCACGTTCGAATTCATCCTCCGAATTGACCGCACTTTCGTAAGCATTCAATGACATTTTGCTATCAATGATGATGTTTTTCTCATCGGGCAGATTAAGCACAAAATCAGGATAGTTTCGACCGCCTTGTTCATCTTTAAAATGCGCTTGTGCACTGTAATGCACGTTTTCAATGAGTCCGGCTAATTGAAGCGCACGCTCAAGTTGTACTTCTCCCCAGTTGCCTAAGGTTTTCTTTTCCCCTTTTAATGCCGAAGTTAAATTATTGGCTTCTTGCGACATATTTAAGCCAATTTCCAACACCTTTTTGATTTCCGCTTCTAAGCCCGCATTGCCTTTTACGGATTCTGAATGGATTTCATTAACTCGCTTTTGAAAGCCTTCGATTTGTTCTCGGAAAGGCTTCAACAAGGTTTCCAATGCCGTTTGATTGGTTTGATTAAAGGATTGGCTTTTTTCTTCCAAAATACGGTTAGCCAGATTTTGGAACTCTACGCCTAGCTGTTGTTTGGATTGCTCAATATGTTGCTGCTGTTCGGCAAAATGCTTTTCTTTTTCGGAAAGAGTAGTTTTCAACTCCGTTAATTCTTGTGAAAGTGCGGTCAATTTTTCCTGTGTTTTTTGTTGTTCTTGTTCTTTTCTAAGTACATTTTCTTGCGCTTGTTGTAATTGACCTTGCAAACTTTCTGCTTGTGCAGATGCTATTCCAAAGCGTTCTTTTAATGCGGTAATTTGCCCACCAATTTGATCGTGACGGAGCTGTTCTTCATCCAATTCTTTTTCTAAATATTGGATTTTTTCATCACGTTCATTAAGGCGAGTTTGCAAGCCTTCCGCATGAGTTTGTGCTTTAACAGCTTGTTGTTCTAGTTGATTTTTGACCGCACTTAAGGAATCAAAACGCTCAGCTAATTGATTGTAATCGTCGATGGTTTTATTGAGATCTTGTTGTAATTCTTGCGTATCTCGTTTGCTGCGGCTTAATAGAAAAAGCATCACAATGCTGATAAAAGCTAGCACGGCAATGATGATTAAATATTGATTAGACGTGAGTTCTGACATAAATAGGCTCCTAGAAACGCAAAAATTTTAGCATATTCCTAGAAACTTTTTAAAAATTAAGATCGGTAATTAGATAAGAAAAGTGCGGTCAAAAATAACCGCACTTTTTTTATAAAGATTAGTAGTTTGAGTTAATCAATACTTCTTCACCGTAGCCACCAAGGGTTGGCATTGGTTGATAAGTGGAGTTAGCAGCACGCATTAAACGAATACCACGAATACCCGCTTCTTTTGCAGCTAGGATATCGTCATCGCTGTCACCATAGTGAATACTCACTTTGTGCTCAATAATACCTGGTGTTTTGTTATATTTAGTTGGAAGTTTGCGACCACCCATGAATTCTACAGGGTGCATGTCTTTAATATTAAAGGCTTTTTGTAGCACTGGTGTCACACCATCTTTATCGCCCGCTGTACGACCGGTAATGAAATAAATTTGGTCACCACGTGCTTGGTGCATATTAATTAAATCCACCGCAATTTGTTTTGGAATGGAATATTGGTCACAACCTGCATTCACTTCATTCCAGAAATCTTGATTTTTTAAGTAATCATTTTTTCCTGGTGAGTATTTTTCTTGACCGTGATAGAAACAAGGGCTACTGAAAAGTACAGTATCGTCAATGTCGAAGCTTACATTAATTGGTGCTTTGCCTTCCAATTCTTTTTTCAATTGCTCAACAGAGATCCAGTGAATCGGTTTTTGCTCTGTCATTTCACGAGCATTCGTACCTTGTTCAGTGTAAGGTTCTTTGTTTGATGCAAAAGTAGAGACTGCGCTTGCCGCTAAAATTGCAATGGCAGAAAGTTTAAGTAAATTTTTCATGTTTTCCTCATTAAGTAGTTTGTTTTACTTGTAACAAATCATATTCCTTTAAAATATGAGTGTGAAATAATAGCAATCGTTTGCTATTTAAAAAAGTGATCTTTGTCACATTTTTTTGAGATGGTTGTTTAATAAAGCATCAAAGAAAAATTTCCCCTTGAATTTGGCGGAATCGATCGCCATATAACGAGTAACTTTTCTTAAAAGAAGGATAAAAAGAATGACAACAATTGTAAGCGTACGTCGTAATGGCCAAGTGGTTGTTGGGGGCGATGGACAGGTTTCATTAGGCAACACAGTGATGAAAGGGAATGCCCGTAAAGTACGCCGTTTATATAATGGCAAAGTTTTAGCCGGTTTCGCAGGCGGCACTGCTGATGCGTTCACCTTATTTGAATTATTTGAGCGAAAATTAGAAATGCATCAAGGGCATTTGTTAAAAGCCGCCGTGGAATTAGCCAAAGATTGGCGAACCGATCGAGCGTTACGCAAATTAGAAGCGATGCTGATTGTGGCGGATGAAAAAGAAAGTTTAATCATTACCGGTATTGGTGATGTGGTGCAACCGGAAGCCGATCAGATTTTAGCCATTGGTTCTGGCGGTAATTATGCATTATCGGCAGCCCGTGCGTTGGTGGAGAATACCGATTTATCAGCTCGTGAAATTGTGGAAAAATCTTTAAAAATTGCCGGTGATATTTGCGTGTTTACCAATACGAATTTCACTATCGAAGAATTACCGAATAAATAAGGAAAAATTATGTCTGAAATGACCCCTCGTGAAATTGTTTCCGAATTAGATCAACATATTATCGGCCAAAAAGAGGCGAAAAGAGCGGTCGCGATCGCGTTACGTAACCGTTGGAGAAGAATGCAGTTGCAAGAGCCGCTTCGTCATGAAGTGACCCCTAAAAATATTTTAATGATTGGGCCAACAGGTGTGGGTAAAACCGAGATTGCGCGTCGTCTTGCAAAATTAGCTAATGCACCATTCATTAAAGTGGAGGCAACGAAGTTCACCGAAGTGGGCTATGTGGGGAAAGAAGTCGATTCGATTATCCGTGATTTAACGGACAGTGCGATGAAATTGGTTCGCCAACAAGAAATTGCGAAAAATCGTGCGAAAGCAGAAGATGCGGCAGAAGATCGTATTTTAGATGCATTACTACCACCACCGAAAAATCAATGGGGTGAAGTGGAAAACCACGATACCAATAGCAGTACTCGCCAAGCGTTCCGTAAAAAATTACGCGAAGGGCAATTAGACGATAAAGAAATCGAAATTGATGTGTCGGCGGGCGTTTCAATGGGGGTGGAAATCATGGCACCTCCAGGCATGGAAGAAATGACTAATCAGTTGCAATCCATGTTCCAAAGCCTGGGTTCGGATAAAACCAAAAAACGCAAAATGAAAATTAAGGATGCATTAAAAACCTTAATTGACGATGAAGCAGCAAAATTGATCAACCCAGAAGAATTGAAACAAAAAGCCATTGATGCCGTTGAGCAAAACGGTATCGTGTTTATTGATGAGATCGACAAGATCTGTAAAAAAGGCGAATACAGTGGTGCGGATGTCTCACGTGAAGGTGTGCAACGTGACTTATTGCCATTAGTGGAAGGCTCAACGGTTAATACCAAACACGGGATGGTGAAAACCGATCATATTCTCTTTATTGCATCAGGTGCATTCCAAGTGGCGCGCCCATCAGATTTAATCCCTGAGTTGCAAGGTCGTTTGCCGATTCGTGTTGAGTTATCAGCATTAACGGCAGAAGACTTTGAGCGTATTTTAACTGAGCCAAATGCGTCTTTAACAGAGCAATATAAAGCGCTCATGGCAACAGAAGGCGTAAGCATTGAGTTTACACAAGATGCGATCAAAAAAATTGCCGAAGCCGCTTTCCGTGTGAATGAGAAAACGGAGAATATCGGTGCAAGACGTTTACATACCGTTATGGAACGTTTAATGGATAAAATCTCATTTGATGCGAGCGAAATGGACGGTCAAACCGTGAATATTGATGCCGCTTATGTCACAGATGCATTAGGCGAAGTGATTGAAAATGAAGATTTAAGTCGATTCATTCTGTAATTGAATTTTAGATAAAGAAAAAGTGCGGTTATTTTTAACCGCACTTTTTTTGTCTCTAGTTTTATCTCTAGATTAAGATTAGTGACCGCCGCAACCACAGCCGCCATGACCGTGTCCGTGATCATGATCGTGTTTATGACCACCGCCACAGCAACCGCCGTGTCCATGATCGTGATCATGGTGATGATGACCGTGACCACCACAACCGCAGCCGTGACCACCTTCATCATCGTGATGATGGTGATGATCGTGTTCGCCATGCACGTGACCGTGAGCAATTTCTTCTAATGTTGCTTCACGAGTACCAACAACTTCAACAGTGAAGTGTAATTCTTGACCCGCTAACATATGGTTACCATCAACCACCACTTCATCGCCATCCACTTCTGTGATCACAACAGGAACAGGGCCGATATCTGTATCTGCTAAGAAACGCATACCAACCACCACTTCATCAACGCCTTGGAATACATCTTTTGGTACACGTTGAACCATGTTTTCATTGTATTCGCCGTAGCCTTCTTCTGGTTGAACACGCACTTCAAATTTGTCGCCAACTTCTTTACCTTCTAAGGCATTTTCAAGACCAATGATTAAGTTATTGTGGCCTTGTAAATATTCTAATGGTTGATTTGCTGGTGCTTCATCAACTAATACACCGTCTTGAGTACGTACTTGGTAAGCGATACTCACAACCGTATTTTTTGCTACTTTCATATTGTTTTCCTTATTAAAAAAATCGTCGTTCATTGTATAGAAAATTATTCTTTAAGCAATGCAATTCGCGCATTCACACTGACTTTAATTTTCTCTTTGCCACTTTGAGTATAAGTTTCATCTTTCCCACTCGAGTATAAACTTTTAGAGCTTAGTTCGGCTGCAGCATAAATAGGATAATCGTCCGTTGAATCCTTGGGTGAGGAAATCTCAAGGTTTTGTATGGTATAACCTTTCATCTGTAAGGATTCTTGAAGTAATAGGGCTTTATCTTTAAATTTAGCTAATGCTTCTTTGGTTAATTCATTTTCTAAGCTACTTAATTTTTCACGTGAAACAGAGGCTCTTACACCATCAATCGCTAAGATACCATCTAATTCATGCACTACTGTTGATAACGCTTGAGAATCTTTACTTTCCAAGGTTAATTCCGCACGGGCAGTCCAACCTTGTTGTTTGCCTTTATCATTATAGCGAATCCAGGTATTACGAGAGTTGTCTTTAATTTCAACCGCACTTTGTGCTTTCGTTAGCTCAATGGCTTTATTCATTTTTTCTGCCATGGTTTTATTGAGCGCGGATAAATCATTGCCTTCCGCTTGGTAAAAAAGGGACACTCGCAATAAATCGCGTTCTACATTTTTTTCCGATTCAACGGTAAAGCTCACCTGAGGTGGATAATTATCGACTGGTCCTTCTGCAAAAGAAGCGATAGGTAAGGCAAGTAATGCAAGAGAAAGTGCTTTGAGTTTCATTTTTTCATTCCTATTTGGGTAAGATAAAAATTAGGGGCGATTAACTCCACCCCACATTATTAATGTAAACGTTCGTTGTCGTCTTCGACATCTTCATCGTCAAAAAATTTGCCGTCATCACCGTATTCATCATCTTCCGCATTTGGATCTTCAAAATACGTGCCCCAGCCATCATAAATGCCTTTGTATTTTTCGACTAATGGTAAAATTTCTTTTTGTTGTGCATCGATAATTTCAGGCTTTAATTCCACTTCACTGATGATGTCAAAACAGAAAATGACCTTGCCATTTTCATCTTCAAATTCTTCTGCTTCTGACACTTCATAGCCTGCTTTGAAAGCATCCACGGCAATTTTTTCTAAGGTATCAAAATCATAATGTGCGATGTGATGTTCGATAATATAAAGCGCATCTGGATCGCTGCCGTCATTTAATAAATCCGTAATGATTTCACGGGTTTCTTCTTGAAGTTCGTTAAAGTTCGTCATAAGGCATTCCTTTTGTCAGAAAATGTGCGGTCATTGTAGGGGATAAAGATGAAAATGTCGCTAAAAATTTATTCTCATTTCAGTTTGCCTTGAAGGGGCGGAAAGGTTAAAATTCTGCGCGAATAAATTGTGCTTAACATGCCCAGCTGATCACGCTATTTATTGCAGCGAAAAAAGTTGGGCTTTCTTATTTTAGAACGAAAAAAATGGTCAAACATCTCCCTTATTTCACCTTAAAAACACCGCCAAAAACAACCGCACTTTTAAAGCAAGAGTTCGCTGATTTTATTGTTAAAGAAGATCTGGGCTATGAAATGTCAGGCGAAGGCGAATTTGTGGCGGTAAAAATCCGTAAAACGGATTGCAATACATTGTTTGTGGGCGAAAAACTTGCCAAGTTTGCGGGTATTTCTGATCGAAATATGGGGTATGCCGGTTTGAAAGATCGTCATGGTATTACAGAACAATGGTTTTGTTTGCAAATGCCGGGGAAAGAAACGCCTGATTTTAGCCAATTTCAATTAGAAGGCGTCGAGATTTTAGAAGTGACTCGCCATAATCGTAAAATTCGCACGGGAAGTCTTCAAGGAAATGCTTTTGAGATTTTATTGCGTGGCGCAAAAGAAAGTGACGAGTTGAATGAGCGCTTAAATTTTGTGGCGAAAAATGGTTTCCCTAATTACTTCACTGAACAACGTTTTGGTCGTGATGGTCATAATCTGACTCAAGCGATTCGTTGGGCGAAAGGGGAGATTAAGGTCAAAGATCGTAAAAAACGTAGTTTTTACCTTTCAGCGGCTCGCAGTGAAATTTTTAATTTAGTTGTGGCAGAACGAATTGAACAAAATGTGGCAGATCGGGTTCTAAGAGACGATATTGTGCAATTAAACGGATCGCACAGTTGGTTTAAGGCCGATGAAAATGAAGATTTAGCGGTTTTACAGCAACGTTTGAACGAGCAAGATATTTTATTGACTGCGCCTTTAATTGGCGAAGAAAATTTATCTGCAAGTGCGATCGAAAATCAAGTGGTTTTAGAACACCAGGTTTTCCAAGAATTAATGAAACAAGAAAGAATGAAAGCCGCTCGCCGCCCTTTATTGATGCAGGCAAAAGATTTCCATTGGACGTTTGTTGAAGAAGGATTGAAGCTCTCATTTTATTTGCCGGCAGGGAGTTATGCCACTGCATTGGTGCGAGAGTTAGTGAATATTAAGGAAGAAGAATAATGCGAATTTTAGTCAGCAATGATGACGGTTTTCACGCCGAAGGGATTCAAGTTTTAGCAAAAGAATTACGAAAAATTGCCGATGTGGTGATCGTCGCGCCGGATCGGAATCGCAGCGCAGCATCAAGCTCATTAACGCTTGTTGAGCCGCTTCGCCCTCGTCATTTAGATTGCGGTGACTACTGCGTGAATGGCACTCCCGCAGATTGTGTACATTTGGCCTTAAATGGTTTTTTATCTGGCCAAGTGGATCTTGTGGTATCAGGCATTAATGCGGGTTGTAATATGGGGGATGATACGATTTATTCCGGTACTTTGGCCGCTGCATTAGAAGGTCGCCATTTGGGATTGCCAGCCATTGCCGTCTCTTTAGATGGTCGTCTGCATTATGAAACAGCGGCTCGCGTGGTGTGTGATTTGATTCCCAAATTACATCCTCAATTATTGAATAAACGCGAAGTCATCAATATCAATGTGCCAGACTTGCCTTATGAAGAACTTAAAGGCATCAAAGTCTGTCATTTAGGCTATCGCACATCTGCAGCTGAAGTGATTAAACAAGAAGATCCTCGTGGCGAAAATATCTATTGGATTGGTCCGTCAGGCTTGCCTGAATATGATGGTGAAGGCACCGATTTCCATGCAGTAAAAAATGGTTATGTTTCCATTACGCCAATTCAAGCCGATCTTACGGCTCATCAGTCAATTGCTGCTTTACAAGATTGGCTGGAAAGTGAATAATGTGCCATTTTGAAACGAATTTTTCCCCATTGAACCCATGAAGGATAAGTGAATGAATATTTTTGGTGCGATGTACGATAAAACGATGCAATGGTCAAAACATCGCTTTGCCGTGTTTTGGCTATCCTTTGTGAGTTTTATTGAGGCCATTTTCTTTCCAATTCCACCCGATGTGATGTTGATTCCAATGTCAATGTCAAAGCCGAAAAGTGCGTTTCGTTTTGCGCTTTATACAGCGGTCGCTTCTGTTGTGGGGGGAATGATTGGTTATGCTATCGGCTATTATGCCTTTGATTGGGTTCAAGGTTATATTCAACAATGGGGCTACCAAGCTGCTTGGGAACAGGCAATGGCGTGGTTTAAAGAATGGGGTGTGTTAGTGGTCTTTGTTGCTGGTTTTAGCCCGATTCCTTACAAAGTTTTCACCATTTGCGCAGGCGTGATGCAAATGGCGTTTATCCCCTTTGTGATTACCGCGTTTGTGTCGCGTTTTGCTCGTTTTATTTTAGTGGCAAAACTCGCCGCATGGGGTGGAGAGAAATTCGCCGCGAAATTACGTAAATCCATTGAAGTCATTGGTTGGAGTGTCGTTGCTTTAGCCGTGATTATTTATATTATTTTAAAATAACAGGATGACCTTTTTTATGAATAAATTACTCTTTATTATCTCGAGTGCATTGCTGGTTTCAGCTTGTACGGGAGAGCCGAAAAAACAAGATCCCGACGCATTGCCAGATGGTATTATGCAACCAGTAGAAGGAACGGGAGCCGTTGCCGGTGGTAGCTTTATGCCGGAAATTGAAAAGAATTCAATGCCAAATCAAATGAAATAAATTTAATTTTAAAGGAAGAATAAATGAAAAAATCGTTTTTATTGCTCCCTGTGAGTATCGCTATTTTAACGGCTTGTAGTTCAAATAGCCCTGCACCAATCGAAAATGTGGATGGCACACTTTCTCCAGGTGTAATGCAACCTGTTGATAATAACTCTAGCGGTACATGGCAGCCAGAAATCCAACAAAATACCATGCCAAGTACAATGGGCAGCAGCGTGCCAACGGGAACTCAAACACCACAGCCAAGTTTCCAACCAACTTACCAACCGGTACAACAGCCAGCAGCAACTCAACCACAGCCTGCTCCAGCACCGGTTCAGCCGCAAACTAAGACGGTAACTAAAACAGTTTCTGATTGTACCAGCTCAGGTGCAATCAACGTGCCGCGTAATCCAAATACCAACGCACCAGATTACAGCCAAATTCAAAAAGGTTCATACAAAGGAAACACCTATAAAGTAAACAAAGGCGATACCATGTTCTTAATCGCTTACTTGACGGGTATGGACGTAAAAGATTTAGCGAGCATGAACAATATGAAAGAGCCTTACAGCTTAAGTGTGGGTCAAACATTAAAAATTTCAAATTGTTCAACCAAAACAATCACTACAACAGTTCCAGTGAAAACTACCGCACCAGCGGCACCTGCTGAGCCAGAAGTGACTTATACACCAGGTGCAAATGGCACACAAATTGGTTCTGATGGTACAGTAATTGGCCCTATTAAATCAGGTGTGGGTAACGGTGAACCTTCAAAACCAGTTTTCACAAACAATACACCTAGCACACCAGCAACAATCACAACACAGGTGGAAACCACAAACAATACACCAGTTAATGCGAATGTTGTGGCACCAGTTGCGTCGAATATTGCATGGCAATGGCCAACCCAAGGTAACGTGATCCAAGGTTTCTCTAATACCGATGGTGGTAATAAAGGGGTTGATATCAGTGGTTCTCGCGGTCAAGCAGTTAAAGCCGCAGCGAACGGTCGCGTTGTGTATGCGGGTAACGCGTTACGTGGCTATGGTAACTTAATCATCATCAAACATAACGATGATTTCTTAAGTGCTTATGCGCACAACGACAAGATCCTTGTGAGCGATCAACAAGAAGTGAAAGCAGGTCAAGAGATTGCGAAAATGGGTAGCACAGGGACCAATGCTGTGAAACTTCACTTTGAGATCCGTTACAAAGGTAAATCTGTGGATCCAGTTAGATACTTACCGAGAAGATAATCTTTTCTCAGAAAAAAGTGCGGTTAAAAATGACCGCACTTTTTGTTATACTCTCACCAATTTTTTCTCAATGCTTAGAATCTAAGGTTAATTCAATGCGTACAAGTCAATATTTATTCTCAACATTAAAAGAAACCCCAGCTGAAGCGGCTATTGTGAGCCATCAATTAATGCTTCGTGCGGGGATGATTCGTCTTCTTGCTTCAGGTCTTTATAACTGGATGCCAACAGGCTGGCGTGTGCTCCGTAAAGTAGAAAAAATCATTCGTGAAGAAATGGATAAAAGTGGCGCACTTGAAATCAAAATGCCAGTCGTGCAACCAGCAGAATTATGGGAAGAATCAGGTCGTTGGGAACAATATGGCCCAGAATTACTTCGTTTTGTGGATCGCGGAAACCGTAACTTTGTATTAGGTCCAACACACGAAGAAGTGATTACCGATTTAGTTCGTCGTGAAGTGTCATCATACAAACAACTTCCGATCAATTTATACCAAATTCAAACCAAATTCCGTGATGAAGTGCGTCCTCGTTTTGGTGTCATGCGTTCGCGTGAATTTATCATGAAAGATGCGTATTCTTTCCATGCGGATCATGCGAGCTTACAACAAACTTATGATGTGATGTACCAAACTTATAGCAATATTTTCAATCGCTTAGGTTTAGATTTCCGTGCAGTACAAGCGGATACAGGTTCTATCGGTGGTAGTGCCTCACATGAATTCCAAGTGCTAGCAAACAGCGGTGAAGATGATGTGATTTTCTCTACGGAATCTGACTACGCTGCAAATATTGAATTAGCGGAGGCAGTGGCAATTGGTGAACGTGCCGAGCCAACGAAAGCCATGGAATTAGTTGATACTCCAAATGCAAAAACGATTGCAGAGTTGGTGGAACAATTTAATTTACCAATTGAGAAAACAGTTAAAACCTTAATTGTAAAAGGGGCAAGTGAAGAGCAACCGTTGGTAGCATTAGTGATTCGTGGTGACCATGAATTAAATGAAATCAAAGCAGAAAAATTACCTGAAGTGGCTTCACCATTTGAGTTTGCGGATGAAGCTGTTATCAAAGCCAAAATCGGTGCAGGTGTGGGTTCATTAGGTCCTGTTAATCTCAATATTCCAGTGATTATTGACCGTTCAGTGGCATTAGTGTCTGATTTCAGTGCGGGTGCAAACATTGATGGTAAACATTACTTCAATATCAACTGGGAACGTGATGTAGCTTTACCAAAAGTGGCGGATATTCGTAACGTAGTTGAAGGTGATCCAAGCCCAGATGGTAAAGGTACCTTATTGATTAAACGTGGTATCGAAGTAGGCCACATTTTCCAATTAGGTAAAAAATACTCAGAAGCGATGAATGCGACTGTTCAAGGTGAAGATGGCCGTCCAATGGTCGTAACCATGGGATGTTACGGTATTGGTGTAACGCGTGTGGTCGCTGCGGCGATTGAACAACATTTTGATGATCGCGGTATTGTGTGGCCAACAGATGAAATTGCGCCATTCACCGTAGCTGTTCTGCCAATGAATATGCATAAATCTGAAAGCGTTCAAGAATATGCCGAAGAATTGTACCGCACTTTACAAACACAAGGTGTAGAAGTGATCTTTGATGACCGTAAAGAACGCCCAGGTGTGATGTTTGCTGATATGGAACTTATCGGCGTGCCACATATGGTGGTGATTGGTGAGAAAAATCTCGCAAACGGCGAAATCGAATACAAAAATCGTCGTACCGGTGAAAAACAAATGATTGCAAAAGATCAGTTGTTAGATTTCTTGAAAGGACAAATTAAAGCTTAATTTGATCCTTTGATATGAAAAAAGGAGATTGAGGCATACGCTTCAATCTCCTTTTTTATTATTGATTAGTAATTACTGGAGGTATTACCAGAAACACCCGTTACAATTGCAATGCCTGCGCTTGCACCAATTCGAGTAGCTCCCGCTTCAATCATCGCTAGTGCGGTTTGAGTATCACGAATACCGCCAGAGGCTTTCACGCCAATGTCGCCTACCGTTTTCTTCATTAATGCCACATCTTCTACGGTTGCGCCGCCTTTATTGAAACCCGTTGAGGTTTTAACGAATGCTACACCTAATGCTTTACAGATTTCACAGGCTTTTACGATTTCTTCTTTGGTGAGTAAGCACGTTTCTAAAATCACTTTAAGCGGCACACCATGACAAGCGGTTAATACAGCTTGAATGTCGTCTTTTACGGCATCCCATTTATTTGATTTTATTAAGCCGACATTAATCACCATATCGATTTCACCTGCACCAGCTTTGATTGCTTCTTGGGTTTCAAACGCTTTGACTGAGGATAAGTTGGCACCAAGTGGGAAACCAACAACCGTGCAAATTTTGACGTTTGAGCCAGCGAGTTTTTCTTTGGCTAAAGGAATATAACCTGAATTAATGCAGACTGAATAAAAGCCGTATTGAATGGCTTCATCACAAAGCTTAAGTATATCCTGTTCTGTTTTTTCAGCTGTAAGGGCAGTGTGGTCAATATATTGTGCTAATTGTTTACTATCCATATTTTTTCTCCTTATTAAATGATGTGGTTATCATAGCAAAATATCTGTAATTTTGACCGCACTTTTCTGATCGATTACAATCCATTTATCCTAGATCATGAAATTTTATTGTGAAACTTAAAACATTATTAAAAAATGCGATTTCGCTCCTGCTGACGTTGATTATCGTGAGCAGTATTCTCGATTTTATTCGTAAACCCAATATTCCACCTGAAATTAATGCAACGGCACTTTATGATTTACAGGGGAATGCCTTCTTTTTACCCCAATTAGCTCAAGCTAAGCCGACGATCATTTATTTCTGGGGAAGTTGGTGTGGTTATTGTCGTTATACTTCGCCAGCGATTAATTCACTTTCAGAAGAAGGCTATCCGGTAGTGTCTGTTGCGCTGCGTTCGGGGACAAATAAGGACGTGGAAGATTATTTACAAACGCATCACTATCAGTTTACCACGGTGAATGATCCTCAAGGCAAGATTGCCGATCAATGGCAGGTGAATGTGACACCAACAATTATTATTTTAAATAAAGGAAAAATGGATTTGGCCACAACGGGCTGGACAAGTTACTGGGGCTTAAAAGTGCGGTTGTTTTTCACAGAGTTTTTTGGCTAAGCGGTACAAAATCTATTACAATACACAGACTTATTTTAAAGAGGACAGAATTATGATTATCGTAACAGGTGGCGCCGGTTTTATCGGCAGTAATATCGTTAAAGCATTAAACGATATGGGACGCAAAGATATTTTAGTGGTGGATAACTTAAAAGACGGGACTAAATTCATTAACTTAGTGGATCTTGATATCGCAGATTACTGTGATAAAGAAGACTTTATCGCGTCAATTATTGCTGGTGATGATTTAGGTGATATCGATGCGGTATTCCATGAAGGGGCATGCTCAGCGACCACTGAATGGGACGGTAAATACATCATGCACAATAACTATGAATATTCTAAAGAGTTATTGCATTACTGCTTAGATCGTCAAATTCCGTTCTTATATGCATCAAGTGCGGCGACTTATGGCGACAAAACTGAATTCCGTGAAGAGCGTGAATTTGAAGGTCCATTGAATGTGTACGGTTATTCTAAATTCTTATTCGACCAATATGTGCGTGCGATTTTACCTGAAGCGCAATCACCGGTATGTGGTTTCCGTTATTTCAACGTGTATGGTCCGCGTGAAGGTCACAAAGGTTCAATGGCAAGCGTGGCATTCCATTTAAATAACCAAATCCTAAAAGGCGAAAATCCAAAATTATTTGCAGGCAGTGAACACTTCCGCCGTGATTTCGTTTATGTAGGCGATGTGGCACAAGTCAATATTTGGTGCTGGCAAAACGGTATTTCGGGTATCTTTAACTGCGGTACTGGCAATGCAGAATCTTTCGCTGAAGTGGCGAAAGCGGTGATTAAATTCCATGGCAAAGGTGCAGTGGAAACCATTCCATTCCCAGAGCATTTGAAATCTCGCTATCAAGAATATACGCAAGCAGATTTAACGAAACTCCGCGCAACTGGCTACGACAAACCATTTAAAACTGTCGCGGAAGGTGTGTCTGAGTATATGGCTTGGTTAAATAAATAAAAATATTGAACAAATAATGTCGTTCAATACTAGAAAATGAATAAAGTGCGGTTAAAATTGGTCTTATTTTTAGCCGCACTTTTGTTATAAGGTCAAGCATGAATATTTTAATTATCGGCCCGTCTTGGGTCGGCGATATGATGATGTCGCACAGTTTGTATCAACAACTCAAACTGCAATATCCAAATTGCCAAATTGATGTGATGGCGCCCAATTGGTGTAAACCGCTTTTAGCCCGTATGCCAGAAGTGCGTCATGCCATTGAAATGCCACTCGGACACGGCAAGTTTGCCTTGTGTGAACGTTATCGTCTAGGTAAGGCATTGCGCAATCAATATGATATGGCGATTGTGTTACCAAATTCCTTGAAGTCTGCTTTCATTCCTGCTTTTGCAAAAATTGCTGTGCGTCGTGGCTGGAAAGGGGAGAGCCGTTATTTCTTGCTTAACGATTTACGCAATAATAAACGTGATTACCCTATGATGGTGCAGCGTTATGTCGCGTTAGCTTTTGAGCAAAATGCAGTACCGAAAGCGGCTGATATTCCTGTTCTAAAACCTTATTTAACCGTTGACCCAACTCAACAAGCGGAAACCTTAAAAAACTTTGAAAAACAGACCGCACTTTTAGGCGAACGTCCGATTATCGGGTTCTGTCCAGGCGCAGAATTTGGTCCAGCTAAACGTTGGCCTCACTACCATTATGCTAAATTGGCCAAAATGCTCATTGAAAAAGGCTATGCAGTAGAATTATTTGGTTCACCAAAAGATGTGGAAGCGGGAGAACAAATTCGTAATGCATTGCCAACAGAACTGCAACCATTCTGTTTGAATTTGGCAGGACAAACAAATCTGAACCAAGCGGTAGATTTAATTGCTAACTGTACGGCAGTGGTGAGCAATGACAGCGGCTTAATGCATATTGCTGCAGCAACGGACCGTCCATTGGTCGCGCTTTATGGCCCTACTAGCCCAACTTATACGCCACCATTATCTGATAAAGCCGTGATTATTCGTTTAATTGAAGGCGATTTAATTAAGGTGCGTAAAAGCACAGATAGCTCGGAAGGGTATCATCAAAGTTTAATTGATATTGAGCCTGAAAAAGTGGTAGAAAAATTGACCGCACTTTTAGATATTTAAGAAAGAGAGAATATAAAATGGAAGTGACATACGAACCCGTATTAGATAAAAATAATGCCAAAGCAGCCCGTAAAATCAGTCGTGAAATTTATAAGCATAATAAATTTCGTAAAATGATGCGGCTTGGCGATTTTTTATTATATTTATTTTGCTTGATACCAAGTCTTTTTATTGCATTTTTTATGAAGAATTGGGCTGAAGTTCTTTATGATTATTATGAGAATATTTTTGCCTATTATGCGGGATATATATTGTCTGCTATTTCAATATTTTCTTTTTTCTATGCTCTTATAATACGACCTTATTTGAATATGTGTATGATTAAAAACCAAATAGGCGACAAAATGGAGAAAGGAAGTCAAACCATACGAATTCAAGAAGATGGCTTATATATTAAAATAGATCTCTGCCAAACATTATATAGTTATCATTATATTCATCACATTGAAAATAAATATGGCTATTTAGTAATTCGAGTTGGTTCTGGATTGTTTTTAGATATTCCTCATTCAGCCTTTCAAGATGATGCTCATCGAGAAGCATTTGAAGCCGCTTTACGAGAAAAAATAAAAGCTTACCAAGCGGAGCCTTTAAGTAAATAGAAAAGGCCTAACAGGATACGTTAATGATATGAACCCTCTCCGCATACATTTACAATTAATTGGAATGGTGATTTTATGGGGCGCCTCTTGGCCTTGGGGACGAGTGGTTGCCCAAGCCATGCCGACATTTGTTGCTTCAAGCATGCGCTTTTTTTTCGCCATTATTCCACTCATTATTTGGCTATATGCGGCGAATCGCTTCAAATATGCTAAACAACTGCGACCTAATCAATGGATGGGATTATTGTTAACGGCTTTGCTGGGGATTTTTGGTTACTCGACTTTCTTTATTTGGGGTTTGAAATATGTTCCAGCAGGGCAAGGAACGATGGTTGTTGCCTCTAATCCCGTCTTTACGATGTTTTTTGCGATTTTATTATTTAAAGAAAAATGGAATCGCTGGGTTGTATTAGGGATGATTATTGCCATTAGCGGATCTTTATTGGCGATGACAAAAGGAAATCCAACGCATCTCTTACAAAATTTTGGATTCGGTCAAATGTTATTGCTTTGTGCTTTAGTTTGTTGGGTTGCTTATACTTTATTGGCTCGTAAAGTATTAATCGGAATTGATTCTCTCACCGCTACCACGATTTCTTCTACTTTTGGTTTTTTCATGCTGACGTTGGCAGCATTATGGACGGAAAGTGCGGAGGATTGGGCAACCGTATTTCAATTAAATGGATCGCAATGGTTTAGTTTACTTGGTCTTGCATTTGGCTCAACGGTATTGGCTTATGCCTGGTATTTTGATGGTGTGAAACACTTAGGGGCTGGCAATGCTTCGGCTTACATTATTCTTGTGCCAATTTTAGGCATTTTATTTTCAGCCGTTTGGTTGAATGAACCGGTGGATTCCTCTTTAATTATTGGAGGAACTTTAGCCGTATCAGGGCTTGGAATTATGCACTGGGGAAGAAGGTTAATTAAATGAAAGTATGTGTGATTAAGACTTCCTCTATGGGGGATGTGATTCATACTTTGCCGGCATTGACTGATGCACAGCGTGCTATTCCTAATCTCTCTATTGATTGGGTGGTGGAAGAGAATTTTGCCGAAATCCCACGTTGGCATTCTGCAGTGAATCAAATCATTCCAATTGCCTTAAGACGCTGGCGAAAATCGCCTTTTTCAGCTCAAACAAAAAACGAATGGAAATCTTACCGCACTTTATTACAAGCCAATCAATATGATGCCGTGATTGATGCGCAAGGGCTTTTTAAAAGTGCCTTTTTTGCGACACGTTTAGCTAATGGTATTAAACATGGCTATGATCGCAGAAGTATCCGTGAGCCGATAGCCTCCTTGTTCTACGATAAAAAATATGCGATTTCTTACCAACAACATGCGGTAGAACGTATTCGTCAACTTTTTGCACAAGCCTTATCTTATCCATTACCGAAAGAGAAAGGGGATTATGACATTGCACGTCATTTTATTTCCGCAGATTCTATCGATCCTTACGTGATCTTTTTTCATTCTACGACAAGAGATGAAAAGCATTGGCCAGAACATGAATGGCGAAATTTAATCGAAAAACTGACCGCACTTTCTGTTCAAGTTCGTTTACCTTGGGGAAACGAAAAAGAAAAGGCGAGAGCAGAGCGATTAGCAGTAGGTTTATCTCATGTAGTCGTTTTGCCTAAGCTTTCATTAAATGAATTAGCCCGTCAAATTGCCAATGCAAAAGCGGTGGTATCGGTGGATACAGGGCTTGCACATTTAACGGCAGCATTGGATAAACCGAATATTACGCTATATGGCGCAACTGATCCGACCTTAATTGGTTGTTATGGTAAAAATCAGCATTATTTAACGGCCAGTTCAATGGAAAATATTAAGTCAGATCAAGTGTTTTCAATGCTAAATTTATTAATTAAATAGGCGATAAAATAATCAAAAATATATTTATCTGAATTGATTTTAGTCAAAAAATTGCCTATTTTCTGATAGTTGGAAAAATTTAAGATTGACACATTCTGGTTCTGGTGTATAGACTAAAAAAGTTCAATTTTTTATTAACTTCATTAAATCATAAGGAAAGCGTTATGAAAAAAACACTTCTTGCTTTATCTGTAGCTGCATTAGCGGCAGGTTCTGCACAAGCTTATAACTTCCATGTTGACCAAACTGGTACGGATGTTGATTTCTATGGTTCTTTACGTGTTAAATGGGAAAGCACCTCTAACAAAACCAACTATGTAGCGGGCGGTGAAAGCAAAGAGCATATCAACCACGCAGTAGACAACAATGGTTCACGTTTTGGCATTAAATTAAAACAAAGTTTAGGCGGTGATTTCTACGCATTAGGTCGTGCTGAGTGGCGTATGCGTGGTGAAGCACCTTCACAACATGATTTTGACCATGTTTATACTCACTTCCTTTACGCAGGTATTGGCCACAAACAATTTGGTGAGTTAACTTACGGTAACATGCCAACTATCACTGATGAAGTAAAACAAACCGACTTAGCAAATACTTACAGCTTATCTGATGGCTTATTAGATGGTTCTGCTCGTCGTGTAACTCAATACGTGTACAACGGTAACTATGGTGATAACAAAGTTAAATTTGGTGCGTACTACGGTGGTTCAAGCAAACGTAGCATGAAAAACCTTGATTTAACAAACAAACGTAAAAATGCTTGGGGTACAGGTCTTATCTTCAATCATGCAATTGACAGTATCCAAAATGTAACTGTAGCA
>ERZ772961.362-NODE-362-length-19186-cov-3.293660_pt1 | contig 19186 bp, 18 predicted proteins | sample MGYA00580677_ERZ772961 | MGnify/ENA primary metagenome ERZ772961 (study PRJEB29015, sample SAMEA2738088) | human oral metagenome | biome: human oral; feature: human-associated habitat; material: saliva | place: China | collected 2227 ... | reverse complement strand
GAAACACTTGCAATAGTGGGTGAATCAGGTTCAGGAAAATCAGTTACAGTTCAGACTGTCATGAAGCTGATACCTATGCCGCCTGGGGAAATAAAAGGTGGAGAAATACTGTTTCAGGGAGAAGATCTTATAAAGGTTTCTGACGAAAGAATGAGACAGCTCAGAGGTGGAAAAATTGGAATGATATTTCAGGATCCGATGACTTCCCTGAATCCTACAATAAAGGTAGGAAAACAGATAATGGAAGGAATTCTGATACATAAAAAAGTAACAAAGGAAGAAGCAAAAAAACAGGCTGTTGAAATGCTGAGAAAAGTAGGGATACCAAAACCTGAAGAAAGATTTAACCAGTATCCGCATGAATTTTCAGGAGGAATGAGACAGAGGGCAGTTATTGCGATTGCATTGTCGTGTGAGCCTGAACTGCTAATATGTGATGAGCCTACAACAGCACTTGATATTACTACAGAGGCACAAATTTTACGCCTTATGCAAACATTAGCCGTAGAGGCGGGCATTGGTATTATCTTTATTTCTCACAACTTACGCGTTATCGCTCAAATTTGTGACCGCGTTATGGTTATGTATGCAGGTAAATGCGTTGAGTCTGCTACGGTAGAAGGTATCTTCAACGAACCTCGTCATCCCTATACCTTGGGCTTATTACTAGCATTGCCGCAAGGTAAATGGCATGGCGAGTTAAAAGCCGTTGAAGGTCAACCGCCAGATTTATTTGAGTTGCCGAGAGGCTGCGCGTTTAACCCGCGTTGTAAATGGGCTATGCGCATTTGTGGTAATCGGATTCCTACGGTTACAAATGTTGGTGAGAATCATCAATTTACATGTTGGTTAGCTAAGTTGGAGGGACTTTAATGAGTTACGTATGGGAGACTGACAATCTCGTTAAAGAGTTCACCCTGTCAGGAGGCTTGTTTAAGCCAAAACACACGGTACACGCTGTACAAGGCGTGAGCCTATATCAATCACCAGGGGAAACCCTTGGTATCGTTGGTGAGTCAGGATGTGGTAAATCTACTTTTGGTTACACTTTGATGGGTTTACATCAAGCTACATCTGGTTCCATCTATATGAATGGTCGTCACATTGATCCTTATGTGGAGAGACAAGCTGTTCATCCAGTGATGCAAATGGTATTCCAAAATCCTTACGCATCCCTTAATCCACGACTTACGGTAAATGCTATTTTAGAAGAGCCTTTGGAGCTAAATCCAAAGTATACACCTCGTGATCGCGTTATTCTTGTAAAAGAGGTGCTCGACCAAGTTGGATTAAATATGTCCTTTGGTGAGCGTTATGCTCATGAATTATCTGGCGGGCAACGCCAACGTATCGGTATTGCACGGGCTCTAATTATGCAGCCTCAATGTATCATCTGTGATGAACCGATTTCTGCACTAGATGTATCGATTCAAGTGCAGATTATGACATTGCTTGAACGTTTACAAGCAGAGCATGGTATTTCGTACCTCTTTATTTCTCATGATTTAAACATGGTGCGCTACATTAGTCATCGCATGGTTGTTATGTATTTAGGTGCTGTTATGGAAGAAGGTCCAGCATTGGACTTGTATGAGTTTCCACAACATCCGTACACCCGTGCTTTGACGGCCTTAAATGGCCCAGTTATGCCACATGCACCAATTGGGGCCCCTCTAAAAGGAGACCCACCAAATCCACTAGATCCGCCAAAAGGCTGTTTGTTTAGTGGTCGATGCCCAGAAGCGGAAGGTCGTTGCTTTACAGAGCGTCCACCGCTTCGCGATTGGGCTGATCGCCGCATCGCATGCTGGCACATATAATGGGAGAATAGTATGGAAAAACTAATTGTTGGTAAGTCCTTAGAAAATCAACTTGATACGGTTATTAAAGAATTGGCACCTACAGGGAATATATCCTATGTAGTATTGCAATTTGATGATGAAGAAGAACCGACACTTATCGCATCTAGAGGTGAACATACAGTTCATTCTAGTGCGAGTTTGATTAAGGTGCTCATCATGGAATATGTCTTTCATTTAGCTCGCGCTGAGCAGTTGGACCTTAATGATACGGTGCCTTTATCTAAAACTCCACGCGTTGAAGGTGGTGGGGCACTGCAAGAGCTTGTAGGTAAACATAGCTTTACGTATCTTGAGTTATGCCGTCTCATGATGGTGCTCAGCGATAATATAGCAACGAATTTGCTCATCACTGTACTTGGTATGGAAAATATTAATGCTCGTGCTGAGAAACTCGGTGTTGATGAGATTGAATTAAATCGTATGATGATGGACTTTGATGCGTTAGCTGAGGGTCGAGATAACCATATGACTGCTATGGCCTTAGCTCGTCTTTATAAACACATTTTTGAATATCGTGATAGAGACGCTTATGGCTGTGAAATGTGGAATATTTTAGGCCGCCAACAATTCCGTGATATCTTGCCATTTTACTGGGGCGAAGGCATACGCTTTCACCATAAAACAGGTTCCCTTGATCGCGTAGAGCATGATGGGGGCGTGTTAGAAACGTTAAGAGGTCATTTTTGCTTTATCTTGTTGATGAGCGATATTGATAATGACCGCGGTAAAGAGTTAGGCGCTCAAGTTGGGCGCATCATGAAAGAATTTGTAGAGGAAGCATTGCCATGATGGATAAACGAAATTTGTTAAAACTCATGGTCCTTGCTCTAGGGGTGAGTGTGCTCTTGTTTGTATTTGGTTACCCTCGCGGTGCTCAACCAATCGACGAGCATACAATCCGTTATGTTATTGAGCAGGAACCATCCACATTGGATCCCGCAAAGTCTACTACCTCTCCGGAGGCTACGGTTCAACTTCAACTATTTGATGGTCTAGTTCGTCTTAATGATGAAAGTGAACCAGAAGCAGCACTTGCAAAAAAATGGGAAATCTCCGATGATGGTCGCGAGTATACCTTCCATTTACGACCTAATTTGAAATGGTCTAATGGAGAGCCTTTGACGGCTCATGATTTTGAATACGCTTGGAAACGCGTATTAGACCCTGAAGTCCATGCGGACAATGCATATATGTTATATGTATTAAAAAATGGCGAAGCCTTTAATAGTGGCGACGCTAAAGCAGAAGATGTTGGTGTTAAGGCCATCGATGACGATACATTGGTAGTTACCTTAGAAAATCCAACAGCGTATTTCTTAAAATTACTAGCAGCTCATAGTTTCTATCCAGTGAGCAAAAAAGCTGTAGATGCTCATGAAAATTGGGCTGCTAATGCTGAAACTATGGTATCTAATGGTCCATACCGCTTGTTGTCTTGGAAGCATAATGGGGAAATGGATTTCATTAAGAATCCTAACTATTGGGATGCAGAATCTGTGAAAACAGAGAAGATGAACTGGCCTATTAGTGAGTCTCAAAGTACGCGTCTCACCTTAGTTGAAGGTGGCGAAGCTGATATGACTGTTGAGCCTCCAGTAGCGGATCAAAAACGCTTAGAAGAGGCTGGTCTATTACATATCGGTCCTATGCTTGGTAACTATTACTACGTATTTAATGTAAAGGCTGACCCTTTCACAAATCCAGATGTACGTAAAGCATTCTCCATGGTTATCAACCGCGCGAACATTGTTAACAACATCGTTCGCGGTGGTAAAGAAGCGGCTTATGCCTTCGTACCGTATGGCATGCTGGAAAGTAATGGTCGTGAAGACTTCCGTGAAGCTGGTAGTTATTTGGTTTACGAAGACGTAGAACAAGCTAAAGAAATTTTGAAAAAAGCAGGTTACGATAAGAATCATCCATTACCTCAAATTACGATTTTGTATAATACAAGCGAGTTGCATAAATCTATTGCCGAAGCGATTCAAGATGCATGGGTAAATGCTTTTGATGCTGATGTACGCTTACAAAATCAAGAGACAAAGGTATTCTTAGCAGACCGTGAAGCTGGCAAATACCAAGTAGCTCGTGCTTCTTGGGTTGCTGACTATAGTGATCCGCAAAACTTCTTAGAAGTATTCTCTGCAGAAGACAATGATGGTCAGTATCACAGTGATGAGTACAATGAATTGATTGCACGCATTCGTATAACGCCAAATGGTCCGGCTCGAGATGCATTGATGCATGAAGCAGAAAAGATGATTTTTGATGAATCTCTTGTAATGCCGTTGTACTTCACAACACAACCTTATGTAACAAACGGAACGATTCAAAATTATTTCTGGACTACATTAGGCCTTGTTGACTTTAAAAAAGCATACAAATAAGATACACTTAAGACGTACACTATGTGTACGTCTTTTGTTGTATTTTATGAGGATATATGAACTGGATTGAACCAAAACGTTTAGCATCGGGCATGACCATAGGTATTATGGCACCTGCCAGTGCAAGCGATGAAGATTTACATAAAATAGAAGAAATTTGTGCCTCAAAAGGCTATAAGGTATTCTGGGGTGATAGTGTACATCGTAAGGGCCTTTATGGTGGTACTCCTGAGGAGCAAGCTACAGAATTTCAATATATGATGACTACAGCCCCTTGTGATGCAGTGCTAGCCTTGCGTGGTGGGTATGGTACGATGCGCTATTTAGATCAATTAGACTATACAGCAATTCGTAAGTATCGTAAGGCTTTTATTGGCTATAGCGATTGTACAGCACTTCATATGGCTATCAACCGATATAGTCGGCTTATTACGTATCATGGTCCTATGGGCGTAGATTTTAAGCCTGAACGAAAAGCAGATATTGATGCCTTATTTAATACCTTAGAAGGTAAATTACAAGTTATTGAACCATTACCTGAACCACCTCGAGGTGCCATTGGCACTGAGCTTGGTGATGGGGTTTTACGCGGTGGCAATATGACAATGCTATCTATGCTATTGGGAACACCTTATTTTTTAGAGGATGAGTCTTGGGAGAATACATTACTATTCATTGAAGATGTAGGGGAGGCTCCTTATAAGCTGGATCGCATGTTGCAACAATTTCGTCTCAGCGGTTTATTGAGCCGCATTAAAGGTTTAGTCATCGGTACCTTTACAAATTGTGAAGGCGACGAAGATGAAGTTGATTATGATTTGGGCTATGAAGCGTTGCGCTACATGGAGGAAAATCGGGATTCTGAATTACCAGAACCTTTTGTGTGCTATGTGCCAACAGGTCATGGCTCGCCGCATCAAACCTTGCCATTAGGAGCAACGATTAGTTTTAGATATATTTCTAATACCATTATCGTTCATCCTTATACGAAATAGGCGACAAATGTTAGTTTACAGATATTAAATAACAATAAGGGGATTTATGACATTAGAAGAACGAGAGGCCCATGCGTGTGCCATCATAGATAGTATGGCTGAGGAATTGCGCGATGTCTCTTTATATTTACACGATAACCCAGAATTGGGCTTAGACGAGCATAAAGCAGTTAAGGTAATTAACCAATTCTTAGAAACACATAATTTTACATCTCAAGTGGGGCTAACTGATCTTCCAGAGTTACAAACGGCGTTACGGGGTGACTATAACGGTACTGCACAGCATAAAATAGCCTTTTTAGGTGAATATGATGCACTACCAGAACTCGGTCATGGTTGCGGACATAATCTCATTGCTATGATGAGTTTAGGGGCGGCTATTGCCTTTAGTCAAAGTGCACCGGAAGCGTGGGAAACGACCTTCTTTGGTTGTCCTGCGGAGGAAACTATTGGTGGTAAAGTATACATGGCTGAGACTGGTTTATTTAAGGGCTATGAGGCGGCGCTCATCATTCACCCAGGCGGTGCAAATGAGGTGGGGGGCACATCATTAGCGACGCATCCCCTAGAGGTTACCTTCCATGGGCGTTCCTGTCATATCGCATCACTTACTGATTCTGGTATCAATGCCTTAGATTGTGCTGTAGATCTTTATCAAAGAGTTAAAGAGTTAAAGAAAACCTTCCCTAAAGGTGCTATTGTAGGTGCTATATTTACCGAAGCTGGTACGGCACCAAACGTAGTAACTCCTAAGGCTACGCTTCGCATGACTGTACGGGGGCGTACGGTGGATGATTTAGAAGGTATTATTTTGCCGGCTATCAAAGCGGCTGCGCAAGAGATCGGAGCATCCTATGGCGCTCAAGTTGAAATGCATCATTATGAGCCACTTTTTAAGGATATGCGTCAAGATAAAAAGTTATTAGATCTCTTTAAAGATGTGATGACTGAGTTTGGTGAAACACCTCGTATATTGCCTGATGATGAAGCGGATGGTAGCACGGATGTAGGTAATGTATCCTATGAGGTGCCTACGGCACAACCTACATTACAGATTGGATTAGGCTTAGAAGCGCATACGCCAGAGTTCACTTGTGCAGCCGGTTCCGACTATGGATTGGCACAAGCTATTAAGGGGGCTAAGATTATGGCTGTTGTAGCCTTGCGTTATGCCATGTGTAAGTGATGTTCAATTTTTGACATATAGAGGTCAAAAAGGTACAATAGATATAATATTTAAGTAAGTATGAAACAAGCCGTCTTCAACAAGACGGCTTTTATTCCGGTGGAGATAGATATGAGTGTTTTAACCGTTTCAAATGTAACCCATGGTTTTGGAGCGCGACAAATTTTAGATGATGCATCATTCCGTTTGCTAAAAGGTGAACATGTAGGCCTCATTGGTGCAAATGGTGAAGGTAAGTCTACGTTCCTAAATATCATTACAGGTAAAATACCGCCTGATGAAGGTAAAATTGAATGGTCCAACCAAGTAACAGTAGGTTATTTGGATCAACATGCAGTGCTCGAAAAGGGCATGACTATTCGCGATGTATTACAACGGGCTTTCGATGATTTGTTCGTTATGGAGCAAAATATTAACGATGCCTACAATCGTATGGGCGATGTGTCCGAAGATGAAATGAATAAGCTTCTCGAGCAAGTTGGGGAATGGCAAGAAATTCTTGAACAACGTGGGTTCTATGAAATTGATGCGGTTATTGAGCGTACAGCTTCTGGTTTAGGCCTTACAGATATCGGCTTAGATCGAGATGTTACAGAGCTCAGTGGTGGTCAACGTACTAAAGTTTTACTTACTAAACTATTACTAGAGAAACCGACAATTTTATTGTTGGACGAACCGACAAACTATCTTGATGTAGAGCATATTCAATGGTTGCAAAACTATTTGCAGAACTACGAAAATGCGTTCATCTTGATTTCTCATGATATGGAGTTCTTAAATTCCGTAGTCAATGTCATTTATCATATTGAGCAAGCAGTACTTACTCGATATACTGGTGATTATCATCAGTTCCAAGCTGCTTACGAAGTGAAAAAGGCACAAGCTGCCAAGGCTTATGAGCGTCAACAACAAGAGATTGAGCGTATGGAGGACTTTATTCAACGTAATAAAGCTCGTGTAGCGACGCGTGGTATGGCAAACTCTAGGGCAAAACGTTTAGAGAAGATGGAAATTTTGGAAAAACCAAAAGAGTATATCAAGCCTACCTTTGGCTTTAAAGAAGGTCGTACACCAAGCCGCTTCATTGTAGAGGCTTTTGGTTTACAATTAGGTTATGATGAACCGTTAACTAGACCAGTAGACTTTCAAATTGAAAGAAATAAAAAAATCGCCATTCGCGGCGTCAATGGTTTAGGTAAAACAACGTTGTTAAAAACTATTCTAGGTTTATTAAAACCTGTGAGTGGTGAGTTGGTAAAAGGTGAGTTCTTACAAGTTGGCTATTTTGCTCAAGAAGATACACCGTCTAACTCTGAAACAGCGCTAGATTATATTTGGAATGAATATCCGGCTATGACCAATGCAGAGGTGCGTGCAGCCCTTGCTCGTTGTGGCCTTACGAATGAGCATATTACATCTCAAATGCGTGTATTATCTGGTGGTGAGAATGCTAAGGTTCGCCTATGCAAACTCATGCAGAATAAGTACAATGTGTTGGTTTTAGACGAACCGACTAACCATTTAGACGTATATGCGAAGGAAGAGTTGAGCCGTGCATTACGTGATTTCAAAGGTACTATTGTACTAGTAAGTCACGAACCTGAATTCTATCAAGGTTGGGTTACGGATATTTGGAATATTGAGGGTTGGACGACAAAAATCGTTTAGGAGGACCGATGAATCAACGTGCAAAGGACGGGATAAAGCAATTCTTAGAGGCTTTATCTGTTGATACAGAGGCACCAGAGTTAGAGAAGACACCAAGTCGTGTAACAGAATTATATAGTGAATTATTCAGCGGTGTAGGATTAGATACAAAATCTGCATGGGGAGAAACCTTTAGCACAGACTATAAAGGTCTTGTGGCAGTTACAGGGATTCCGTTTTATTCCATGTGTGAGCACCATTTATTACCTTTCTTTGGTACTGTAGATATTGTGTACCAACCTAAGGATGGGTGTGTTGCAGGACTTAGCAAGTTCCAAGATATTGTTAATATTCTTAGCCGTAGACCGCAATTACAAGAGCGGTTGGCATCTGAATTGGCAGATGCTATTATGAATGATTTATCCGCTCATGGCGTATTTGTACGCATTACATCGACTCAGTTGTGTATGCTCATCAAAGGTACCATGCAGCAAGATTCAAAGGTTATTACATTAGAAAGCCGAGGCGTATTGGCCGAAAAAAGCACATTAAGAGATGAAGCGTTGGCAATGTTAGGTGGAGGACAGGCAAATGTTTAAACGTAGAAATTATACATGGAATGATGGCAAAAGTTTATCTTTGTGCGATCGTACCCTTATCATGGGCATACTCAATGGTACACCTGACTCCTTCTCTGATGGGGGGCAATTTAATACACCAGAAGCAGCTACTGCTCATGTGAAACAAATGATTGAAGATGGTGCGGACATTATTGATTTAGGCGTTGAATCTACACGCCCAGGTTCTACACCATTGACGGCAGACGAAGAAATTGAGCGTTTGTCGCTATTAATAGATCCTGTATTAAATGCATCTACAGTTCCCGTATCTATCGATACATATCACGCTAAAACAGCTGAATATGCCTTCTCTAAAGGGGCGCATATTTTAAATGACGTATGGGGACTACATTATGATCCTGATATGGCGGCGGTAGCAGCTAAATTCAAGGTCCCTGTTATTATCATGCACAATAGCAATGATACAGATTACGGCGACATTATTGAAGATATGAAAGCATTCTTCTTCTGTGCTATCGATAAAGCGTTAAAAGAGGGGGTTACACCTCAACAAATCTGGCTCGACCCAGGTATTGGCTTCGGTAAAACAAAAGAACAAAATATTGAAGTTATGCAACGTTTAGGTGAGTTAACAGCTCATGAATATCCAATTTTGTTGGCACCTAGCCGTAAGCGTTTTATCGGGTCTATGTTGGGCGGTTTGCCACCAGAAGAACGCGATGAAGGCACTGTAGCCGCTTGTATTACAGGTGTATTCCAAGGCGTTGATATGGTGCGTGTTCACAACGTGAAGATGCATAAGCGTGCTTTAGCAGTCGCGGATGGCCTATTACGAGGTGAATAATGGATAAAATCGTTTTGAAAAATATGGCCTTCTATGGATACCATGGGAACTTGGAATCTGAACAAGCACAAGGTCAACGATTTTTTGTAGATGTGGAAATTACAACAGATCTTACCAAGGCGGGTCAAAGTGATCTGCTAGAGGACTCTATCAATTATGTAGAGGTATATGAAATTGTAGAATCTGTTATGACTGGTGAGAAACGTAATCTATTGGAGCGCTTGGGGGCGCTTATTGCGGATTCCTTATATCAACATTACCAAGGAATCGTAGGTTTATCTGTAACGGTGCGGAAGCCATCTGTACCAATTGCAGGCATTTTAGATTATGTTGAGGTTGTAACTACAAGGGGACAAGTTTGATGTATACCTATTACATCAGTGTAGGCTCCAATATGGGGGACAAGAAAGGCTACATTCATTCTGCCTTTCAGTCATTGCAGCAACATGAGGCTGTTTCTAAGGTGATTAGTTCTACGCTTATTGAAACTGAGCCGTGGGGCTATACGGAGCAAGATACATTTGTTAATGGCATGTGGTTTTGTGAAAGTACTTTAGATCCTCATCAAATGCTCGGTCTCATTCAATGTCTTGAAAAAGAGGCAGGCCGTGAACGTTTGATTCATTGGGGGCCTCGCACGCTAGATTTAGATATTATTTTAGCTTACGACTCGCAAGGTGCTATGCTTTCTTTAAATGATGCAACACTCGTTGTGCCACATCCACATTTTTGGGATCGCTCCTTTGTATTAGAACCACTATATGAGTTGGTGCCAACTTTTACCTATAAAGATATGACAATTAATGAGCGATTAGCTCAATTAAGTGAATAAAAGGGTATCGTATGTGTTAAGATTAGTGAACTAGCACTTACTAAGATTAGTAAAATAGTAAATACGATATATATTCTACATGTGTACTTACGTTTTATGATTGGGGATTCATAGGGAGTGTAAATGAATATAAAACGTATCGGTTTATGTGTACTGGCTTTGCTTGTAGTGGGCATATCCTATTGGCTTGCAGTAGGGGTCAACTACGATACTAAAACAGTACGTATAGATCCGGAAGCGCATACATTAGTTAACTCTAGTGATGCCATTATTTCAAAAAGAATATTAGCGATGAAGTCCATTGACTCACAAGTGTATTTCTTAGGTTATGAAGGTTTTGGGGTTTATAACCTAGCTGATAATACGCTTCGTCTTATGCCGATTACCTTTAGAGGTCAGCATATAGAACCACCTAAAACTGATGATTACCAACGGGGCTTGCGAGATATTAGGTCGGTAAAAACTCTATCTGATTTTACGACACAAGAGCAGAACGAATTAAAAGGTTTGTTAGAGTCTACCGATAGAGGGGCTCATTATTATGGTGACTTTTACCATTCTGGGTATGAATCCTCTCTTATCGATATGAAGGATCAGTATTTTATTACCAATACGGTACGTGCCTTAAAACGTGTAAATCATACCCTCTATGTATATGATGCGTCAGGTTTTATTATTATTGATTTAGACAATCGACGTATACAGGGATTCTTTAATAATCGTCTTGGTGGTGAAGGCCCTAAGGGCGTGCCTGATAGCTTGCGGGGGCATTATGGTACAGACTTTACCATGATATATGCATTGTCCAAACTAGATCCTAAGGATTTAGAAATTTTATGGACTATGCGTAAACAATATTTAGAAAAATCACCACAAGTGATGGAGGATAAAGATTTATTCCCTCTTAACCTTGAAGAAATGGCTTTATAAACGTAATTTTGTGGTTGTAAGTTTTTTTACTGCATATAACTAAAGATAGAAAGACTGTTATAGTAAATCACTATAATAGTCTTTTTTTAGCGTTTTCCATAGATTTTCTAAAAATAGGTATATAATAATTATATGTTCTTTACAGTATATGCTTTTATATAACTTGAATAGGACACTTGGAATTTTGATATAAAGTATTTAGACATGGAGTATTTGATTTCAATAGATTAATGTTGATTAAAGTGTTATCATTTACTCACTAATAATCGGAGGCCCTTATGAAATTGCGTAAAGTAGGTATCATTGGCACTGGTCATGTAGGTTCACACGTAGCTTTTTCTCTTGCGTTGCAAGGTGAAGTTGATGAGCTATATATGATGGATATTGATGAGAAAAAAGCGAAAGCCCAAGCTATGGATATTAATGATGCAGTTAGCTATATCCCTCATAAAGTAACAGCTACTGCAGGTCCTATTGAGGACTGTGGAGATTGTGATATTCTCGTATTTAGTGCTGGGCCTTTGCCAAATTTATATCAAGATCGCTTAGAGAGTCTTGGTGAAACTGTTGAGGTGCTAAAGGATGTTATACCTCGTATCAAACAATCTGGATTTGATGGGTTTATTATTTCTATTTCCAATCCTGCAGATGTGGTGGCCACGTACTTATGTAAACATTTAGAGTGGAATCCTAAACGTATTATTTCTACGGGCACTGCTTTAGACTCTGCACGACTTCAAAAAGAGTTAGCTCATATTTTTAACATTAGTAATCGTTCTATTACGGCTTATTGTTTAGGTGAGCATGGTGGTAGTGCTATGGTACCTTGGTCTCACGTATGTATTCAAGGTAAGCCATTAGTTCAGTTACAAAAGGAATTACCTCATAGATTTCCTACACTTGACCATCAACAAGTATTAGATGATGTAAAAATTGGTGGTTACCATGTATTAGCTGGTAAAGGCTCTACAGAATTTGGCATTGCTAGTGCCACTACTGAGCTAATCCGCGCTGTATTCCATGATGAAAAGAAAGTATTACCTTGTTCTTGCTATTTAGATGGTCAATATGGTGAAGCGGGAATCTTTGCATCAACTCCGGCTGTTATCGGTAAAGATGGTATTGAAGATATTTTAGAATTACAAATCACCGAAGAGGAGTTAAACTTATTTAAAGCCTCTTGTTCTATTATTCGTGAACATGCTACCAAAGCAGAAAGCATGTAATTAGGCCTATTTTATAGACTTGTTTTATGTATATAGAAATCTTATTTTGTATGAAAATAAGAAATTATATTATATTTCTTAATCATAAATATTTGTAATTTTGTTTAGTCCCAACCTGTGTTATATGGTATAATCTAGGAATGACAATATACAGATGATGAATATTTTGGGGGACATTATGACTCAGGACACTATGGAAGTACAACGTCCAAGAAGGCCGCGCAGACGGGTTCGCCCTAATCGCAAAGCGCAGGATCAGCGTATTATCCTCATGTGGATCAAGCGAATTGGCATAGGGATTATGGTGCTGCTATTGTTAGGGCAGGCCTATCGCTTGGTGGCTGTATATCAAGAAAAACAACATATTGAGCAACAATTGCAAGAATTAAAACAGCGAAATGAAGAATTAGAACAGGAAAAGGCTAAGTTACAAGATCTGAAGACCATTGAAGGGGTGGCTCGTGAGGAGTTAGGCCTAGTTAAGCCTGGTGAAGTACCGTATGTAAAATAGGTAAAATTTAATTTTTAATTCGCTTTAGTGTGTAGTTTGAGGTTTCCGCATTAATTAGGAGGTTGCATGGCAATCGAAGTTGGTAACATTGTAGATGGTACCGTATCTGGTATTACTAAATTCGGCGTATTTGTTGATTTAGGAGAGAAACAAACAGGGTTAGTTCATATTTCTGAAGTAGCTCATGGTTATGTCGAAGACATCAATACCGTATTAAAGGTTGAAGATGCTGTAAAGGTAAAGGTTTTATCTATTGACGGCAATAAAATTGGTCTTTCTATTCGTCAAACACAACCTAAAGAAGTGGTAAGTGAAGAAAGACGTCCTCGTCGAGTTCAATCTAAACAAAGTGCAGAGGCTTTCGAAGCGAAGATGAAATCATTTTTGCGCGATAGCAATGAACGCTTGCACGATCTAAAACGCAATACAGAAGGTAAACGCGGAGGCCGAGGCGGTCGTCGAGATTAATAGTGAGAGATGGCTTTCCGCCATCTCTTTACTTATGTATAAAATAGTAAGGGGAACGTAGTATTAGGCGAATACTACTGTATGCAAGGAGCAATTATGAAGTTAGCAATTATCGATATTGGATCTAATTCAGTACGCTTATTATTAGCTACTTATGAAAATAATATATGGCATTACGAACCAAAACAGTTATGGACCACTCGTTTAGGTCAACGAAACACAGATGGTACATTGCGTGCTGAATCGATGGAAGCGTCATATCAAGCTTTCACAGATATTAAGAAGCTAGCGCACCAATATGGAGCAGAGTATTGTTTCGGCTTTGCAACGAGCGCTGTTCGGGAAGCGTCTAATGGCATCGAATTTATGGAACGCATTAGCGAATATTGCCCGATGGAATGGCGGATTCTTTCTGGCGATGAAGAGGCTATTTACGGGTTTAATGGTGCCTTAGGGGACCAGTTGAATGATGGTCGCCACTATACAACTATCGATATCGGTGGTGGCAGTACAGAGCTAGCGTTAGGTAGTAAGGACGGCGTCTATTGGAGTCGTTCCTATCCTGTAGGTGCTGTACGCCTTCAACCTATGTCTGACGAAGGGCCTCAACGTGTGTGGGAAGAAACTCAATTCTTGTGGGATCCGATGATGATTGAAGGGGAATTTGGAGAATTCATTGGCATCGGTGGTACGTTAACGACGTTAGCTGCTATCGATTTAAAGCTAGAAGACTATGATGGTACTAAGGTACAAGGACATAAATTGAGCCGTGAAACGGTGGAAGGCATCATTATGAGATTGCGTTACATGAGCCGTGAAGAGCGATTGCAAGTCAAAGGCTTGCCGGCAGGTCGAGCAGACATTATAGTAGCTGGTGCAGAGATTTTAACGTCCTTTATGGATGCCTATGAGGTGCCTCATATATTTGTGAGTGACCAAGATGGTATGGAGGCGATGGCCCGTGAATGTGAAAGCACTCATTCGAAGCGTTAATCACACATTAAAACTACATAAGCTATTTCCTGAGAATAGTCGTATATTGGTTGCTTGCTCTGGTGGACCTGACTCGATGGCACTATTACATTTATTACAAGATATTGCTAATCATCGTCATACAAAATATGAGCTTGGTGTTGCTATCGTAGACCATTCTATTCGTTCTGAAAGCAAGGATGAAGTCCTATGGCTTCGAAATCAAGTGAAAGCATTAGGGCTACCGTTTTATACAGCTACCTTTGATGTGCCTCGCTTAAGTAAAGACCAAAAGTTATCAGAGGAGACCGCTGGCAGACAAGTTCGCTATCAATGGCTAAATGAAATATCCCAGTCTGAAGGGTATGATTATATTGCAGTAGCTCATCATAAAGATGATCAAGCAGAGTCGATTTTAGCACATCTCATTAGAGGTACAGGATTAAATGGATTAACAGGTATGGCCGTAGTCAGCTATGACTATACTGTTCCGGTGATTAGACCCTTATTAGATGTTACAAAATCGGAACTACTAGATTATTTGGCAGATAGGGACCTTACTTATTGTATTGACTCTACAAATGATGACATCTCATATCAGCGAAACAGAATTCGTCACCGTATTATACCTGAGTTAGAATTTATTAATCCTAATGTAGTAGACGCTATCGTTAGATTGGGGAGTTCTGTAAGTGAAGATTTAGCAGTAATTTCTGATTTGACGGCACAGGCTTTTGAGAGAATAGTGATCATTGATAAGGGTGCAATGAATTTATCTCGTAAAGCTTTACGAAAGGAACCATTAGCAATACAACGGCGTTTGTGGCAGCGTTTGGTGAGTTCTATTGACTCTGATATAACGCTTACTACAGCCCATCAAGAGCAATTACAAGATATTGTTAACACAGGAGAAGAGAAAACTTTCACTATAAAAAGTATAAAAGTAACCGCTCAATGTGATACAATAAAGGTATATTGCAAACATTAATATGAATCGTGGAGGTCATATAGATGCATCAAGATGCAAAAGATATTTTATATACAGAGGAACAATTAAAAGCACGTGTAGCGGAATTAGGTAAAGAGATTAGCAAAGATTACCAAAATGAATCCGTTGTGCTCGTAGGGGTATTAAAAGGAGCTATCGTATTCTTTACAGATTTAGCTCGCGCTATTGATGACAGCGTAGATGTAAGTTTTGACTTTATCTCTTGCTCTAGCTATGGTAGTGGCACAACAAGTACTGGGGTAGTACGAATTTTAAAAGATTTGGATCGCTCTGTAGAGGGTAAGCATGTACTCGTTGTTGAAGATATCGTAGATACTGGTACAACATTACATTATTTATTAGAAAATTTACATGCTCGTGGTGCTAAAAGCGTACGCCTTGCAGCGTTGTTGAATAAACCAGATCGCCGTAAGATGGACGTAAATGTTGACTATGTAGGCTTTATCATTCCTGATTACTTCGTTATCGGCTATGGTTTAGACTACGCAGAAAAATATCGTCACTTGCCTTATATCGGTATTTTGAAGGAAGAAATGTATCAAAATTAAAAATATGATATAATATATGAGTGCATCTCTCAATGAGATGTACTCAATTCGTTTATACAACTAAAAATTATTATTGAAAGGGGTAATATTTTGGGTCGATTTACTAAAAATATCGTCCTTTATTTACTTATCATTGCCGCTTTCGTTATCGCCATTGACGCTTTCTCTGGTCAAAGTGCGAATAAATCTGAACTTAGTTACACAGGATTTATTCAACAAGTACAACAGAAAAAGGTTGAGTCCGTAACGATTACCAATGATCACGGTATTAAAGGTAAACTAAAAAATGGAACAGAATTCAATTCTTATGCGCCAAGTGATGAAACATTAATTAAAACTTTACAAGATAATGGCGTAGAAATTACAGCAGCTCCACCTGAGCAACCAGCTTGGTGGATGAGCCTATTAGGTTCTGCTATTCCTATTATCATCTTGGTAGTGTTGTTCTTCTTTATCATGCAACAAACACAAGGTGGCGGTGGCCGAGTGATGAACTTCGGTAAAAGCCGTGCTAAATTGATGGGTGAAGGTAATGTAAAGGTTAGCTTCAAAGATGTAGCTGGTGCGGAAGAAGCGAAACAAGAATTAGAAGAAGTAGTAGAATTCTTGAAGGATCCAGGTAAATTTACAACTATCGGTGCTAAAATTCCGAAAGGCGTATTGCTAGCGGGACCTCCAGGTACAGGTAAAACATTGCTTGCTAAAGCAGTAGCTGGTGAAGCAGGGGTACCATTCTTCACGATTTCTGGTTCTGACTTCGTAGAAATGTTCGTAGGTGTTGGTGCATCTCGTGTGCGTGATCTTTTCACGCAAGCAAAAAAGAATGCGCCATGTATCATCTTCATCGACGAAATTGATGCAGTTGGTCGCCAACGTGGTGCTGGTCTTGGTGGTGGTCACGATGAACGTGAACAAACATTGAACCAATTGCTCGTTGAAATGGATGGCTTCGGTGCCAACGAAGGTATTATTACCATCGCTGCTACAAACCGCCCAGATATTCTTGACCCAGCGCTATTGCGTCCAGGTCGTTTTGACCGTCAAGTTATCGTAGGTCGTCCAGACTTACGCGGTCGTGAAGCAATCTTGAAAGTACATGCTCGTAATAAGCCATTGGCTGATGATGTAGACTTAAAAACAATTGCGAAGAAAACTCCAGGCTTTACTGGTGCTGACTTGAACAACTTGTTAAACGAAGCGGCTCTATTGGCAGCTCGCCTTAACAAAAAAGTTATCACTATGGCTGAAGTTGAAGAAGCAAGTGAAAAGGTTAGCATGGGTCCTGAACGCCGCAGTCATATTGTGAGCGAGAAAGACCGTAAGTTAACAGCGTACCATGAATCTGGTCATGCTATCGTGGCACATTTATTGCCTCATGCAGATCCTGTTCATAAGGTAACAATCATTCCTCGTGGTGCAGCAGGTGGCTACACTATGATGCTTCCTACAGAGGAACAAAACTACAAAACAAAATCTCAATTATTGGCAGATATTCGAGTAGCTCTTGGCGGTCGAATTGCAGAGGCCTTGATCTTAGATGAAATCAGTACTGGTGCTTCTGGTGACCTTCAAAGCGTAACGAATACAGCCCGTGCGATGGTAACGCGTTGGGGTATGAGCGATGAGCTTGGTCCTATCGTATTTGGTGAACAACAAGAACAAGTATTCTTGGGTAAAAACCTCGGCCATGAGCGCAACTATAGTGAAGAGATTGCAGCAAAAATCGACTCTGAAATTCATCGCATTGTAGAAGAAGCGTACAAAGATGTAACAAAACTTCTCAGTGAAAATGAAAAATTCTTACATGACATGGCAAATGCTTTGTTAGAAGAAGAAACAATCGATTCTAAAGCTGTAGATAATCTTTATAAATATGGTACAACGAAAGCCCCTGACGTTGAGGAGCCTAAAGAAGCTCTAGAAGCAGCAGGTAGTTGAAGCTAAAGAGAACACTGCTACAGTGGATGCTCCTAGTGAAACACCTTCTAATGAAATCAAATAATGAGATATCTAAATAAAAGAGCTGGCCTCGTTGAGGACCAGCTCTTTTTATATATGTTCTTTTGATTATAATTACCTATTACTAGCTATAGTACTTAGTATTCTATCTATATTGTGAAGCTCGTAATGTAGTTGGTAAGGTGTATTTATTGGCCATCGTTAATATGACGTGTTGCCAAGTACTGTTGAATTCTACGTTCTTTTAATGCTTTCAAATATTTTTGAGCCAGTACATTTGGAATCGCTACACCAACCGCAATACCTACAATAGTGAGGACGCCTGTTACACCGTTTTGGACCATATGAAGTAAGCCGGATTCTGATAGTGCGTTGATATGAAGTATATCAAAGAGGAATCTGTAATATAAAATACCAGGCATTAAGGCTATGGCAGATGGGACGATGATAATTGTGCTAGATGTTCTCAGCCACGTAGAAACTTTTACATAGATCACGCTCATTACAGCGGCGCCTATAAAGGTAGCACCTGGAATGGAGAAGCCAAATTCAACAGTTAATAAATTGCGGATAAATACGCATAATACACCACCAATACCAATGGATACTAGTAATCGTACAGGAGCGTTAAATAGTACTGCAAAGGATGCGGCTGCTGTAAAAGCCCCTATAATTTGCTCAATGGTTAATACATGAGGCTTAATATCTACAAAGCTAAAGGCCGGCATAGGGCTAAAGTATAATGCCATGGCCATGCCTAAGGTCATGCTACCGACGATAAGGATCGTTCTAATAGCTCTTGTAATTCCCGATAAAATATGGTTGTTGATGGTATCGATAACGGAGTTTATAAGAGGTACACCAGGTATCATAAATAAGGTACAACAAACAAGAACGTAAACTAGAGAAAATTGTTCTATATGCGAGTAGAATCCGTAAGCTGAAACCATGGCTGCAAAGCCGCCAATTGCAATGCCTACATATTCATTGCAACCAAAGCGTACCGATAAGGTACGACCAAAATAACCGATTAATGAACAAATAATGGTTACCATAAAAGCAATTATATCGCCACTATATAAGAAGGCTAGCCCTGCAGAACCTAGAGCACAGGCGATGCCCTTAACCCAATCGGGATATACCGGTATAGTTGAGTCTAATTTAGCAATTAGTTTCTCATACGTTGTAAGTGAATAATGTCCTATTAAACATAGGCAAACTACTCATGG
>ERZ772961.357-NODE-357-length-19447-cov-3.608189_pt1 | contig 19447 bp, 18 predicted proteins | sample MGYA00580677_ERZ772961 | MGnify/ENA primary metagenome ERZ772961 (study PRJEB29015, sample SAMEA2738088) | human oral metagenome | biome: human oral; feature: human-associated habitat; material: saliva | place: China | collected 2227 ... | reverse complement strand
TTAAGCTTTTTTATCATTTTCTAGTTCCTTTCTTAACTTATTAAGTATTTTTCTATGATAAGGTGTTTTTTCTGTGAAATAATTAATAGTAAAAATTAAATCCTCAGTAAGCTCTTCTTCATAAGATTTATTAGAAATTTCGTCATTTAAAATAAGTATTTTTGTTCCAAAATATTTAAAAAATTGTTCTAATAAGTCAAATCCAAATCTTGTTAACCTATCTTTATTTTCGATAACTAGTAGAGAAATTTCTCCTTTTATAATCCTTTCGCATACTTCTTGAAATTCTTTTCTATCTGCATTCATGCCGGATTTTATATCTGAGTATTGTTTTTCTAAATCTAGACCTCTGGAAATACAACTTTCATAAATTCTTTTATTTTGCTCTATTAGTTGTTTCTTCTGACTTTGAGTTGAAACTCTAGCGTAAGAAATTACGCTTTCGCCTCTTTTTTTAATTTTTTGACCTATAAAAGAGAATACTGAATTATCATCATAATTATATCTTCCAGTAGGAAGAACGTTTATTTTTATGAGTCCTGTTTTTACATATTTTGTTAATGTAGGTCTTGTAATACCTAATATTTTTAATACTTCATTAGCTTTCATTAAAATAGTTAGCTGAAGTTTATAAAATCTAAAAACTTAATAAAATGTGTATATTAATAGCTTTTTTAATCTTTTTTGCTTGTGTATTTTTATATATGCTTTTGGGTAAATATGTATCTTTATTTTTTAGTTTTTTATCTGAAAAGTGTAAAATTCATTTTAGTTATTCTACCGAGATGTTTGAATCAATAGCAGAGGAAGGCGGATTAATAACTGCATTTTGGGGTGTTGGTTTTCTTTTATTCATTCTAGAACTGGCACTTATAACTATTATACTTCCCTTTAAACTTTCTAGCTTTATTCTCTTTAAAAAAGATACAGAATTTTCAATTTCTAATTTGCTGTCATTAAAATTTGAAGACTAAATTTGGGGTTAAAAATGATTATTGGTCAGAATATGCAAGTAATAACTGGTATAGCAAATGTTATGGTTATAACTTCTGCATTCTTAAATTCTGGTATTTCATTTCCAAGAAATATAAATAGAAATGAAGAAACTAGTGTCCTTATAACTTATATATTAGCAAAAGCAAGTAGAAAAAATAAGTTTTTTTATAAAAATTTTAGAGATGACTATTATAAGTGGAAAGAAGGGGTAGTAGATTATACAAGTCCATTACAAATTCCAGAAGTTTTGGAGCATTACATAAATAAGTTTTTTAATAGAGAAGTTATTGAATTTAGAAATATGGATTCTAATTTCTTTGTTAAATCACTATATGAAAAGCGTTCTCTACTATTGCCAGTTCTTTTTGGAGATGAAAAATTAGTTGATATTCATCTTGTAGAGGTTTTTAACTTTCAAGCGCGTTTTAATAATATAAAAAGTTGCTTACAAAATAGATGTAATAAAGAATTAAAAGACCTAGACATAGATAATATAGCTTTTTATGACCCTATAGGTAATTTTGACCAACTTGTAGAAAAATATTATGAGCACGAAGATGGGAATAATCAAATTATGGATTACAGATATTTTTATCAACATTGGGCTTCAAAAGAATATTATGTAGGTCAGAAGTGTGGATTAGCAATTATAAGATAATCGCTAATTTAAAAATAGGAATATTTAAAAATAGGAATATTTAAAAATGATTTTTAATGTATCAATTGGTAAACAAAATTATTCTCAAAGAAGAGCTCAATTAGTTTTTGAACAAAAAGGAAAATATGGTACAAATATAATTAGCTGGAAAAATACCTGTAATGTACACAGTTTAAGTATGTCATTACTATATTCCGGTTGGATTTTTCCTGCCTCAGATTATAAGAGAGAACCAGATAGTTTAGGTGCTTATATTTTACATGAGTGCCTTAAAGAAAATAATTTTTATAAAGCGAAAATGCCAGTGCTGTATAATAACTGGTTTGAAGGGTCACCGACTGCCTATTCCCCATTAGAACTACATGTAGTTTTAGAGTACTATATAAATAAGTATTTTGGATGTTCTAAAGCTGATACTTTTTATACAAACTATCCAAGATATAAAGTTTTCGAACATCTATATATTGATGGAGTAAGTGTACCAGTATCAGTAGCTTGGGGTGGATTAGAGGGCCATATAGTAAGTATTGTTGGTTTTGAATATACTAATGAAAAAGATTTATTAAAAATTATAGCTGGTAATCCAGATGTTGATTTTTATAAAGTAATTACAAAAATTATTATAGACGACCCTTATGGCAAATTTAATGAAGAAACAGAAAAATATGTAGCTAATGAGTCTGGTAATGATGTGGTTATTTCTTCGAAGTATTTTGTTAATCATTGGAAAAATGTTAAAGATGAAAATTTTAAGTATGCTCATATAATTTCTAAGCCTGTTTGTACAGTTTAAAGGTGGCATAAATAATTGGGAAGAAATAAAAATTCTGGTCATTATATGCTTGGTGCATCCAATAGGTCAGAAAGGGAAAGAGAGCAAGACGATTTCTATGCAACTCCATATATAGCTACTAGAAAACTTCTTGAAAAACTTAAAGAATATAATATAGTTTTACCTAAAAGAATTGTTGAACCAGCAGTTGGAATGGGGCATATTGCTAAAGTACTAGAAGAAGCGGGGCATGAGGTTTCTTGTATAGATGTAGTAGATAGAAAATGGTCCAATACTAAAATTGCTGATTTTCTGAAAGAAACATTACTAGATGGTGAAGCCATAGTAACAAATCCACCATATTCTGGTAGCTATAGATTCATAGAAAAATCACTAGAATTACTACAAGACGGTCAATTCTGTATAATGCTTCTTAAGCTTCAATTTTTAGAAGGTAAAGAACGCTATAAAAAGCTTTATAGTAATGGATTAAATCCAAGAATTATTTTTATTTTCTCTAGCAGGATAAATTGTGCTAAAGGCGGTAACTTTAAGGAAGAAAATGAACTATTTGAAAATGCTACAAACGGTTCTGATACAACTATAGAAGCTGAATCTGCTAATGGTGGTCAGATTTGTTATATTTGGGCAGTTTGGCAAAAAGGTTATAAAGGACAAACTACAGTTGACTGGATTGGCTAAAAATTAAAAAGCCAGCTTTTAAAATAAGCTGGCTCATTCTTTTTAAATTTGTTCGTATGGAACGTTTAGTTCACCTTTTGCTTTTCTATTGATTTCATCAATTTTCTTTCTAAAATCACGACCATGTGGGTCTTTATCAGTAGAATTTGAACAAAAGCTTATCCAAGCGTGTGTCATTTCATGTAGCATAACTTCACTGAAGTATTTTTCGCCTTTTTCAACTATGTCTTTTGGTAATTCAATGTATGAATTCTGTATAAAATAACTAAAGGCCCTCTCTTCTTCATCGTCTCTGTGATTATTTCTTTTTAAGTCTACTAAGTCAAATTTTTTTCCAGTTTTATTACTATGAATTCCTTTCATTTCTTTAGAATAATTAAAAGAACCCGCAATTCCTTTAGAATGTTCTGTGTCTTTATTTGTTATTTTTATTTCTAAATCTGGTATCTCGCTGTTAAAGTATTTCTTATTAAATTCATCAAAATATTTTTTAAGTTTTTTAGTATTACCATTTGTAGATTCTTTTAATTTTTCAGTTTTTCCAGATAGGATTTCAATAATTTCTTTTTTTAACTTAGAGAAACTCTGCTTTTTACCACGACAATTTGATAAGTCCTGGAACATTAGAAGCTCTATTTCACCAGAGTCAGCAAGATGAACACACCAATATGTTTCCATTTGCCAATCACCACAAGCATAACCATATATTCCATTGACAGATATACCACATATTTCCCAATTCTCAGTATCTAGTTGAGCTGGCCATTGTTTCATTTTTCTAACTCTACCAATGTCAAACATAACGCAGTCGTCTTCTACAATTAAAAAGCCCTCTTTATTAAGCCTTTTAATAAAATTCTTAAAGCGTTCATTATATTCTTTATTTTGTTCTTCTGGTTTTCCCCAATCAATCATTTTATTAAATCTCCACATCCTCTAAGTAAGTTTCTGATTCTGGCTCTGTATCATTAAAAAATATTTTCCAATTATAACTATTAAAATCAATACTAGGTACTGGCCAGGATAAATTCCCAACTTCACATTTGTCTAGAGTTACAAATGGTATAGCAAACTCATCTTTAAATACAAACTCTCCAATTTTACATTTATGGAATTCGAAGTCAACCACAGCTTTTGGGTCCCAAACTACTTTATTAATATTCAAACCTACTATCTGTACAGTAATATGCTTTGTAATTTTGAACTGTTTTATCCAATCAGTAAGCTTAGAAACATAAAATACTCCATTATCAACTGCGTAAAACTTATTAGCTTTTAGCGTTTTTTCATCTATTTCATCTAGGTTTTCAAAGTCTATAGTCAATTTATCATTATGTATTTTATCTAACAAATTGAAATGTTTTACATTTACTTCGCTACTATTTTCTATTATGAAGTCCTTATTATAATATAATTCTCTTATTTTAATTATAAGGCTATACCAAGGTACATGTATTTTACTATAGGGTAGTCCGTCTAATTTAGCTTGTTGAGGAGTATAGTCAGGATTATACAAGTCTTCGTTATAAAATTTTCTATACACAGTATTTTCATCTAGCACTGGTTCTAATGAAAATAGCATTTCTTCAGCTGTTCTGCCAAACTCTAGTTTAAATACATGCGCTGGTATAACAGCATTTGCGTCGTCATCCTGTGGCCAAGCACCTACTTCATCTATATCATAGGTAATTCTAATCATATACTTTAGCTTATTCTGTGGGATATTAGAACGCTTTTTTAATTCTGCTTTATTTATTGCTAAAATAAATATGTCGCCATTTCTAGTATATGATGCCCAATGGCTATCATCTTTTTCATACCCAATACACCATCTAGCGCCTTGTCCACCAGCCTGTACTGAGTCACAAAATACACATGCTTGCCATGACAATGGAACATAGAAGTCATATTTATCATTCTCTAAATATGATAAATGAGCAAAAGCAGCATTTGATAAAGATTCGGTACCAGTTTCTGCTACTTTATACCCAGCAGCTTGTGCCATGCCCTTAAATGTCTTAGAGTTAAATATTTCTTTTCCTTTGTTTTTCTCTTGCTTTTTTATATTTCGTTCAAGATAAGACTCTATAATTGCTGCCCATTTATCAAGTGGCTCGCCTTTATTTGACTGCCAATTTAAGTGTTCTTTTTCAAATCTATTTTTAAGTATAGGGTCATCACTATTGACAAAATTTAATAGCTCATCATAAGCTATATTATCGGTATATATAATATCATCTGAATCGGCAAACGTGTCCCATAATTTTTTAAAAAACCGTTCTTTATTTGCTTCTTGTAAAATATACTCAAAAAGTTTATGATACTGTAAATGGGTATTCATAGTCTTCTTCCTCATTTTCTTGTCCCTCAGTTTCTAAATGTGATTCATAAGGTAATCTGTTAATATGGAGATTATACTTTTCTAAAAAACTATATTGTGATTGTTTTTGTGCGCGAACCCAAATTCCAGAAGAATCAACATATACTATATCTAGACCGTGTAAATATAAAGAGTATGGAAACTCACTAGGACAAGCTGACATAAGGTAATAACATTCAGATTCCTCATCGTCGTATACTGTACCGAGTTCTAAATAGTTAAATGATATTCGTGGGTAAGATTTAAGTGTAAATGACTTTACTTTTACACCATTGTTATAAAATCCTGCTATTTCTTTTTCTAATTTTATTAGTTTTGACAAGTCTGGTAGTAGATTGTTTCTTATATGTGGATATTTTTTAAAAAACTCCATAATATTATCTTTTTCTGTTTCACTAGCATAGCTTTTTACATCGCCATTATTTATTAAATTCACAGCTAAAAGATACGGCCCTACTGGGGTTATTTGTGTTTCTACTCTTTCTTCTGATTCTGACCTTCGCCTAGAAGTAAAATGGTCATCATAAGGAATAATTTTATATTTATTTGATAATCTATCACCGTCTAGAACTAGCTGAACATGCTGAGGAATCATACTACCTATTACATGATTGTAATTTCTATCTCTAGAAAAACAAATAGTAGAATCGGGGTACTTGCCAATTCTATTATGATATGCCATATCTGCGAAGCCTTCTAAAGTAGTACAGTGAAATAATAATCCTACTTGTTTCGCTTCATTTAATTTTGCCATACTTCATTTAGTAAAGAGAGCCAGAAAAATGCCAAGCTAAAGACTCGGCATTTTTCTGGCTTAAATTTTTTCATTTTTAATTAGCTATTAGTTAATTAACAAAATAAAAAATTATTATATTTTTAAAAAATTAACTAAATATAATAAAGTAATTTCTACTAATTAAAATATAAGAGGATTTTGTAGAATGTTGAAGGCATACGAATACAGAATATACCCAACTCTAGAGCAAGAAGCTCTGTTCAATCAGACGCTAGGCTTGTGTAGATTGTATTGGAATATTATTGTCTTTAACAAAAATCAAAATCATTCTATGCTTATTCAAGGTTACAAACCAATTTTTGAAAAATATAAGCCAGAAGCTTTAAAATGGGCAAAAGAAGCAAGTTGTTCAATTCCATTGGCCCAGATGTGGTCCGATGTAAGAGCAGCTTATACAAACTTTTTTAAATCCTGTAAAGGACAAAGAAAAGGAAAATTTTCTCAGCTACCAGAGTTTAAAAGTAAAAAAAATCCAAAAGACAGCTTTAGATATTCTTGTTCCAACTGTACTCCTAAAATTGGAAAACAAGGCTTGTACTTAACGAAAAAATTAGGTTGGATTTCTGGGAAGTTTGGATGTAGATTTGCTGAAGGAAAATTTAGAAATATAACTTTCAGAAAAACAGCGACTGGAAAATGGTTTGTAAAGATTTGTGTTGAAAAGAAAGATGAACTTAAAAATAAAAATGGAAAAATAGTAGGAATAGACTGGAATTGTAGAGATGACTTTGTTGTAAGAAGCGACGGTATGAAAATCAAATGCCCAAGATATTTACAAAAGTCATTTAAACAACTTAGACACTGGCAGAAAATCATGTCTAAAAGGTATGTGAAAGGTGCGCCAACTCAGTCTAGCAACTATGAGAAAGCAAAAAGAAAAGTAGCTTTATTGCACGAATATGTAGCTTGGCAAAGAAAAGACTTTTTGCATAAAGAAAGTAGGAAACTTTGCAATGAATTCCAAACAGTTGTATGTGAGGACATAAATCTTCAAAATATGGCTGAAAATCTCTATCACGGAAAAGTGGTAGGAGACCAAGGATTTGGAATGTTTAGGCAAATGATTTCTTATAAAGGTGACTTACAGAAAGTAAGTCCTAAGAATACTTCAAAAACTTGTCATGTTTGCGGGTATATAAATCCACAAATAAAAGTTGGAATGAATTTTTGGAAATGTCCTATCTGCTCTTCAGAGCATGACAGAGATATAAATGCAGCTCTAAACATACTTTCAAAGCATGTGAGTACTCGAAGCATAGTAGGTCAGGAAGCTACCGAAATTACAAATGCCTGTGGAGAACCACGAAGTTCTATGAAGCGGGAAAGCGAACAGACATCCTCAGCTTTTTGGGGTAAGCTGTTTGGAATATGCTAAGTCTTCAGCTTAGTATAGCCTTCAATTAGTGAGTACTGGCAAAATTAATTATGGTTGAAGTTTGTACTTATCTTTATTAAATATGTCTCTACTAAAAACTATGCCGTCCACAGCAGTTCCCAAATGCTGCCTATAATACTTGTATATAGTCTCTGCATCTTCGTAAGTGTCAACATCAAAAGCAACAACCATTTTGTTAGCCTTTATTGATTCTAAAAGACCGTTTTTTACCGATGTTTCCACATAAATATCGGAATAAAATCTACCGTTATTTTCCTTCCAAAAGGTATCACCTACTTTTATTATATTAGCGCCCTCACATTTATGATTATTGGTGTTATAACATATAACAGCTCTATACCTAGTAGATAAAGAATCAATATCCTCTTTATGTGGTTTCTTAAAAAGATTAAAAATATTCATATTATAAATATGTTTTTTTTAAGAAACTAATTAACCTATGAACTTATTTCAATATATTTACGATAGTGCTAAACTTGCTAGAATTTTTGAAGCTGAAACTGCATATACAGCTAACAAACTGCACGATATATATAAAAAGCAGCAGCTAGATGCTTTACTAAATTATATACATGATTTTGGAGTACAATTTGACTCGTATGCTAATGAATTTTATACAAATAAAAAAGGTGAAGACATAAGTCAAGAAAAGTTTGTTATAGAAGTATATGAACTTCTAAAAGGAAAGGGCATGCCGGAAAATAGTATTTTAGACAGTATTTTTTATTATCTATTACCAGCAGAAAAAAAGTTCAAAATACCACATAATTACCAAATTATAAAATATAAAGTCAAAAGAAAAAATAAAGCAGACTTAGAAAAAATATTTCCATTATCTAGACATTTTGCCTTAGAACTCTTTCTAAAAGATTTAATCGAAAGTAATAAATCGGGTTACGGAACTTTAATTACTAAAAAATTTGATAAAGTTATATTGAGAATTATAAAGAAAAATATAGTTTTAGATAGCTCTATTAAATTACACTTAAAATTGCTAAATGCCCTTAAAAAGCACTATTAAAATGGAGTCCTAAAAAACTATGTTATCTACAGAACAAATAACTAAAAAGCTATATAAACATTATTCTGGTGTATGCGATACACGTACTAGTAGGGACTTTTTTGAAGAAGCAGTCACATCATCTTTCAACGTTAAGCCTGACCAGTTATGGGCCTATGGGGACCAGATTCCAAAGCCAGCATCTAAAAATGACGATACATATAAAAAGATAAAAAATTTTGCAAATGGTGATGTGTGGACCTGGCAAAAAGACGAATCAACATATATACCTGTATTTAAAAAATATGTAGACTACTCTTTAACTAAAATTGACAATGGTACTGATAACGCTTTTAAGTTATTAGATTCTGAGGGTAATAATATAAGAAATATTATACCGTTCAATTATTGTTTAGACTTATATAATTACTATCTAACAACTAGTAATGGTGAAAGAATTTATTTCGGTGTAGGCGATTGGCTACTAGATACATTTTCTGGGGTGCTAACATTTTATGGAACAGTTCCACCAGGAGTAGACCATGAGCATCCGCCGAAAATAACTTTTTACCAATATACTGGTGGAACAGGTTTTAGGCAAGATACATATGGATATGACGGTGCTACCTTACCACTTGAAAACTGGAAAGTAGGAAAAAGCTCATATTTAGTAAAAACTAATCCTAACAATGCTGATGAATCTCTATTCACTCATATATCTAGAGCTGCTAATAAAGTAGAACCTGGCTTTGCAGCCACTTATGGTTGGGATGGCGCTGATAAAAACGAAGGTATTGCGCTTTCTTTAGAAAAAATTATAGCACTAGAATATACCTTTACTAAGGACAAAGTAAAAGGGCATGATGATAGCGCTGATTCAGAAATTGGTACACTACTATCTGATAAAATACCAACTTATCCTGCTGGCAGTATTCCTTTTTCAATAACATTTGCATCTCAAGGAATAGACCAGAAAAAGTCACATTCTATAAAAGTAGAATCAGGACAATTATCATTTGATGGTGGAAGCACTAAGCCCATAAATTCTGGAATTATAAAATTATCAAATGGTACAAAAGATGGTTTTATTGTAATTCAAATTTCTAATGATATTGCAGATGGTGAATATACTTTTAATGTAGAAGAAAAACCTGAAGAAGTACATGCTTTATTGCTCTACTGGAATAAAACTACACAGGAATATCTTCCATATATAACTAAAGAAGAAGCAAATTGTAACTTTGGTTTTACTATTGTTGCTGTTAATGGAAAAATTCCACCATCAGTAACAATGGACTCGGCTGCAATTTCTGCATATTCCGATTCAATTACTCCAGACTACTATGGCCCTAGAAATTATTCTGTAACTGTTGCTGTGGAAGGTGAATATAGCATAAAATCCGCAGACTATGTAGTTAAAAATAAGAGTGGCTTTTATTTAGATGATATTTTAAATAGAATAGAATCTGATTTTACTATATATCAATCTGGTATTCCAACCTTAAACTTTAAAGGTACGGTATTTTTAAGAGCGGGTACTTATGAAGTCTCAGAAAATATAGACTTGAGTAAATTTACTAACATTGCTATTATTGGTGAATATGGTAAACAAGTAACTATAAAAGCAAAAGCTCTAAAAACTCTGAAGTATAAAACAGACAGCGCTGGAACTCTTCTTTTTAAGGACTTAAAATTAGAAAATATAAAGCTAGAATTTGAAACGGAGACAGTAAATCTATTTTTACGTTCTATTGTATCAAACTCCAACTTAGAGTTAAAAACTAAGACAAATAACTCTTTTATTACTGAGTCTAGCTTTTTAAATATAAAAATTGAAAATTCAGATTTAGATGACAATGACACAAACATCTATACTCAATTAACACATACTATTGTTAATAAGCTATCAGTAAGCGCTGCTAACGTTTTTATTAGTTCTATACAAGCAAATGAAGCTGAATTTAAAGAGCGTAAAAATGTTATAGTTTTAAGTAACTATTTTATATCAGTTTTAGAAAAGCCAACTCTAGTACAGTTTAGAGGTTGCAGAGTAAACTCTTTTGATGGTAGTAAAATAAAACGAAATGAAATGCCTAATATAGGTACATTTCCCATCTATTCAAAATCTAGTGACCAATTTTTAAACTACGCTGAATTCGCTAATCACTTCACTTATGATGAAGATGCAAATAAGATTTTACTTAACATAGATAGCTCTGTAATGCACTTCCAAGCAAGGGCTGGCCAAGACGGTGTATATGAACTTTCTTGTCACCTTGATGCTAGCCAAATTACCGTTAGAGAATTTTATGACAGAGATAAAAACTATACTGGTAAGCCAACTTCAACAGGTAAAACTCTTGATGGTGCGCTAGCAGATTTATACTTAACAAAAGCAGACTTAGTAGAAGGCAAAGTACCTCTTACTGAATTGCCAGATTCTGTTGCATATGGTGGTTTACTATATATTGGTTCTTGGGCATTTGATACAAACAATGGTAAATATCCAACTTTTGAAGAAACAATAAAAGACCACCCACACCTATCGCTAGATTTAAAAGTAGATGACAATAAGCTACAGCCGGGCTGGTTCTGGGTTGTAGCCTCTTCAACGCAAGCTAATATAGATAATCCTGTAAGTGACCAAACTTCCAATGTACAGTATACTTTTAAAGACGGAAAATTAAAAGTTTTAGCTTCTTCATTATCAAAAATACAGATTGAAGCATTAGAAGAAGTACTAGAAACAGACCTTAATAGAATATTACTGGCTGAAAAAAATAATGAAACTTTAACTGATTCTGAAAAGGAATTACTTAAAACATTAAGAACTGGTGGTTTAGTTTTTACTGCTGGGGACTGGGTAATATGGAATGGCTCATTCTTCGAAAAATTAGACAGAGCTTATCAGGACCCTGTTTATTCAATACTTCCAGTTTATACTACTGGTGATAATTCTGATTCTTCTACTGGTAGAATTTCTTGGTATTGGAGATTATCAAGAGATAGCTTTAATAATGGCTGGGGACTTGGGGCCTTAGACCTAGGCAAAAAAACAATAGGAGAAGCTTTTGACCAAGTAAATATTGAACTTAAACGGCTACAAGTAAAACACCCGGCAAATATTTCCTCTATTGAATTAAGCCCAGTAAAAAGTTACGGAAGAACACAATATAGAAAAATAAAAAATAATCTAGTACAACCGGAAATTCTAGAAGCTTATGACTCATTGCTTGATAAAAGTGTAAAACGTTTTACTGTACAAAGCCCTCAAGTGGATGATTGGAGAAATTTAATATACTTTGGGGATTCTGGTAAACTTACTGGCTACATAGATTCAGAAGAGGAAACTTATGAACTTAATGATAAATCAGAAGAAATTCCAATAGCTGAAGACCCAGTAACATTTGAACAACAAACATTTTTTGCCATTTCTAAACCAATAGACCCATATAAGAATGAGTTTATTGGACAGGGCTACTTTTATGGAGTTAAAGTAAAATTACAGCCTAAAACAGATTTTGGTATTGGTAAACATTCATTTAAAGTTGGCGTTTCAGATGTAAAACCTAATAATCCAATATTTATGAAAGGAGTTATTGGTACTTGTAAGCCTTATGAAATAGATGTTATAAGCCCATACACATTAGACAGCGCTGAGCTTGATATTGTAGACGGTCGTAGACAAATAGTTGAATCAACAATTAAAGCTGCAGAAAAAGTTGGCTATTGTTCTGGTGTTAAGTCTATAAAAATAAAGGATAAGCCATTCAATTTCACTTTAACTTATCGTATAAAAAATGCGCTTAAAGAAGAAGCTAATATTTCTGATGAAAAGCTTATAAATGTATTTTCTAATATAAATGAAGAACCAGTAAAGATTAACTACCAAATAACCGCTTCTATTGATGGAACAGAGGGTTTTAACGACTATTTTGTTTCTACTGCTAACTATGCAGTTCAATCTAATAAAGTATTTGATACTATAAAGATTGGCTCAATAATATATGATGTTTATGGTACAGAAAAGAAATTTGATGATATATTCAAATATAGTATAAGATTTGACCCGACTGAAGAGTCAGAGAGAGTATTTTCTGGAAGAGAACTTTACCCTAAATACTTACCAAATAAAAAAGAGTTCTGTGGTAATGCTGAGTGGGATTCCAAAGCATCATTAAAAACAGTTGAAGTATATAAGTCAGAATTACAAAAAGTGGGTAGAAACCTAGTAATAAATGGAAATGAAACATTTATATCTGAGTATAAATGGCCTTCTGGAGTATACCTAACATTTGACCCACAAGATAAAACAGATTATAATGACATAGAAGATGGCGTAGAAATAAATGGTGACATCTATAGATTTGTTACTTTAACTAAATTTGGTAGGCAGTTTGAACTTTCTGATGTTATACTAAAGGATGCAAGCGGGTTTACGCTAAAGCTTATTGTAGCGGACGACTTAAAAGATAAGTTTACAGCTAATAAATATTCATTAGAAACTAATAATATTATAATTCAGGCTAAGCTAATAAATCCGAATATAGATAATGGCGACCCATCAGTAACTAGCTGGCTAGATTGTAACAAGCCTTTTGATGGATTTTCAGATATTGGTAAAGAAGAGGGTGACCAGGCTATGTATGCTGGTAGTTCTTCAGCTTTAGTCAAGAGAATTACATTTGGACGTAATACTTACTCTGGTAAACTAATTATAAGAGTAGGTTTAAAAAAGGATTCTAAACTAGCATTTAGCAGTATAGAGATTAAGGATTTCATATAGTATTTTGGAAAATAAAGATTTCACTTCAAATGTAGAAAGTATTAGAGAACATTTTGAAGAGCCAATACAAACAGCTGGTAATGTTATTAAGTCTACTCAAATATGGCGAGATGCTAATCTTATACCAGAAATAGCACCTAGTTATATTGGACTTTTAGTACAACAGCAAGATAAATTTGGTAATACTTATAAATCTGGTAAACTTCTTACTTTTAATGACGGCGCTAAAGTAAATGATTTAATATCTTATTATGACTATTTGCCCTTGTATAGAGTAAGTGGTACTTTAAACTGTTATAGTAATGAAGAACTTAAAAATATAATTTTAGAGGATTCGGGACATACCTATATACCTAAAATTTATGTAAATGATAATAAGCTAGCTTATGAAGTTGGTAAACCTTATTTTGATGTTGCTGCTGGAACATTATTATTCCTAGACTTAAATTTTGCTACTGAATACAAAGATGCAAATATACGAATTTCATTCTATAAATATATAGGAAGAATAGGGACTTCTGTTTCGGATAAATATACAAATGCTGAATTACCATTCAGAGATGATATTAAGCATTTTAAAGATGCAGAACATGAAGAAAGAACAGCAACATTTAAGGTACGCGGTGATTTAGAGCACACAGATTATATATTACCACCAGCTAAAGAAAAGTGGTATGATAAAGGAAATGCTACCGGTGGGGTTGTACTTCTCCAAGAAACTTTAGAAGATACTTTGTGGGAACAAAACACTCAGATTTCTGGTGGTAGATGGATAGATAAAAACGGAATTGTGGAGGTAGATAGATAATGAGTAATCCTAAACGGACACTTGCGGAAAAAATAACAATAATGCAAGCAGCAGATGCAGGAGCTAAAATAGCAGTAAAAGCTGAAACTTCTGATAGATATGTTACAGTAAAAAGCCCAGACTTTAACTGGGGTATTTCTGATTATACTGTTGTAAATGATAATAGAGCTATGTTAGAACAACTAGCAGAAAAAGCTTTCAACTACGATGACTTAGTAGTAAAGGCTAATGCTATTCTTAATAGCCAAAATTATCAAGAAGCATTTAAAAAGAGCATTAAAAAATATAAAGATAATATTAATACAGAAGTAGGTAAAAAGTTAGATAATCTTGATACTGGCGTTAATTCCACAAATTTCGATGATATGAAAACCTCAAGTATTTATACTGCGCTTATGTCAGCGTACGGAAATGATGAGGCACAAGTACAAGCTAAGCTACGTGATTTTTTAAGAGAAATTGATAATACAGTAATTAAACCTAAAATTAAGAATAGTATTAAAAGTGTTATTGAAACTTCTTTTGATGAGACACCAGCTAACGACCCAACCGAAGCAACCACAGAAAAAGCTAAAATTCAACAAATAGTAAAAGAGCTTACAGACCAAGCTAAAGCTAAATATGATAAACAAACAGCTGGTACGGTAGCTTCATATCAAAAAGATGGTTTTATTCTTAATGTATATAAAAGTGAGAAAAATGAAACACATTTTGAATTAATATATGCAGCGGCGAAAAGTAGCACTTCAGAAACAGAAGGAATATTCAAAACTACCTTTGAATATAAAGAACCAGATAAAATTACTTACACTGATAATACAGTAGATGAGCTTAATAAACAAGCTGAAAAAATTCTATTCAAAGCTGCTACACTTAATAAAGCTGTATTAGGAAATAGTATACTTGAAACTATGTATCCTATAAACTCTATCTATATTACCTCTAGTAATAGGGACCCAAAATTTTTATTTGGTGGGTTTGGTGAGTGGTCAGAAATTGAACTATCAACACCCGGGAAATTTATGTGGGAGCGCATTTCTTAAAAAGAGATTACTATGCCTGAAAATTATACTTTATCAGATAAAATAAATGTTATGATGGCCAAGAAAAAAGATGCCGAAATTATGGTTCGCCCTCATAACGGAAATGAACAATGGACTACTATAGAAAACCCAGATTTTAACTGGGGTGTTGCGGATTATAAGGTTAAGCCTGACTATAAACTTTTATTTGATAAGTTTCAAGCAGCATTTGTTTATGATGAGTTATATGCGGCAGTACATGCACAAGAACGTGGGCAGAATCTTCCGAATATTGTAGATGAGCTTTCTAGCCAGCTAGCTACATATAAAAGTAGCATTTTAGATAAAGTAGAAAAAGAACTTCTAGTCGGAGTCTCACCTATAGTATCATTAACGGAATTTAAAAAGTCTAGTCCTGGTAAAACCTTAGCTGATATATTACAAAAAAAATTAAAATTAGAGGGTAAATCTAAAGCGGAAATAGAAGCAGGTGTAGAAAGTGGCCTAATAGCCTATTTAACTGAGCTTAACTCCGTTATTAAAACTAATCCTTCTACTATTAGGTCTTCTATTAAAGACCAGTTAGCATTAACACTAGATAAACAAATTTTAAATATAAAGTCACTAGAAGAAAATGACATAATAAAAAAAGAGTATACAACTAAAAAAGAACTTAAATCTGTAATAATTAACTTATTTTTAGAAGCAGTTGAAAAATTTTTTAAAGATGAAACAGAAAAGTACATATTCTGCAAAAATGGCAATTTTGGTATAACGATAACTAGAAATACTGACAAAAATAATCCTACAATTCAATTTTTTTATTTAGCATATAATAAAATAGATGGTTTTAATGATGTTCCAGCTATAGATTGGACATTAAATGCGGATAAAGTAGTAACAGTATCTAATATTACTGTTCAGCAACTAGAAAATTTACAAAATAGTGTAGATGAATCTAAACATATTTGTAAAACAAATTATGATAATTTAAAAGCTAAAGTAGATTTAGAAATACAAAATAATATAGCTAAGTCTGAAAAAATAAAAGAACTAGAACAGGAAATAACTAAGCTAAAGGAGAAAATAATGCTCTTTTTTTAGAAAAGTTATATTGGCCAAATTTAAACCAAAAAATGCCAATAACCCCTGTTCATTCTTACTATATGGCTGACATACATTCATCTGAGAAAAAAAATAGTATTCAAGCTAAATTCTCCAATATATCAAAATAACAATGCTAGAGTATTTTTTGATTCAACTTTAATATTAAAAAATAATAAAACATATCATATATCTATTAGAACAAAAATAACTGGAAATGCTAAACCTATATTATCAGTATTTCTAAATCCTTATTGGGAAATACAACAATTAAGTAAAAAAATAAATGGAAAACAAGATTTTTATTGTACTATTCCATCTAATGGTGTTTATCTATTTGGTATATGGATGCATGGAGACAGTGGCTATAAGCCTAAACAAAATGATAGCGTACTAATAGAAGAGTTTACTATTACTGAAATTGCTTTTGCTAGCCTACATAATAGCGCTTGTGTTAATAACAATTTTGGGCTTTTATCCGGGCAAACCGAGTTACAAAAAAACAACTATGTTGGCGATGGAGTATATTTTAATAGGAATAGTGGTATTATATATGCTAATAAAGTAATTAACAAAAATATTAATATTACATTAACTAGTAGTTCAGATACTTATAATTATAAAAATGTTGATATTTTATCACATTGCAGGAATAGCTACGTATATACAGTAAGGGGCAGTTTTGTTGTTAAAAATGGCAGTCCAAAATATGCTACTATAGGGCTATATGATTTTGATAAAAAGATATTTTTAATAAAGTCGGATGTAGCTGTTTTACAAAAAACTAAGCAATGTGAAGTTTCATTAACTTTTGCCTTTAATAGTGAAAATAATAATGCTGTAAAATTAATAGTGTATTCTGGTAAAGCGGGAGAAACAGCTAATATAGAGTCAGAATATAGTAATTTTTCTATTATTGAACATCAAAAATTTGATTTTATTGGCCTAGGCAAACAATGGAGCCACTCGAGATGATAAAATTAGATAATACTCAAGACACTAATATAGACCCAATACTTTGGTATTACGGTCAATATGACTATTGCCTTTTTAATATAAAAACTAACGGTGGAAAACCTACCAATATTTGGGCTATGAGTCATAAAGATAATGTCAACTCAGCTTATGGTACAATAGCAAAAGAGAAAATACTAGATGAAAAGTGGCATCACTTAGTTGTATCTACAGATCTACAGTCAAACTATTGTAAAAAAGTAATCTATCTGGACGGTAAAAAGATAGCTGATGAAAATACAGTTGGTGATTTTTCAAATTTTGAAAGCAACTCAATAAAAACAGAAATGTTTATAATGAATACTGCATATACTTGTGGTGCACTTTCAAATCTTCTCTTTTTTGACAGGGTTTTAACAGAACAAGAAATATTGTGGCTTTATAAAAACCCAATTTACCCTATTAAAAATTACACATTTTGAGTAATGTATTATTAAAAGAACGCTTTATAAGCCTTTATAAAAATGGCTACATTCAGTGGCCGGGAATGCCGAGTCCACTAGAAGATGCTAACCTTCACTTTGAAGGCTATTAGCTGGTATAGAGTTAACTATGATGGTAATTTTTTTAGAGCCGAAGGACGAAATTCTAAAGCATTTAGCACCAAGAAATTAACTAAAGAAAATATAAAAAATGGTAATTACATTTTTCAAGATGATGAACAAGTAGACGCTATTAGAAATATAAAAGGAAGAATAGGCATAGAAGGTGGTATTAATCCATCTGGTCCGTTTTATAACGAAGCACCTTCAACAGTGGGTGTCGAGTCTTGGTTAATGCATAGCAATAATTATACTGAAAGCGCTATAAATTTTGATTTAACAAGAGTAAATGGTGTTAATATTGCTGAGGAAAACAGACCTAGAAACCTAACATTTACGATATGGATGTTAGTAGAAGACTAAGCAGAATTACCTAAGAATTGGTAATAAAGCAAAGAAGATAGTCGAACGGCTTAGCAAAATTGAAGAAATAAAAAAGCGCTACCTAAAAGTTCACTAATTTTAGAAATATATCTAAAAGCCAAAAAGGAATAATTATACTACTATGAATTTAACAGATAAGATAAATATAATGGCTGCTAAACAAAATAATGCAGAAATTTTAGCTAAGCAGCAGGATGGAACTTGGATAACAGTAGAAGACCCAGAATTTAACTGGAGCACAACTGACTATAGAGTTAAGCCAGACTATCAACTTTTATTTGATAAATTTAAAGCAGCACTTAATATACAAGAGCTATATGAAGCAGTTCATGCTGAAGAAAGGGGCAAGAAGTTACCGTCTTTAAATACAGCTCTTGTTGAAAAATTAAATGAAGCTAAAACTAATATTTCCAATAAATTAGCAAATGCGATTTCAGAGAGTAATATACAACTAAATGATGATGAAATTAAAAATTTAAACTGCTATAGAAATTATACTGTGGCTCTTAGAGGTTATTATATTGCTTTAGTTGGTGGGTCAGAAGAAGAATTTAATAAACAATATAGAACAGAATTTGAGGCTAAACTACAGCAATATAAACAATCTATAAATGACCTTATAAATAATAAACGAAAAGGGCAAATTATTCCTTCTGTAGTAGTAGAAGCAAGAGCTGCAATTGATGAACAAATTAATTTAGCAACAGTAGGAACAAACTTAGAGCCAACTACTACAACTAAAGAAGCACTACAAGAAAAAGTATTAGCTATTTTTGCTAAAGCAGTAACAAAATTTTTAGAAAATGAAAAGCTTAAAGCTGTAGTATGTAAAGAAAATGGTTTAGGTATTACTATAACAAGAACAGATAATGCAAATCCTACAATTCAAATTTATTATTTATCTTATAATAAAATAGAAGGTAATAATGAAGTTCCAGCTGTTGATTGGACCTTAGATAATAACAAAGTAGTAACTATCTCTAATATTACAACTCAACAACTACAAGATTTACAAACTAATATAGCAAAATTAGAAAAGAAACATGATGACACTTTAGGAGCAGTAAAACAAAGCCTAGAAAATAAT
>ERZ772961.353-NODE-353-length-19600-cov-3.493835_pt1 | contig 19600 bp, 32 predicted proteins | sample MGYA00580677_ERZ772961 | MGnify/ENA primary metagenome ERZ772961 (study PRJEB29015, sample SAMEA2738088) | human oral metagenome | biome: human oral; feature: human-associated habitat; material: saliva | place: China | collected 2227 ... | reverse complement strand
AATGAGAAAAAAATCATATCCAGAGTGAAAGATATAAAGACCGAAATTGAAAATTTAAAACAGGAAATTGAGCTTGCTGAAAGGCATTACGACTTGGAGAAATTGGCATCGCTGAAATACGGAACGCTTCCCGAAAAAGAAAAAGAACTTGAAGTCAAAAAACGTGAATACGAACGATTGATGGCACAAGTGCAAAAATTAGAAAGTGAGATTGGTAAATAGTATGGTAGAAATTTTCTTGAATTTTCTTATAGTTATAGGAATGATTTTAATGTCAGCATTGACGGCAATGGCGAGGGTACAGACACCTATAGAGGCCATGACAGTAACAATATTAACATTGTTAGCATATACAGCACTTAATGTTGGTGTTATGAAAATGCGACAGACAAAAATGCAACCAAAATGATTCTATACTTAGTTTTCTAGGACTTATTTTAGTGCAATTAATTTTGGTAAATAATAAGTTAAGTAAATTGAAAGGTGTTAAAAATGATTGATATTGAAAAATATATAGAGTTGTCTAAAGAGATTGGTGATATGCAAATCGCTATAAAAGATAGACTTAACAATATTTTAAAGAAGTATTGCGAATCTAATCCACAAAAAACGCTTATAGAAGTTGATGCTATTGATGATATTAATATTTGTACAGATGGGCATGTTTATTTTAACTGCACAGTAACACCTAAGTATGATATTCGTTTGTCTTACCAACAAACATTATTTATAGACAAGACATTGTTGACTATGAGTAATGAAGAGTTTAACAATCTTACTGTCGGTGATTTTAGTAGGCCAAAATATAAACCTATCACATTTAAAGGATTAATATGATATGAAAGTTAAATATAGATATATTGGTAATTATGAGAAACCTAAGAAACAAACAATTGGTTCTGCTGGTATTGACCTATTCAATAACACGGATAAGGGCATTACAATTAAACCTGGTGAGTACGCTATAATTTCCACTGGTTTCTATGTGGAAATACCTGAAGGCTACGTAGGACTATTGTTCGCTCGTGGCTCATTAGGTTATAAATATGGTTGTACTTTAACCAATTCAGTTGGCGTAATTGATAGTGATTATCGTGGAGAAGTAATGGCTCGTATCACTAACATTAGCCAAGAATCACATACAATTAAAGCAGGAGAAAGATGTGTTCAGTTAGTCATTATGCCTATTTTAGACACAGAATATATAGAAGATGAACTGTCTGATACTGAACGAGGTATTAGTGGTTTTGGAAGTACTGGAAGAAAGTAAAAAAGAGATACATTCAGTTGTATCTTTTTGTTTTGTCTATTTACAGATTATTCATTTTGTATTATAATGTTATTGGAATAATAGGTGAGGAATAAAAATGAGAACATATACTAAAAAGACAGAAGAACAATACTTAGAATATTTGAACGGATATACACAGGTACTTAAACAAGAATACGCTGATAGAATTTTAACAGAATTAAGAGAACAAGGCTTAGTTTGTGAGTGCGTAAGAGGCGAAACCAAGGAAACAGGCAATTACTATCACAATACCAGATATACAGAATATCTTTATAATGGCGAAGTCGCTGTGAAAGTCTATGAGGATAATATGTCTCCATCTATACACCTACTAGGAAAAATCTTGTTAGTAGAAGGCAGCCTATATTGCTGTGTAAATGGAATGAATACTCTCCTCGAAATTGAATTATCTTTTGGTAGACTAATCATTGGTAGTTATAATAGAATATTCATTTTACTTAAAACAGATGAGTTGTTACAGTTTGATGATTTCTGGACAGTTAATACAACCAGAAACATATCAGGGTCAGAGACATTTCAGCCATATAAGCATACAAGCGAAGAGATTACACAAATCGCAAACACTATCAATAAACCATTTTCTGATGTAGTATTCTTGTACAGAAACAAGGAAATTGCACTTAATCATAATGAAGAAGTAAGAGAAAATAGAATTGAAACTGATGGTAATATTTCTACCATTATTCTTCCAACATTAAGTGGTTCTGTAATCAAGATTGATGTACCTAATAGTGGGTTATTCACATTCTATATTAACAATGTTCGAGCAACCAAGAAGAGTATTATGGATAGTGGTGAAGTTGTTTATATGGGTTTTAAAATCCAGTCATTAAATAATCGTTTAGAACATTTTAGAGATGTATTAGAAAATCCTATGAAGTACGCTGAATTGCTTAATATTCAGAGTCCATTTGTACCTATTAAGACGTTTGTGAATATGCTATATTCAGATAAGTTAGAAACATGGTTCCAAGTATATCCTAATGTACAGGCATTCCAAAATGTTTCATGGGAATATTTGATTAAATACTATGACCTATTTGATAAAGATAGTTTAGTACGTGATTTAAAGGCAAATTTCTTTGATACATTACCAAAGAGAGATGTTATCTATACATTATCATTAAGGGCACTTACAGGTATTCGTTTAATGAATATTATGGACAGTGGTGTAGGTATTTATAACATTATCAAATATTTCTCCACTGAACAGTTAGAGACAATTGGTTGCTTATGGGTTGATATTTGTGAATTGAGATATTTATCCAGAACCAATAACATGATGCAATTTCTTTATAAACCAGATGTTGAAAAGTATATTAGTATTTTAGAAGGTCCTAATGAGTTCACAGGTTTATTAAATATCACAACCTCATATAATCAGATTATGGCAGAATTAGAGGCCGCCAAAAACATTTTAAATTATCACATCTTTGGTAATGAGGAATTATCTCCATTAGCATTACATGAAAGACTTAAGAATATTAATTCTTATTACATCAATGACACAATTAAGATGTTCAAAGTTATCAATCGTGATAAGACACTTAAAGACTTCTATAACACACTAAAGACAACGACTATGGAAGAATTGCACAATAAATACCAACTTATTTACAAAGCAATTACTGACGCTAAGATTGAACAAGAATATCAAAAAGTGATTAGCCAGTTGAATGTACAAGAATATGACAATGGAGAGTTCTCTATCACTATTCCTAAGACAACAAAAGATATTATTAATGAGGGTAAAGCACTTCATCACTGTGTAGGTGTGTATGTCGATAAGGTTGTCAGACGAGAAGATATGATTTACTTCTTACGTAAAGACAAGAATACCCCTTACGTTACAATCGAAGTAAAAGATAAAAAAGTAACTCAAGTCGAAGGTGATATGAATAATAGATTTATCAGTAAGGGTTCGCCTGAATATAACGCAATTAAAGAATGGGCCGCTTTGAACAAGTTTGGAATTTTATAATTTATCTATTTGCAAATTAGATAATATTGGTATATAATAGTCTTGTAAATAGAGTGAGGTAATTATATGGGCCATTGTATTGAAATTCTAGTTGTTGATAACGAAAAAGAAATTTTCGCTGATGCTTGTGATTTTGCAGAGCGAAACATGGACCATGAAGAAAGTTCATGTTACCACGGAAACCTATCGGTTCTGAATAAAGAGTTTGATTCCTATGAAGAGGCTTGTGAGTACCTTGAACAGTTTAATGGTTCATATAGTGACAAAGCAGTACGCTTTAAAGACTACACACTAAAGAATAAAACACAGACACAGAAAACACTTGAAAACAAGGTTCAAGAGTGCAGAAAAGAACTTAGTGTATTAAAAAGACCAACACAGAAAACATTAACTTGCCCACATTGTGGTAAGAGAACTAGCCTTAATCTATTTTGGGGATATCGTTGTGAGCATTGCCATTCAGATGTTACACCAAAGACAAAGGCAATTAAAGCACAAAAACTTGAAGAAAAGATTACAACAATGCGTAAAAAGATTGATGAATTAGAGTTGAAGCGTAGAACAAAGAAATTTGTAGTGAAGTATGCAGTTAAGGTTGAAGTACATTGCTAAAAAGTAGTGTACTTCATCATATAGGAGAGAACATGGAAAGAAAAGATTTAAAACCAGCAGAAGAACTTATATTAAATTTATATAATAATACACATGAGAATAAGATTGAACTAGAAAAAGTAAAACGTATTAATTTTGATGGTAAAGAAGCAAATATAGCCCTATATAGCGATGACCCAGATGCTGTATTTGGAGAAGACCATGTGTATGTGCCAACAACGTTTACGAAAGAAACGGTAGAGGAGTATAATCAAGAACAATATCATCGTGCCATTGAGTTGGCGGTTCAAGCAGTTCATAACAATAATGTATCTTTCTCTCATTGGTTATCTATTCAAGAAATATATAGCCTTCAAGAGATTTACCGTTCATACGAGTATATGATGAATATATGCATCAAATCTATTGTGTATAATACATCTAATGGATTAGTTCAAGTTGACACTGATTATGAAAAGATTTTCTATATGGGCGAATATGTTTCTTTCCACGATATAGAAGGTACTGAACATGAATTGAAGTTTGCGTGGTTCTTGTCACCCGAACTTACAGAATTGAAAGAATACTTTGCGAATTATAAAAAGGTAAATAGACTTCAACAAATTGATAAGTGTAAGGACGATATTGAAAGATACAAAAAGTGGATTTTAGAAAGCGAAGAAACACTCAAGAAACTTGAAGAGGAAGAGGACTAATAATCAGTTCTGAATAACACACAATAATTACAGAGAAAGACAGGTACAAACTTATACATAAAGTAATTTCAGCATTTCCAGGAATTGGTAAGACAACATTAGTTCAGACAAATAAAAATTATATTGACCTTGAGTCATCAGACTATAAGTGGATTGATATTGATAAAACATTATCTATTGAAGAACGTAAAGGTACAGCAAAAACTATTAATCCTGATTTTCCAGAGAATTATATTAAAAAGATTACCGAGTTGACTGATATGGGATTCAACGTCTTAATCTCTTCACATAAAGAAGTGAGAGAGGCGTTACAAGCACAAAGCATTGAATACACCATCGTTCTTCCATCATTAGATATGAAAGAAGAAATGATAAATCGTTATTTAAGTCGTGGTAATCAGGAAAGTTTTGTAAATTTACTAAAAACAAATTATGAGAAGTTTGTGGAAGACTTGTCTATGGACCCAAATGAGAAAATTGTTTTGAAGCACGGGGAATACCTTTCTGATATAGTAAAGTAAAGCCTCTATCAAGAGGCTAATATGCCCACATAGCATAAAGGATAGTGCCACAGTTTCCTAAACTGTTAGGTCCGAGTTCGAGTCTCGGTGTGGGTGCTAAAATAAAAAGTGGGTTCGTTCTTTATGAGTAAGCCCATCATCACGGAAAAGAGGCCTAGAAGATGTCAAATAGCAATAATGAGCAATTAGACAACTGTACGCTAGATACGCTGGAAAAGACCTGCAAAATTGATTGGAAGGCCTATATAGCAAGAGTTAATCTGGTACTACCGTTTATTGTTGCAGGGTTATTCATCATAGCAACAACAGTCAGGAACCCGTTCTATCTTATACTCATCTTCTATGCGATGTATGAGTTGGTTAAACAGACGAAAGAGTGGGATATCAGTAACAAGACAAGTTTAGAACAGTTATACCTCTCATCGTTGCCAGCCCAACGAAGAACCAGTGCATTGGTCAATGAAATTCTCCATCAGTATTTCGCCAACAGGGCGTTGTTTGTAGAATTTAGGCGAGCAGAAGAAAACGATAACGGCATATACTTAATCGCTGATTTCTATGATGTAGACGATAACCTGTGTAGCACGGTTGAGTTTGCTAAGAATTTCAATGTCTCATTAAATAAGAAGTACACTATTAGGTCACTCATCAATCCTGAAACACCTACGGTGCGTATCAAGAGAAAATATAGACAAGAGAAAGCAGAAAGAGGCAAATAGCATGAAGAAAATATTAATTGCATTAGTTATCTTCGCCTGTGGTTGTGGCATTAACAGTAACAAACTGGTTGCCAACAACACCAAGACAGAGCGAGTACTTGAGGTAACAAAAGTAAAACAAGACATTATCATTAAACGATAAGGAGATAAAACATGAGCAAATATGAAGATTTTGTATTCATCGCACCAGCAAAACAGAAGATTGTAAGTACTGTTGGTAGTCAACCATACCGTACAATCAGTTTATGTCCATATTGTAACAATCAGTTGCACTTTATCACAAAAGAAATCGTGAAGTGCCCGGTATGTAACAAGTTAGTAAAAAGACCTTTAGGTCATTGACAAAAGCAAGCGTGCATGTTAAGATAGATAAGGTAAGAGGTGAGAAGAATGAACAAAACACTTAAAAGAGATATTTTAAACAGCAAGATTGCATTAGGTATTTCGGACAGCACAGACATTAACAACATTGAAAAACTATTTGATGTTAAGATTTCAAAAGAGTCTAAGATGTTCTTTTATTTCAACGGCAAGCCAATTGCTTTAACTACATATTTCAACGGGTACGGGATGCAAATCGAGGATGCCTCAATCTTAAGAGGCTAGTTAAAATATGAAGTATATTATCAAGGCTAAGAAAATGCCTGAGGACAGAGTTCTTGTATCATTTGTATCTGAAAATCTGATAGACGATATCCATAGGCTACTAACAGTTGATACAAAAAGGGTAAAAGGTATTTATTTCTATATTTATACCTATGAACCTGTATCAACACGTAAACTATTAGTTGCCATTTCAGTAGATGATATTAACACATACGCTGAAAAGAAGAGCAAATACTTATCCGTTCTTAGACGTTTTGACGATTTAAGAAAAGACGTAGAAGAATTAGAAGATATCCTGAATAAAGCATGGAGTAGAATAGAGGAGTTAACATGGTCGAACTAGAATTGATTGATTTTGAACAAGAATTAAACTTGATGGAATTATCAGAAATTGAGCAACGTATCGAGTGTGGTCCTTTGACATCATGGGAAACAGAACATTGGGATGAACTAGAAGAGATGTTGTTTTTGAAGAGAAGAGAAATGGGGGCAGAATAATGCACGTATTTAGAGTAGCAGGAGTAACATTCGAGGGCAGACAGGATTTCTTAGAGGTATTGTTTAAACGTGAGAAGGAGTTTGTTTTTTCATTAGAAAGAGAGCCAGACAACCCTTATGACAGTAACGCAATTAAGGTAATGGTTAATCTTGAAGGTGAATTATTCAGAGTTGGCTACATGCCAAAGAAAGATAATGTACGTTATGCAGGTAAAGAATTACCAACTGTTCATTCTTATCGTATTTTAGACTTTGGGCCAAGATACACGAAAGGCATTGAATTGTATGTGCGTTGAGAATAGAAAAATTAAATATCTTCTCGCTGGTTTTGTGGTATGTTTAACACTTTCTGCTGTTTTAGTGTTGACAATTAAAAAATAAGGTGTTAAAATAAAAACAGTTAAAGAAGAGGTGTAGAAATATGTACAAGGTTGAATTTGACAAAAAGAAGAAGATTGTTATTATCGGTTGTGGTGGCACAGGTTCATACGTAATCGGAAACCTAGCACGTCAAGGACATGAAGTATTCCTAGTTGATGGTGACGTAGTTGAAAATAAGAACTTGATTCGCCAGGAGTTCTTTGAGGGTGACGTAAACAAGTACAAGTCACAAGTATTCGGTGAGCGTTATAATTTACCATACAGCACAGAGTATTTAGATACTCCAGAAGATTTAGCACCATTATTTGATGAAGAGCCTTGTGTGCCTATGGTAATCTCATTAGTTGATAATAACGGTACACGTGCATTAATCAACGAAATGTTCCATATGGAAAAGTACCCAGACTTTGTATATATTGGGTCTGGTAATAGTAAGCGTAACGGTCAAGTATATGTTGCTATTAAGAAGAGCAATGAAATTGTCTTTGAAACAGAAGTTGTGCTTGATAAAGCATTACAAGCAACAGATGGTGATAACCGTCGCCCAACCGAAATCTCTTGCGCCGAACACGCAAATATGGTGGGTGGAGAGCAGTCTATCATGGCGAACGTAACAGCAGGATGCTTAGTATCTAACGTTGCAACAAACGTATTAAACAACGGTATCTTAGCAGGCAATAAGTTCACGTTCGACTGTAACTTCATTTCCTTCAAAACTGAAACAGTCAAGCCAGAGTAGAGTAATCTACTCTTTTTTGATATATCCACTAGAAAGAGAGGATATAATTTATGCCTAGAGTAAGAGCATTAAACACAAACGGCGAAATTACATGGTGTACTGCTAAGGTACCAGGACACGGTAATTGCAATCATATCTTTCACCAGACAGAAGGTATTAGTGACAAACGATTTCAGCAAGAGGTAGACGAGTATAATGAGAAAATGACAAAACTACTTAATAGCGATTTCTGGTTTAACAGGTTAGAGTGTGCAAGACGTGGATATGGTTTAGATAAGTTGGTCCATGACGAGGATGGCGAAGTGCGAGCAGAAGTTGCTAGACAGGGCTATGGTCATGACATCTTAGTGCATGATGAAAATAATTCTGTTCGATATGTGGTTGCACTAAACAGTTATAAGTATGACGATATACTGGTAAATGATAAGCACCACCTTGTACGAGCAGTTGTTGCAAGTCGAGGGCACCATCTCGATAAGTTAATAAATGACCCGGATTGGGATGTCCGTCAAGAAGTAGCAAAACAACAGTATGGCTTAGATACGCTTATTAATGATAAGAGCCCAGAAGTTCGTCAGGAGGTGGCTGCACAAGGATACGGACATGATATTTTAGTTCATGACAGAAACAAATATGTCAGAGGTGAAGTTGCTAGTCAAGGTTCTTATCTTGACATCTTAAGTCACGATAAGGACGAGATGGTAAGATATTTAGCAGAGGAGAAGTTAAAAGAATTAGAAGAGTCTAAGAAAAACTAGACTCTTTTTAAATCTTTAAAACCGTTTTATACCCTCGTCCGTGCGACTTTTTAGACCTATTTTAGACCTAAAACCAACGGGCTGATACGTTATTCAGATTTAACGAAAATTAGTCTTAAAACCGTTCTCCCACACTTGCATAATAAAAATAATCGTGCTATAATAAAGCCATGAAATACATAGCAGACTTAAAAATCACAGACACCTATAACCGACAAGTATGCCATATTTACAGAGAAACTACAAACGCTACCTCTGTAAAGAAAGCATTGTCTAACTTTAATTTCAGAGCAAAGAAGAAGTTGGGTCTAGTGAACTACACAAAGTTAGTGTGCAACGGTATAATCATGCAAGATGATATTTCATATGAAGTAAAGAACAACAAGGTAGTAGAAGTCGAATACAACATCGTTAAACCAGTTTACAAAGGCAATGTTATTGAAGTAGATGGAAAAGAGTATATCTACAACGAAGATGACGGCGTATATTGGCTAGACTGTATTCAATATTCAGAGTATATTAGATAGAGAGAAAGAGGTATAACATGCTATTAACAGGAAAACAGAGTAAAAACGGAACATTCATCGTAAAGGTTATCAACATCACTATGAGCAACGCTGAACAAACAACATACCAAGAGTATCGTATCAACCATGAATGGTCTGCACCTGTAACGATTAAGCCATTATACGATTATAGTAAGACAGAAGACGGAAAGATTTTCGGTTGTGGTCCAGTTGACCTCAACGAAGATTTATTTGGTTTCGTAATTTCAAGTACAAATGTAGACTACCAAGACAAGCACAAACTTATGGAGTACTATAACGAGGCAAAAGAGTTTGTTGATGAGTTGAATAAATTAGTTGGGGAGATGGTTGCATAACTATCTCTTTTGTGTTAAAATAGATATGTAAACAGAAAGAGGGAACAAGTTATGACAAATACAAAACACTTTAGAAAATGGGTATGCAACGCCGTAAAGACATTGATTCTATTAACAGTATTCTTAGGTATCGCATTAGGTATTAGTACTTCCTATGATTTAGATATTATGTTCTTAGCAGTTGTCTTGATTATTACAGGCTTCTTCTTCGCAAGTAAATATAATGAGTCGAACTTGTTTAAATATTAAAAAGAAGGTGTCATATGAATTTATTAAATTTTGAAAATAATCGAGCAAAGATTTTAAACTATCTAAACAAGAACAGAGAATATAACCAGTTATTATTGTCTATCCACAATATTCTTCCGAACTTAAACGATGATACGGTAGAAATCAGGATAGACAGCACAGGTACAGTTCGTGTAGACCACATTGACGGTAAAGATATGCTATCGTTAATCGTAAAAGACTCTATCGTGTTCACAAGCATTGTGAAGAATGATACAATTAAGCACATGGTATCAGAAGAGTTGTTTAACCTAGAGGACAGGGATTTAGCACACTTTCACTTCAATTTCTTGGTTTCAGATTTCTGTCTAAAGTATATTGAGAGATTCCTTAAGAGTAACGCAACATACTATGGCAAGTCGGTATAATGCCGACTTTTTTGATATAAATAGTACACAAGTTAAAAATAAAAGGAGATTATTAAAACATGAAGAATAAGGACATTTTACTAAGACAGCAAGAAGAGTTAGAGGCTCAACTAAAACAGTTACAAGCAACAATGAAGTTAGTCGACTCTCTAAATGAGGCAGAAGAGATTTTGACAAGTAACGATGTATCAAATATCCAGATGTCATTAACAATCAACACAGAGACTGGTAAAGCAAGTATTAAAGATATGCCTACTGAATTAGTTGAAGAGATTAAGACTATCATTCTAGCGTATGATGCGTATGATGCCTAAAGAAAGAGTACCCCATAACAGGTACTCTTTTTATTTTTCGTCTGTAATTAGAATTTTCTTTGCCTCTAAGTGCTTGTAATGTACACCATTAATTACCACATTGTATAGTGTTTTAGTGCATACAAGTGGTACTTGTACAATCTCACCTTCTGTTGATTTGTAAATAGTATAGACCATAGGAGAAACCGTAATATCTGTATAACGTAAATGCTCTGGTGTTGCAGAGGAAGATGGTGCTCCGAAGTCTTTTAATTTCTGTTCAAAGATAAATGCACCGTCTCTGGCTGCCTCGTAACCGAATTTTGTAACAACGTAGAAATGGACCAGTTCGTGTTTAATGACTCCCAATACTGTATCACGTTTACCAAGCAGTCCGCAGTCAATCATGAATTGCTTATTAACAGTTAATTTCTTACCGTCTTGCAGTACATTGCCGTTATCATCATGGTATATAGAAAATGCTGCCTGTATACTGTTATTCAATTCTTTTAAAACTTCTAACTCAAAATACGAGTCTAATTTATCCATCTTCATCGTATGAACAATGAAGTTAGCAATGTCAGGTCTAAACTCGTTAATTAGTGTGTCTAACTTAAAGCCCTGCACCATTGTGATGTACTTGTCATAATCTATCAACTTTTTCATGGAATGTCACCTTTTTCGATATAAATAGTATAACATATAAAAATAAGAAAATCAAGAAGGAGAGACAAAATGCAACATTTAGTAAATGGCGAATGGAAGAAATGCACAGCACAGCCTGGCAACTGCCCTTACGGAAAAGAAGGTGCACCACATCTACACTCCCAAGAAGAGTGTAACAGATTTAATGATAATGTGGTACTGAAATATAACCGCATTAAGAACAAGTTAAAATACAAGGTAGAGCCTGAAATTCAAGAAGGTCTTAAACATATTATTGTTGCCATGCAAGATGAGGACGACCAGATTGATGCGGGTGAACTTTTAGCAGAACTATCAAAATATCATGTAACAGACACAACACATCTATCTAATGCAGAGATTGCAAGTGGTTACTGGCTTGCTTACCAGGACGATATTTACGCACAGGCTGGTAGAGCAGTCTTAAGGCACTTACAGGCAGTAGACGATGGTTTCTATGTTATTTGTGCTGACGAAGTTAGCCATAAGAGGGAATTAAACGGCCAAAGCCTAGAAGAGTGGACAGACGAGCAAAAAGTCAATGACTATGCCAAGTTTGTTGCTGATTATGAGTTGTTACCTAAAATCAGAGAAGAACGTAAAAATGATATCTTCGCCGGTAAGGATGAAGAAGATTTTGAGTACCAAATTCAGCGTAAACGCTTAGAAGAACTATTTAGTGATGTAGACTACTCTAAACGTGAGTTACAAGAGTATAAAGAGGCTTTTAGACTCATTCAAGCAGATTATGATAGAGCAGAAGAGGCTTACCAAAAGAAAATGCAAGAAGTGGAAGAAGAACAGGCCATCTATGACGAGTTGTCACGTTTAGAAGATGTTTACCACGATGAAACGGGTGGTTTCTGGAGTGAAGAGCGTTTCCAAGAGGAATACAATAGAGTAAAAAGTCAAAGAGCAAAGGGGTGATGTAGATGAGTGAAAGAGATAAGGTTCTAGCAGACAAACCAGAGCAAGAACCTATCAACCAAGAAGAACAGACACCTAAAACAGAAGAGCCTCAGCAAAAAGAAGAAGAACATCAACAAGAAGAAGTGCAACAGCCGGAACAGCCTAATACCGACATCCAAAAGCAGGTAAATCAAATTACAGATGAACTTATGCAAGATGAGTTTATTAGCAATGTTGTAAATAGAGTAAATAATATCGCCAAGAAGATACAACAGACAGTACACACCATCACGCATGTATTGGTGTCGATTATTACTTTCTTAATATCACCAGTAGGATTAATCGGAGAAGGCTTGTTGATTGTGTTGTTGGTAGTTAGTTCAGCCCTACAGGTATATGGCCCTAATACAATGACAAATGATAAGTTATCAACAGAGGCACCTAATGTGGATTTCATCAAGGGTGAAGAGAGAGAACACGCTATCGGGTTGTACTTCGCCAATAATGGAGTAAACCCAAGTGCTTCTGCATACTTAGCCAAAGCGTATGGTGATAATCATTATTCAAATATTACTATACCTGATGACTGCAATACATCATGTTTAGTTACAAAACTAAGAAACGGTGAGATGACAGGATTATCTATCGGTGGCTACCAAGCAACAGACACAGACCAGTGGAAAGATGCCTCTGCACTTGTTTTACGAGCATATAAAGCAAATAAACAGTGGTATGATAGTTCTATTCAATTAAAGGCAATGATGGATGTTGTAAACGCCTTAGGTCATACAGAAGGTGCAACACTGTTTACATTAGATAGTACAGATATCTCTGGTGCCAAGACAGCGGTCCGTTCTGAAACAGATTATGATATAGCAGAATTGACAAAGTATATAGAAGAAAACCGTTCTGTTGGCAAGATGTTAGGCTCTGGCTTAGGTAAGTCAAGAGTAAACGGTGGTAAAGCATCTGACACATCTGGTTTCGGTAATGCAAGTTATAATGACGGTACTGTTAAAGTAGATGGTACAGGAACATATAATCCAGCAGACGGAGCAATCTGGACTGATACGAGATTTGAACCTCATGTCGCCAGACGCCAAATCGGTTTACCTGATAGTATTGCACCTTATGCAATCGACCCAACGAAAGTAGGCCTGTTATGGTCAGACGAGGCGTCATGGACTCTAAGATGTTATGACTACGCCAACTGTACGGACGGAACGGCGAACCTGATATATCGTATGTGGTCTAAAGACGGACAGCCTGCAGAAAATGTCATGGGTAATGGTGGACAAGTAACGTCATTTTGGCAACAAAAAGGTGTGCCTAAAGTGAACACTCCTTCGGCGGGTAACATCTTTAGTGTTGAATATGGGCCGGGGCTCGCTGGGCATACAGGAGTTGTATCGCATGTCTTTGAAGATGGGACCATGCTGATTTGGGAACAAAACGTTGCCGGCTGGTCTGGAGCAGAGAACAACTCGCCTAGAACATGGAACTGGCGTATTCTTAGACCAGAGGAGTGGCAAGGAAAATATACGTTTACGGATTTTAAATCTGCGGGGTACACACTAAAAATAGGATATGTAAAATAACGCTGTTAAGGACAAAGGCAGCGTTATTCTTGTATAATATAAGTATGGAACAGTGCAGAATTTGTGGAAAAGAATGTCGTAATATTATGCAGTTGTCATTACATGCTAAATTTTATCACTCACTAGCACCAAAACAATATTACGATAAATATTTAAGAAAGTTTGGCGAAGGCATGTGCCCTGTTTGCGGTCAAGAAACAACTTTTAGGGGCATTAGATATGGCTACAGAAAATACTGTCGACCTTGTACCTTTAAAGATAAAAATGTAAAAGAGAAACTTCAAAAATCACTTATCGAGAATCACGGTGGCATTGGTTTTGCGTCTAAAGAAATATCAGCATCTGTAGAAGAGACATGCTTAGCAAAGTACGGAGTTAAAAACTACTCACAAACAGAGGAATATAATCAACGGGTGAAAGCAATATCGTTGGAGAGATACGGTAAAGAGTATTACACGCAGACAGACGAGTATGTGAGGAGAGCAAAACAAACATGGGCCCAAAATCATGGTGGTATAGGTTTTGCATCGCCAGAGATGCGGGGTATGTATAAGCAGTTAATGTTGGCGAAATATGGTGTAGAAAATGCAGCCCAGTCTGATGAAGTGCAAGAAAAGATTAAGCAAACGTGCCTTGAACGCTACGGCGTTGAAAGGGCCTCACAATCTAAAGAAATACAGGAAAAAGTCAAACAGACTAATCTTGAAAGGTACAATGAAACTGCATGGGCAAAAACAAAGGAAGGTAGAGCATTTTTAAGGGACTTTGTTAACTCGGATGAATTTAAAAGCAAACAATACAAAACTAAGAAGAAAAACAAAACATTTAACACCTCTCAAATTGAAAGAGAGTTGGAAACAAGACTCAGGGAACTGTTTTATGATTTGAGGGTACAATACAAATCTGACGTTTATCCGTTTGCCTGCGATTTCTATATTCCGTCATTAGACCTCTACATCGAATATAACAGTTCATGGACTCATGGGGGCAGATTTTTCGACAAGAATAATCAAGAAGATTTAGAATTATTAGAACAGTGGAGAAAAAGTGCCGAAACATCTAAATTTTATGCCAATGCTATAAGCACATGGACAGTAAGAGATGTTTTAAAACTTGAGACTGCGATTAAAAACAATCTAAACTATATAGCGTGGTTTAATGAAGAACAAGCAAACGACTGGATAGAGTTGCAAAAGAAATATTTTGTTGTATAATATAAGTAAACAACATGAATTGTTGATATATTAAATAGATATTTAAAGGAGACTTTAACATGGAAGATGTAATTAAAATTAGTTTTACAGAAGATACAATGGGTGAATCTATCCTAGACGGTATCACATTCTTTAAGGAACACATTCAACCAGTAGTACCAACTGCTGAATGCAACGTGTTATTTGAATTAAACGCAGATACAGTGCCTACACGATTTGTTTGGGGAGCGTTCACGGCATTTATGGACTATTACATGATGGACCACGAAGATTTGTGCGAGAATATGGGCATTGCCTTTACTGATGCAAGTTTACAAATGGTATTCGACCTCGTGCATATTACATATATTCACTCTGTAAACACTATTATTGATATGGAAGAAGCAGAAGAAGATGAGGAAGAACTTGACGAAGAATCTGCTCCAAAGTTCTATGCGTAAGAGAAAATTAAGAAAACAAGTTAAAATAGTATTAGGGGTTGCTATTGCTATACCCCTTTTGCTATTGGGCTTATTTGTTTTCAAAAATATTCAAGCGACACATATCAATAATGGTAATATGAGTGTAGAAGAGTCATTCCGTGACTTTATGGCAACTACAACCAACTTTAATATGGCAGAAAAGGTCAATACCACAGAGGCAAGAGGTAATAACTACATCAATAAGCAGAAGGAGATTATCAGTATCTTAGACAATAAGACATATAAAGTTAATAGATACACAAGCATTGATAAGGTACCCAACGGAATTTACCCTTTCCCGTATTTTTACTCAACATGGTTTATGAAACAACTAGACATCGACAAGATTACAGATGAATACATAGACTTTGATTTAACGATAGAGGAAATCGGTTGGCAGACATCAGCATCGCCAGAGCGTGGAGATATTGTGATACCAGATGAGTTCTTGTACAGAACTAAAGCAGAAGAGAAGCATATTGTAAATGTTCGGCTGTTTTATAGAATTTTAAACGGGCAGGTAGTGTTTGAGATAGATAAGAACTTTGATACGGCATTAGGTCAATATTCAGCAACATGGTCTCATGAGAAAGTCAGAGAATTGGAGTTGGAAAAATATGCCAAGTAAACTTAAAGGTATCTTACTTGTTGTTGTCTTAGTAATCGCTACAATAGCAGGCCTATACATATCAGACCACTTCTTAAATATTCAGAACAAGCAAGTCAGAATTGCTGATGAGGTAGCAACAGAGTTTATTCAAAAGAGTTGCAATCTAAGAGGTAATTACCAAGGCACAGAAGATGAGATTAAGAACAAGGACAGCATACATAGTTTAGTCAGAATAACAGCAAGTGATTTAAGTGCACCTTACCTAGACTTTGCTTACAGCACAGATAGATACTTCACGGGGAAGAAAGTATTTGCAGACAACGTCTTACACTTATCTAACGCAACGGGCATTAAATTAAAACATAGTCAGATATTGCCGAATGGCGATGTTGTATTACACTATAAGGTTGTCATTGAACATACAAAATACAGTACAGACTATGTAGACGGAGTTCTCCAAGAAACAGAAAATCTAACATTTAATGATATAGTTGTTAGAGTAAACAGAGAAGGTAAAATTACTGAAACGAACATCAGCGGTTCAGTAGGTGTTTATAACTGTTTCGGTAGTTAGGAGGCTAGAAGTATGGGTTTATGGAAGTTTTTAACAACACCTGTGCCTACGTTAATAAAAGAAAATAAAGAAAAGAAGCGTCAAGAAGAAGCGTCAAAGAAATACCACATAACTCCTGATGGTCCAAAGTTATGTACTGCATCCATCAGGGAGTGTAAATATCACAAACATTTCCAAGACGTGAACATGGCAATGATGTATTATGATAAATGGCAGTCTGACAAAATGAAATATCCTTTATTACAAGATGAGGAAATCTTGTCACCAGACAATGATTATACTTGCAATTTAGATAGACTGAAAGACAAGTCATGGATTAGTGATATAGACAACTGTACTCCTGATAGTTTTGCCGTGCTTGTCACAAATGATATGGAAAAGCATGTTAAGGCAAAACTCACAGATGTCTTGATAGATGCTTTTCAGCAGACACACGACTGGCGTAGGCGTAATGAAGGTGGCAGAGATTTCTACAGAGAAGGTTTGGTAAAAGAAAAAGAGCGAGACCCACTCTTTATGGCGAACCAAGAAATGCTGGTTAATATGCAGAACTACTACAAGATGACAGCACCGTTGTCTGTATCGCCAAGTGCAGAGTTGTTAAATCATCAGGGTGATGTGGTTGCTATCTTTAAATACATAGAAGATAAAGACCCGTCAGCATTAGACTTGGTACAGGCATTAAACTATATAGTTGAAGACTACAGCCTTGACGAAAACACAAGGATTAGGGTATTTAAGCATAAAAAGAGAAAGGAAATGGAAGAATGAGTCAATATCATAGATGTAGAGATGGCAGTATCGGTGAATGTCATGCTCAGCCAGGAAGATGCCCGCTCATGCCGATAGAGGCACATTTTAATAGTAAAGAAAAATGTGAGGAGTTCAGCGACAGGGTGAACTTCTTAGAGCAAAGTGGCTTTTATGAAGATTTTGTCTTAGCAGACTTCGGAAACAATATGGATTCTGAAAACTGGACAAATGCCTTTATTAGTTCAGACCAGATTGGGTATTTAAAAACAGCCGATTTAATTGTCTTAAAGAGCGTAAATGAACGTAAGAGTACAGATATTTCTAAGAAGATTCAGAGTGGAGAGAACATCTCTTTTGATACACAATTAAAATTGGACGAGATGACACTGGTTGATGAGTTGGTGAATAAGGAATTAAAAGTCAGAGCCAAACTTGCAAAAGAAAACGGGTGTGCCGTAATCGGTCGCAACAGTGATGGTACTTATATTTTAGAGAATTAAGAGGGTGTGTTAAACATGCTCTTTTTTCTTGTATAATATAAGTAGAGAGGTATAAGAAGATGGAAATTAGAACAATCACAATAGCGATTGATTTTGATACGTTTGACACATATCAAGAAATATTAGATAAGTTTAACGGTTTTATTGTTATGAGTGATTACGATAATATGGTTCAACGTGGTGATGAAGTAACAATCAACATCATGTCAGGGAACAATATTGAAACACTATTAAATGTAATTGACACTATTCTAACAGACTATGATTATTTATATCCTAGACTTCTGTTTAAGGAGGAACTAGATGCCAGAGATTTGTAACACACAAAAGATTAAAAAAGACTTTATGTCTTATGATAAAGATTTTAGAATTGAGGCTGTTATCCACTCTGGTCAGTGGTACACGATTCATAAATGGGCAAGACTTGCCGTTGTAACAGAGCAAGAACTCTTAACGCATATTACCAACACGTCTACTCCCCTTATTATGGAGCAAAACTCTTATAGAGTTGATACAGCAGAGGTTTTTAGATGGTACAACGAAAACTCGTTAGATATTGAGAAAGCGATAGTGCCGAATGACTTTAGCCCAAGAGTATGGGGTGGTAAAACTGAGGTAGACGCCTTTTTAGAGGTTCCTCGTCATTATTCAAACATTCTGATGGTGTACGCAGACGGTACAGATGTCTTATTTAAGATTAAAAAGATATTAAGAGGCTATGCGTGGTGTACATATCACGAAATACGTAAATTGCTCAAAATCCATACGACATCACTATCATATATTATGCAGATTTTAGCGACTCAACTAACGCAATTAGAATTTGATAGTTTAACGATTAGAAACGCTACTCAACGCAAATGGCGTAGTTTGTCTGATTTTGATGAAGATTTCCTAGGTGGGTTCCTGATGTTCTATAGTAATTTCAGTAAGCAATGCTTGAAACCACATATGGACACAATTAGAACTTATATCCATAACCATGATGATATCGAGAGCCAGATTCGTGAGTGGATTATGGTGGCACTAAATCGTTTTGATGAAAAAGAGCCAGTACCGTTTAGTGCTTATTTAACCAATTTCTTACAGTATCGACCTTACGAGTTAAGTACAGATGTTTTAGGCGAAGAGTTAGCCGTATTCCAACGTGAACATAGTAAGTACGCTAAAGAACTAGCAGTTGAACTAGGTGTTGATATTGCAGAGGTAGACGAAAACATGATTAGAGAGCGTATGGGATATGATGATAAGAATAAATACTTTACACTCTTAGAACAAGCCATTGAGTTTAACACACTCAAAAAGGCGAATGATATCAACTGGGATAATAGTACAGAAAAACAGGGTTCTTCTATTTTTACAAAGCCAAAGAAATCAGATGGAGACCGTAAACGTCAAACAGAGATAAGCAGAGCGATTATTCAAGCAACGATTGCTAGTCGCTGTTATGAGGATTTAGACACATTACTTCAAAATAATTTTGAGGCAATTAAGTATTTAGAGATTTCCAACGAGTTTAAACTAGCATTAGCACAAGCACTACAGAATAATTAAGAGAGTAGAAAAAATCTGCTCTTTTTATTTGCCGAAAACCGTTTTATACCCTCGTCCGTGCGACTTTTTAGACCTATTTTAGACCTAAA